>Ga0206921_10008_pt4 | contig 27666 bp, 21 predicted proteins | sample Alteio_BWOrgHeat_66_FD_152930 | JGI IMG/M metagenome (GOLD analysis project Ga0206921, IMG submission 152930) | Enriched cells from forest soil in Barre Woods Harvard Forest LTER site, Petersham, Massachusetts, United States -... | ecosystem: Environmental > Terrestrial > Soil > Temperate forest >...
AGAAGATGAGCGTGGGAGCGGGAGACGGTGGCGTTGATGGCCGGGCCATCGGCGGCAACGTCGTCGTGAAAAAACAAGCTGTTGCGTCGCACGGTACGGCCTGCAGCGTCGATGACTTCAGGGCCCCGGCCGATGTGGACCGAATCGGAATCGAGATGAAATTCCAAACTGGAAGAGGCGCCGGCGAGAGTAATCAGACGCAACGGAATGGGCGCCGCGGCTTGCGGGGTTGCGGCGGCAGGTGCCTCCACAAGGTCGAAGGTGATCTGCATTTCGTGTGGTTGCTCGTCGTTAGGCGTAATTTCGACTGCAAGATCAGGCGGAACAGACGCGCGGTTTTCGTTCAGGCAGGCGCGGATATCGGTGGTGAGCTGGCCGGGCTGGAAGATTGTTTCCAGTACCGCGCGGCGTTCGATGTCACCGACTTTGAAAGTAATGCGGATCTGATTGAAAGGGAAGACCGGCGTCCCGCGCGGGCCTGGCGTGACTCTCAGCGAAACTTCTTCAAGTACTTCGCGATAAAGCTCGATGGCTTCCTGCGCATTCTTGCGGCCGCCGCCGAAGGCCGCGCGGAGGCGGTAGTCCAGAGTCTTTTCGATTTGGCGGAGGACAGTCATGGAATCAAATGCAGCGCCTGCGCTGCGACGACAATTTCGCCGGCGATCGGCGCGGCTGCCGCGCCCCCGTAATGGCCATTTTCGACTAGCACGGAGAAGGCCAACCTGTGCCTCTCGTCATCATAGGGGGCAAAGCCGATGAACCAGGCGTGCGATGGGGCGTCCGCCAACTCCGCCGTACCGGTCTTGCCTGCGATCAAAGGCTTGACCGGCGCCAGAACAGTGCCGGTGCCGCTGGTGACGACGTTGCGCATATCCTGCGCGAGAACATCCGCAAATTGCGGTTTAAGCAACATCTGGGGCGGTTGTTTCCGTGGATTGCTCTCGTCTGTAATCCACCGGCCGGAGGAAAATATGCCGCCTGCCGCTATTACCGCCGCCACTCCGGCCATCTGGAACGGCGTCACCACGACTTGCCCCTGGCCATAAGACGCCTGTGGCATCTGAGGTTTCAGATTCGCGACGGTGGGCGGGTCGGCGACGGAGATACCAAGGTGCGCCGCGGTGTCCAGTAAGTTCTCCGGTCCTACCTTATAAGTGCCAAGCTGCGCGAAGTAAGCATTACAGGAGACGGCAATGGCCCGGTGCATATCGAGTGTGCCGTGAGCTCGGTGGTCCTTCTCATCGTCCCGAACCGGGCGACGGGAGTTATTCACGAAATTGCCGGCGCGGCCGTCGGGCAGTCGAATGCATTGATAGTGCGTTTCACCGAATGAGGGGTCTACCCGCATCGCCGCGATAGCTGTGACGATCTTGAACGTCGAGCCGGGTGGGTAGAGGCCGTAACGGGCGCGGTCCAGTAACCGGTCATTTTCGGGAGCCTCATTAACCGATGCCAGTAGGTCTCCGTTGTACGGATCCATCACAACGATCGCGCCTCGGGTGAGGTGCAGTTGCTCGAGGTGCGCCGCCAAAATGTGCGAGGCTTCCATCTGGAGAGCGGCCGAAATTCCCAGGTGCACGTTGCGGTCGCGCTGCCGGAGGCGCCGAACGATGGGATTGCCGGGCTCCCAACGATGGCGCAATAAGGGAATGAGTTCGCTGTAGTCGTAGCGAATGGTTTTGAACGGCTTGCCCGCGGCATCAGCAACTTCCACCACACGCGCGCGATCGTCGTAGCCTTCCAGTCGAACGGCGGAATCCCGTTCCACCAGAGAACTGTTGGACGCGCTCCAGTTGGCGCGGGTGCGAAGGTCCCCCAACAAATGGACGGTGACGGGGCCGAGCGGATAGTGGCGGGATTCGGCGCGGCTCGATGCCTGATCGATATCGATGCCGATCGCCTTGTATTCCTCCCGATGTTGCTCCAGCTCATCCCAACTGCTGGTGGCGAGCGGGAGTCCGGTGCGGTCGTAGATGGAGCCGCGCTGAAGTGTGTGCGCGGCAGCGAGCAGGCGCGGGTTGTAAACGAAACGGCGGCCGCCATCGGCCTGCAGAACCAGAGTTCCCTGCCCCGCGATCGCGTCCGCGGAACCAACCTGAACCAGCGCCGCCTTGCCTATAATGGCCAGCCCGATAAATGCGAATGAGAACTGAACGAATCGCAGACCGCCATGAAACGGCAGCGTCCGCATAGCGGGGGCGGACTGCCGGCCGAGCGAAAGCAATATCCCAAAGATAAAGAAGTTGGCCAGCATCGCCGTTCGGCCGTAGCTGAGAAACGGTGTCGCGACGCCGGAAAGCGGGACCAGGCCGAGAATCCCGCAGACGATGAGGAACAACTCGCCGCTGATCAGCAGTGTGAGGCCGAGTGAAAGAAATAATGCGTAGTCGCTGCGAGCGCGGCGCGCGATGTTCAGACCGGTCCGGATGAGCAGAGCATAGATGCCCGCCGCGGCGAGGAGGCCGAGGAAACCCCATTCTTCACCGAGTGCGGAGACGATGAGGTCGGTATGGCCCGCAGGAATGACATCGGTTTCGCCGAGCCCCGGCCCGGCGCCGAGAAATCCGCCCGAGGACATGGCCCACAGAGATTGCGCGACCTGATCACCGCCGCGAACAAGGTTGCTCCATGGCGAAAGCCACATGGCGACCCGATCGTGCACGGTCTTCGGCGTGCCCAGAAAATACCCCACGAGGAAACCGGAAAGGAGCGAAGCGAGGCCGAACAACGCAAGAGGCGTGCGGTTGCGCGCGATGGCATACATGGACAAAAAGACCGCCGCGAAAACAAGGGCCGGGCCCAGATCCTTCTGCAAATAGAAGAAAAGCAGCGCGGCTGCGACACCCACCATGACAGGGGCGGCGTAAGCGAATTTCGGCAATTCCACCGGCAGGATTCGCGCGATGATCGATCGTTTCTCGCGCAGTTGGCGGAGCAGCGGCCAGCGCCGCGCGAAATACCCGGCAAGGAAAAAAATCAGCAGGATCTTGATCGCCTCTACTGGCTGCACCGGACCCAGGTTGACCCGCGCATCGCTTCCGGTCGGCCCCTTGCCGAACAGAACCAGCGCGACCGAACCGGCGATGGCGCCCAGCAGAGGGACAAAACTAAACGCAGCGGCCCGCGCTTCCCAGTCGACGAGGCTTGCGGCCAGCAGCACCAGACAGCCCCCGGCGACGCCCTGCGCGAAGGGAATGAAAATCATAACGTCGCGAAGTGGGTCTCGCAGGCCGAGCATGAGCGCAAAGCCGAGACCCGGAAGCATAAGCAGGAGTGGCAGGCAGAATTGAGATCCGCTGAAACCGCAAATCGACCAGACGATATGGGTCAGCAGGAACGCGCCGAGAACAGCTCCGGCCCAGATCAGTACTTGGCGGCGGAAATCTTCCACGGTACGAAGAGCCAGTTGCGGTTTCACCTGCGCGAATTCGCCGGGCTTCAACACCCCCAACCGGCCCACAGCGGTCACACTGGAAAACCCGCCCGGGCGCTCCTCCATGGCATCGAAGATTGCTTTAGCGGCGCGGTCGCGATCTTCCACGTTGGAAAAAACACCCAGCGCGGGGAGCAGTTTCTCGGCCCTATCCGCTCTGGAAAGAGTGACGGCGGCCGGCGGATTCATGGCGCGCTCGAGCTTTGCCTGGCACGTAAGCCACCACGCGGCGCTCACGATGACACCGGCGAGCGAGAGCAGCAAAAGTTCGGACAGACGCCACCCGCGTATGCGCCGTGAGCGGGCCCTTGCGGCGACCTCCAGCGTCTCGACACTGCTGCGGGTGACGGCCATGCGCTACGGCGATCCCCGCGAGGCGGTCAGCCGGTTGCGGCGTGTCTGCGTCTGCAACTGCGGCTTCGGCGGCACTTTTCGCACGGTCACAGGGGCACGCGGCCGGATGCGGCGAGCCTGCGCCAGAACGACGATAGCGTGCTGTCGTTCAGCGTAGACCCGTGTGGCCAGCTGCGGGTTCCTTATAGCGAGGTAGAGATCGTGAGCGCGGCCGAGATCGGCTTCGGCGCGTTGCAGCAAGGCCTCCATGGCACGGAACTCGTGCGCGCTTCGTCCGGTTGAGAGGTTGTGTTCGCCGCGCAGACGGTAACCATCGGCCAACGCGCTTTGCTCGCGCAAGCCCGGTTCGAACCCGTTTTCCCTGGCGGCGTTCAGGGCGTCTTCCGCCTGCACCAGATTTCCAGCGGCAATGTAGGCAAATACCAGACCAAGAGGTGGGTCGGGAGATTTCGGCAGCAGCATCCCGGCCTCTCCGAAGGCAGTCTGGGCGGCTTTAACGTTATGGGCATCCAGCTTAAGGTGGCCATCGATGATCAGGAATTCGGCTCGCAGAGTTGTATCGTTTGGCGTTCGTTTCAGAGAGGCGGCAATTGCGAGACGAGCGGTCTTCCAGTCGGCGCCCGGCTTGCCGGATTGCCGGTAGCCGGCAATGATGCGCTCGGCGTCCGCAGTTCTGTCACGCAGGGGAGCCGGCAAGCGCTGCGCGGGAGCGGTCGCAGTCGCCGTTGGCTCCGCATCGCGAGCAGCAGGTGGTTCGGGCTCGGGTGCCAGAGGCGTTGGCTTTTTGGGTTGTGCCTCAGGCGCAGCCGTAGCGGCGGCAGGAGCGGCATCGGCAGGCGCGGCCGCGGGAAGGGCCACCTCTGGCTTCTTCGTCTGATTCAAAATTCGAGTCCCGAGCATCAGGCTGAGAACAGACACCGCCAGCAGGGCGGTCTTGCCGGCAGCCGGGAGCCATGCGGTCCGCAATACCTGCGCAGGAGCGCGCAGATCCGAGTTGAGGAAAGGCCCGTACGTAGCGCGGCGGGTGGTGGCTTCTTCGGGCAGTGCGAGGGTGCGGCGGGTCGCATCGGGGTCCTGTGCCAGCAACGCCGCCTTGCCGCCGGCGCACCACTCTTCCAAGGCCTGTTCGAAGGCCGCGGCACTGGGAAAACGGCGCGCGACATCGGGGTCGAGAGCGCGCGACAGAATATCGCGCAGTCCGTCAGGCAGTTGCGTAAGGTCACGGCTGCGGGCGGCGTAATCGCGTATCTTGACTTCGAGCCGCGCTGAAGTGTCAGCCGTAAAGTAGGCGTGGCCGGCGAGCATTTCAAACAGCACCACCGCCACCGACCAGACATCCGATCTCGCATCCACATCGCCCGTACGGATCCGTTCCGGCGACGAATAGGGGACGCTGCCGTATTGATTGAAGGTGATGCTGCGCGTCATGGAGACGGCTTTGGCGATGCCGAAATCCAGCACCTTAATCTGGCCCCCGGGCGTGATGCGGATGTTGCGGGGTTTGATATCGCCGTGGATGATACCGCGATGAGAGCGGCCATCGATCACGGTCTCGAAGTTGTGAGCGCGGGAAAGAACTTCAAGAAGATCGATGGCAATGCGGACTGCGCGCTCCGGCGGCAGCGGGCCACGCGACACGAGCTCAGAAAGATCTTCACCTTCGACGTACTCCATGGCGATGAAGAAGTAGCCCTCGCGTTCGCCGACATCGTAGATGTCCGCTACGCGCCCGCCTGGCTCGCGTTTGGCGAGTTGGTCCTGAAGACTGGCGCCACTGCGCTCGGCTTCCACAACATCCAGACTTTCCTGATCATGACCGGTGTCGATGAGCTTCAGTCCGACGTTCCTCTTTTGCTCGGTGTCCCACACCAGGAAGACACGTCCCATGCCCCCGCCCGCAAGCTTACGAACAATGTTGTAGCGGCCAAAGGTTTGCGGGTCCATAGCTATGGCCGTCCTGACTGTGGGTCGATGAGCACGGCGTCTTCCACGTCCATTGGGCCGAAGAAGTTCGCAGCGTAGTCGGCGCGCTGCGATTCGGCGCCATGCAAACGAATGGGTTCGGCGGCGTTGTCGACAATCCCGTTATCGCGGAGAATCGGATGCGCCTGCGGGTGCACTTCGACACCCGGCATTGGAGGACCGGGCTGCCCCCTGCCGTTGGCCGCGATCAGGTTGTTGGTGATCTTTGCACCCGAGCCTTCGTGGATCTCAATACCGGCCCCGGGATTCCCCACAATCTGACTGCCGGAGATGGCCGGTGAGGAGTGGCCGCGAATCTCGATGCCAATGCCGGCGCCGGAGATACGGACGTTGGAAACCAGCGGGCTGGCATCCACGATTTCGAGACCCGCGGAAGGTGGCGATGCGGCGTCACCCTGAATCCAGATGCCATCGAGGGCAGCGCCTTTGACACTGTGGGCGACAACGGCAGGCCCGCCGTCGGGAGATGAGATGGTCACGCCTGGGCGTTGCGCGCGTATCGTCACACCCTGCCGAAGCTCAACTCGCTCGCGGTAGAGTCCGGGTGGGATCTCGACGGTATCGCCGGGATGTGCGCGGTCGAGCGCGGCGCCGATGCCGCCGGCATCCACAACGATGGTTCGCGGCGCGCCGCGCGTGACCAGCAACGGCCAGGCAAGAAGGCCGATTGCCAACCCCAATACCAGCCCACAGAGCGATGGAACCAGCCAACGGGGAATGTGGGGGCCTTGCGGAACCAGAGCCGGACCGCTTTCTCCAGCCACTGTTTCGTGAGCCACCTCTGTGGCGCGATACTCGGGCCCCGCGACCAATACTACGGTCACGTTATCTTTGCCACCCGCGCTGTTGGCGGCGGCGACAAGGGCTGCTGCGGCGGCGGCCATATCGGGCGCGTAGCGCTCCATGCATGCGCGAATTTCTCCGCTCGTGACCTGATCGGTTAGTCCGTCTGAGCACAACAGCAGCGCTCCATCGGCGGGTAGGGGGAATTGTTCCAGATCAACGAAGTTCGATTCGTCCGGGCTCCTCAACGAACTGCTGCCGACGTCGCGATAAATTTCATTGCGGCGTTCGTGGCGCATGGCCTCGGCTTCGGTGAGGTCACCACGATCTTCGCGTTCGCCCACCGGCGAGTGATCGCGGGTGATTTTGCGCACCTCACCCGGCCGCAGCAGATATAGACGCGAATCCCCCACGTGCCCCACCGTAACGATATCGTCTTCTACTATCGCTGCGGTGAGGACGCAGGCCATGCCTCGCCATTCCGGACAGGCACGCGATTGACGCCAAATCTCGTTGTTCGCCAGCGCGATGGCTTCCCGCAGCCGTTGTTCCGGCGTGCCGGTCGTGCGCTCGAGGCGCTCGCGGACCACATCTCGCGCGATTTCAGCGGCGTGCTCACCGGCGGAGTGGCCGCCCACGCCATCGATAACGACGAAAATGCCGCGCGCGGGATCGGCGTAATAACGGTCCTCATTGGTGGACCGGCGAATACCCCGATCGCTGGCCGCAGCCCACCGCAGACTGGTATGCACTGCCATCAGCGGCGATCTCCGTTCAACGCGAGCACCCCGATCAGCGCGACGGCAAGCAGCAGCGCCACCAAAACAACTGTGCGGCCAAACAGCAGGTACTCCATCAGGCCACCTCCCACTGCAGTTCAATCACACCCGCAAGACCAATCGTGGCTCGCGGGGGCAATGGCGCGACAGTATTCTGCCCGACGGGCTTTCCATCGACCGAAGTTCCAAACTGGCTGACGTCTTCGATCGTGAATCCCCCCGTTTCCGGATTGCGGCGCAGGCGGCAATGTTCGCGTGAAACGTCCGGAAGAGTATCGAGCTTCAGGTCGACCCAGTAAGACCTCCCGCCGCGGCCAATCACGACCTGGTTGCGAGTCACTTCGAAAACGTGCGGCCCATGTTCGTCGGCGAAGCGCAGGTATGCATGGATCGGGTCCTTTTGCGGAGGGTTTTCGGGAGGCGGTTCCTTTTTTGCCGGCAACTCAGCTTTTACCGGCAACTCAACCGGAGGAGGCAAGGCGGCTATTGGGAAAATTCGCCGCGTCATGGATCCGCCGCTGTATTCGGGCTTCTGCGGCGCGCCTAACTCTGAATAAATCTCAATCTCACCGGGCTCGAGCTTGCCATCGAGGTCTGGCTGAATCTCTACGGTCCATTTATCGCCCAGGCGCACGTATTGACCTTTATTCGAATCCCCCGCGCTCAAACGGCCCAGCAGCTTCACCGGAAGCCGCACGCGAGCCCCATTCCAGGAGCTGAGTTGCTCATCCAGCGTAGCGCGAATTTCCTGGGCGATAAAAAGGGCAACATCGCGCAGCGGGTCGTAATCCTGCGGATTCAGATAAATCCGGTAGACGCTTGGAACCACCGTCTTGCCACGGATGCGAAACAATCCCTCTTCCATGTTGCGCAACACTTCGTCTATCAGGTGGTCGCCATGAAGTCGGCCCGCGGTCTGGTAAGGCACACCACCTATTTTGGCCGATTTTTCACCCGGCATCTGGTTGGCTGACGAATGTCGTAGACCGTGAGTTGCCGGTTAAGTGGATTTAATTGCATTTGAAACGCGATTTGCGAGAGGTCGTCTTAAACAAAGACGTCGTCTTAACTGTGTCCGTGAGGGAGGGGAGATCGAAATGAGAGTCGGAATTATTTGCCGGGTGTTGCTGCCCGGCGCGGCGTGCCTGGCAAGCGCGCAAACCACCCAGAGCACTACCAGCGCAACCACCGTGCCGAACCGGATCGCGATTGTAGGCAGCTTCGCCGGCGGCCCTGTTCCATCGAACATGGTCACCGGCCAGCCTTATTCAGCCCAACAAGAGACGCAAACAGTTCAGACACTGGAGGACGGAACCCACATCACCAACAGCGTGGCAAAGGTGAAACTGTACCGTGATTCCGAGGGGCGGACAAGAACCGAGCGAACCGCGCAACAGCCCCCGGGCATTCTCTCGGCCTCGACGCCGCCGGTCTTCATTGAAGTTTCCGATCCGGTGGCCGGGTACCGGTATTCATTCGATTCGACCAGTCAGAAGGTCTACCGGTCTCTATCGGCTCCCCTTCGAGTACCGAACCAACTTCCCGTCCCGGCACAGATTCCCGCCGGAGGGGCGATCGCGCGCGCTGTAATCCTCTCCGCGCCGGTTGGCGGTGCCAATCCAGCTATGAGGCCGGAAGTTGTGACAGAACAGCTGGCCCCACAGCCGATCGAAGGGGTTCTGGCTGAAGGAACCAGGACGACGACAACCTATCCTGCCGGGTTTTTCGGGAATGACCGGCCACTTACCACGATCAATGAGAACTGGACATCGCGCGAGCTTGGTATGCCCGTGTTGACGAAAACGTCGGACCCGCGCTCCGGCGTGACGACGATGCGGTTGTTCAATATCTCGCGCGCCGAGCCGGATGCGTCGTTATTCCAGCCGCCCGCAGGATACGAAATTGTTGACCCGCAGGTTGATCTTCGGAAATAGTCTGAACGTCTGCTGATATGGTCTTGATGGAGGCCATTTGGACGTCCATCTGATCGACGGCACTTACGAATTATTCCGGCATTTTTATGCAGTCCCGTCAACGCGAGATAAAGACGGGCATGAGGTGGGCGCCGTCAAAGGCGTTCTGCGGTCCGTCCTTGGGATGATTCAGGGTGGCGCGACGCATGTTGCGGTGGCGACAGATCAGATCATCGAATCGTTCCGCAACGATTTGTGGCCCGGCTACAAGACCGGCCAGGGGATTGACCCCAATCTGTGGGCACAGTTTCCCCTGCTGGAAGAAGTCCTCATGGCAGCCGGTATAACGGTATGGCCAATGGTGGAATTTGAAGCCGACGACGCTCTTGCCGCTGGTGCGCAGACCGCGGCCCGCGACGAAAGAGTGGACCGTGTGTTTATCTGCACCCCGGACAAAGATCTGGCGCAGTGCGTTCGCGGTACGCGCGTGGTCCAGTTGAACCGGCGAACCCGCGAAATACGGGACGAAGCCGGCGTAATGGCGAAATTCGGGGTGATGCCGGAATCGATTCCAGACTACCTGGCGTTGGTCGGCGACTCGGCAGATGGTTATCCGGGCCTGCCTGGGTGGGGAGCGAAGTCAACGGCCGCGGTACTCGCTAAATTTGGCCATCTTGAAGCCATTCCCGCCGATGGGCGCTCGTGGGGCGTCAACATCGCGAACTCGGGAACCCTGTCACGGGTTCTCACCGAGCAACGCGAGCAGGCGCTTTTGTTTCGAACTCTGGCCAGGCTAAGGACCGACATCGCGCTCTTTGACGATATCGATGAATTGCTATGGAGGGGCAACAGACCAGCCTTCGAAGCGCTTGCGGCGCGCCTCGATGGCGCAGTGACCGAACCCAAACTTTAAGCTTAGTGGTTGTGGGTCAACCGGTCGTAAATGAAGCCCGCTCCGCCGCCGCTTATAGCTCCGATGGCAGCGCCCGGACCTCCACCGGCAATTGCGCCGATAGCAGCTCCTGCGGCTGCGGTTCCGGCGACGATCGCAACGGAATGGGCTTTGCTGCGTTTATGTCGCCGGCCATGGGAATCGCTGTAATACTCGGTCTGATAGACGACGCGTTGGGGTGGCGCTGGCTGAACGACTTCTTCCACCGGCGCACTCTGGCGCACATAAATTGGACGCATCCGGCTTGGATAGTAACCATCCGATTCGTAGACCTGCGGCGGCTGCATGACGTAACCGGGTTGTTGCGCATACACAGGTTGCGCAGGGTAAGCGGGCGCTGAACTGTAGCCCGCCGGTTGCTGGGGATAGGCAGGTTGTGACGCGTCAACCGGATACGCGGGCTGGGACGAGGGATAGGCGGGCTGAGAAGAAATTATAGCTGCCGGGTAAGGATTTCCGGCCACGTTTCCCCGCGCCCGTACCCACCCCAAAGCGCCAAGCGCGCCTACAGCAACAATCACGCCGGCAATGATGAGATTTCTGGGATTCGCGGTAAACATACCTTGCGGGCAGCACGTGAATGGCCGTTTGAGTCAATGCCAGATTGGCCATGAAAGTGCGATGACTGCTGTATGAGCCTCAATCGTTTGTTCCTGATTCTCCCGCTGATGGTCGCCGGATGCGGAACATCCAGCAAATCGCTGCATGTGGTGGCGGTGAGTGGCCGCTATGGGTTCATCGATCATTCCGGCAAGATGGTGATCCCGCCGCAGTTCGACCAGGCCACCGAGTTTTCCGAGGGCCTCGCCGCTGTGCAGTCGGGCGGGAAATGGGGATATATCGATTCCAAAGGCCGGCTTAATATCGCCCCTCAGTTTGATCTTGCCGATCCGTTTTCGGATGGCCTTGCACTGGTCGGTTTGGGCGGTAAGCTCGGCTACTTAAAGAAAGATGGGCATCTGGCCGTGAACCCTGTCTACGAGGGCGCCGGTGAGTTTGGTGAAGGACTCGCCCCCGTAGCAGTCAACGGACGCTGGGGATACGTCGATAAGAATGGCAAGTTGGCTGTGAATCCGCAATTCGATGAGGCGTCCAGCTTCTCAGAAAATAAAGCTGCGGTGAGGTTGGGAAACCTCCACGGCTATATCGACAAATCGGGCAAGATGGTGATTAACCCGCAGTTTCAGCTCGCCGGGGATTTCCACGACGGCCGTGCGGTTGTCAAGGTCGAGAATCACTATGGGTATATCGGCCGCGATGGAAAACTGGTCATACAGCCGCAGTTCGATGGGGCCGGAGATTTCGGTGACGGTTTGGCTGTAGTGGCCATTGGCCACCGGTTCGGATACATCAATCACAACGGAAAATTTGAGATCAACCCGCAATTTGAAAAGGCGGGAGCGTTTCGCGATGGCATCGCCCCGGTGTGGATCAACGGGCGGCAGAGCTACGTAAACAAGAGCGGGAAGCTCGTTTGGCAGCCAGCCGCTTAAATAGTCATCGCCGCTAATCCTTAAAACGCCAACCGCACAGCAAATTGAATCTGCCGCGAAGAGGGCAACCCACCGGATGCCGAGATGGTTCCCGTGATCTTGCCGGCGCTGGGATTTTTTGTAGTCGGCCCGGTGTATAGGCTCGTGTTCGGGTTGGAAAAATTCGGGTGGTTGAAGAGGTTGAACGCTTCCGCCCTGAACTGCACGCTCAGACGTTCGCGAATCTTCGTCGTCTTGGAGATCGAGAGGTCGTCGTTCACGAGTGACGGTCCGTAGAACGAATTTCGAATCTCGTTCCCCAGCGTGCCCAGCGGTTGCAGGTTGAACAGATTGGGATTGAAATACTGATTGATATTGCCGGTCTGCACTACGCTGTTCAAATCCACTCCGGGATTTACGTTCACAAAGTTCGAGCTGTTCTGTTGATTGAGCCCAAGGCAATCGAAGCCGCAGGCCACTGTGAACGGCAACCCGGTATGAAACCCGAAGATATTGGAAACCTGCCAGCCCTCCACCAGACGGTTGCCTTTGAATGGCAGCAGATAAACGGTATTAGCGGAAATATTATGTTTGCGGTCGAAGCCGCAGGCGCCCGCATTGCGGGAGAGCGGATACGGGATCAGCGGTGCCACTGAACCCGCGTTATCCACCGAGTAGGTCGCCGAACCGCTGTCAAAGCAGTGCGAGAAAGTGTAGTTGGTCTGGACCTGCAGGCCGTGCGTTAACGATTTATTCGCCTGGAACTGGACTGCGTTGTAGCTGGCGTGAGCCCATGGCATGATCTCGCCCATATCGCCAAAGTTCGGATTGATCCGCGGGTTGGTCACCAACAGACCGCCCTGGAGCGTGGCGAATACCGGGTTGGCGTCGGTACCGGAATTGATCGGCGGGTTCAGACCAACCTGAGTGAGCAAATGCGAACTTTGTGACCCAATATAGCCGACGCTGACCATCCACCCGCCTGGCAGTTCCCGCTGTACGTTGGCGCTGAACTGAATGATGTACGGCGTGGTCGGGATATCGTATCCGAGCGCATCGTGAATCGATGGCAGTGGCGCGGTGCACTGAGAGGCGGCAGCCACACATTTGAACTGAACCGGAATGGTGAGCTGCGGAAACGGGACCGTCACCTGGTTGAAAGGCGGGGAGAAATTGAGCCCGACGCCATAGGCACGTGGTTGGAACAGGTCGTGCAGAATGCCGGCGGCGGCGCGGAAGACCGTCTTGTTGTCGTGGAACGGGGACCACGCCAGACCCAGGCGCGGGTCAAAGTTCTTTGTAGACGGATTGTGCAGGAACGGGTGTGGGACCACCGTGTACCCTGTATCGATACTCGTCAGCGGATGGGCAAAGACCTGAATGCGGTTCAGGCGTTCGATAGGGTTGGTCTCGTACGCATAGCGAAGTCCGGCGTTAATGGTGAGGCTCTTGCGAATCTTCCAGTCATCCTGAATGTAGCCGGTGATATCGATTTCGCGGAAATCGCGATTGCTGTCGGCCTGCCCGGAGAGCGCACCGGTGAATGAGGTAGGAGTTCCGGCAAGGAACGAATTTGCCAGAGGCGTTCCGCTCGCACTGTAGCCGAACGAGGAAAACGCGTACTGGCCGCCCGGATTCACGGGAGTGTTGGTCGCGGTCTGGTTTCGCAGCAGGAACCCACCGAACGCTATCGAATGGCCACCATGCACCCAGGTAACCTGATCGCGCGGCTCGAATTTATTCTGGATGTAATCGAAGATGGGCGCGGTGGGAGTGTTCAGCCCGAACAGCGAGCCGATTCCGGGCACGTTGAAATAGCAGTCGTAAACGTTCTGCGGATTGCAGTTGAAGGCCGGGATGTTGTTCGATACTCCACCTACCTGCACGGTGCGGGTGAAATTGAACTGAGCCTGATTCACCATATTGGGCGACACGTTCCGCGTCCAGCCCAGAGCGTGGAACTGATTGTGGTCGTAGGCGGTCTGTGGATAGAGAGCGGCAGTATTGGCAGCGAACGGCTCGGCCAGCGTCGCGTGGTCGTAAATGATCCGATAGAAGATCGCGTCTTTGCTGGTGATCGTATAGTCGAACTTGCCCACTACGTAGTGTTCGGTGCCGGTTTGGGTACCGCTCTGGATGGTTTGCGAGGTGCCGTTCCCTAAGTCGATTGAGCCCGCCGGGGGCAGCGGCACCGCATTCAGCGCATTCACGACGATTTGTTCGGCGGAGCGCTGCGCGGAACCTACCGGCAGCGAGTTCAGGTAGTTGGTCGCCTCAGTGCGGGCGGCCTGGTTTGGCATCACCAGTGACGGCAACTCGCCCAGAGTCTGCCGCAATCCTTCGTAATTCGCGAAGAAAAACATCTTGTTCTTCTTAATTGCGCCGCCGCCGGTTCCGCCGAATTGATCGCGGGAAAACGGCGGCTTCCCGGTTGCCGGGACAAAGTAAGGGTTCGCGTCAAATACGTCGCGCCGGACGAAATAGTATGCGGTGCCGTGCAGCGTATTGGTGCCCGAGTGCGTTACCGCATTCACGCCACCGTTGGCGCCGCCGAACTGTGCGCTGGCGGTTGAAGTGTAGGTGCGGAATTCGGCGATCGAATCCACGCCGAGCGATGTGCCCAGCACGGCCGCGCCGGAGCCGCGGTCCCAGAAATTCTGTATGTCCTGGCCGTCGATTTGCTCTTCCTGACCCACCGGGCGCGCGCCGGCGAATGAATAAACCTGGGACCGGCCGATGTAGGCAGACGATGCCGCGTTCGTCACCGGCACCACCCCTGGGGTGAGTACGATCAACTGTTCAAAGTTTCGGCCATTAAGCGGCAGCTCGCGCATCTGCTCCTGCCCGATCAGACCCGAAACCGTAGAACTGGCCGAATCGACCTGCGCCGCCTGATCCTGCACCGCGACCGACTGGGTCATCTGGCCCACCGCCAGCGTGATGTTCGCGTCGCGCTGGTCGCCAACGGCGAGATTGATGTTCTCGACTACCGCCGTTTCGAAGCCCTCCGCCTGAGCCTGGATCGTGTAGCGCCCAACGGCGAGGCCGGGCGCCACATAGCGGCCGTCACTATCCGTAGTCAGCTTATTGGCGCTGCCTGTGCCCGTGTTGGTCAGGGTAACGGTAGCGCCGGCCACAACGGCTCCGGATGGATCGGTCACCGCGCCTCGAATCGAGCCGGTTCCGATCTGCGCCCACAAGCCAACAACGCTCAGAGAGAATAATGCCAGAAGTTTTTTCATTCGGGTTCCCTATTGGATTTTGATAAAGCGTGGAGCAATTTCTTTGAAGCCGGTCATTATCGCGGGGTCGTGTCCGGGCAGAATCAGCCGCTCGCTGGAGGCCTGTTTTTTCATGCGGTCCTGGGTCCGGAGGTTAGAGGCCTCATCCAGCGTGGCCGCGATCGCGACATGCTTTTCCAAATTTTCGTACATATACACGTTGTCGCTTGCCAGCACCACTGTGCCCGCCGCGGTGTTGACGGTAATGTACTGCGATTGCCAGGTATGCTTGCCGCCGATGTAAGCGGTAATGCCCGGGAAAATTTCCTGCGCGTCGCCGTTGACGAGGTTCACTTTGCCCATCGTGTTCCATTTGACGAGGCTGAGCAGAACATCCGGGTCCGCGGCGGTCCGTGCGTGTCCCTGCCACGCTTCGCCCGCATAGTATTCCAGCTCTTCTTTTTGGATCCAGATTTTAGCGTTCGGAAAGAGATCGAACCCATCGGCATGGTCCCAGTGGATGTGGCTGATGATTACGTCGGTGATGTCTTCAGGCTTGAGGCCGGCGACGGCGACAGCGGCATCCGGTCTTTGGTAATCCGCCGGTTTCCACTGCTTCATGAATTGTTCGCGATAAAAACCGGCGTCGAAAAGAATGGTGTGGCCCTGGCCTTTTATCAGCCAGATCATCATGGCGATGTCCATTCTTCGAGCCGGATCGGCCCCTTTGACGAGACCGGAGACGCGAAAATCTTTCAGCGTCGCGTAGCGAATTCCGTAGACTTCGTAAGCTGGTTTGGGTTGTGCGGCAAGGACCGTGGAGAAAAACACGGCGCTCAGCGCAAGGCAGGCGGCACGCATGCGTGCCAGTATATATCGAGCTCTTTACCGGGTCTTCTTATCCGTGGCCAAGCTTCATTGCCCAGCCAATTCCAAACACGGCCACGATGAAGCAGACGAAGCAGTAGACGCCGTAGTTCAGACGTTCTTTATTCGACTTCTTCGTCGTGATGGACATCACCACGGACACAAACAAGGCAAAGAGAAACGCCGCCTCAAAGTGCGAAAGAGTCATCGTCGGCATTAGTCTTTTTTCCCTATCGCGATTTCGTAGGCATCCACCATCGCCAGTACGTTCAGCAAACCCGCGGTGACCAGAAATTTGGTGCCGTAGTCATGCACCGGTCCGGGAAGGTCCGGTTGGTTGTACCCGAACATCGTCGAAAGCAGGTACATCGCCCCGGACGCGAGGTTGCTGACGAATCCGCCGTAGTTGATCAGTGAGGTTAAATAATCGGGTCCGGCTTCCGGCTTAAACATCGTGCCGCGCATGAACAACCCGAACAGGTACATCAGGACGATCGAGGCGAACAGCAGCATGCCGCGGCCGGTCTTTTTCAGGAGAAAATGCCCGGCGCCGGGCACCAGCCAGGCGGCGGCAACCGGTCCGATCCAGGAGGCAACCGGTACGGGAGGCGCTTTTTCGGCTTGTGTAGTAGTAGAAACAGCCATGTTCAGGAATCTACTACCAAATTAGCATGTGAAAAACGAGGTTATTTCTCCCCAGCGGCTTTGGTGAAGCGCTCCCAGTCCCGCTTCTCTCCCGGCCGTCGGGCCGAATTCTGTTGGGCGAGCATCCAACCGGGATACTCGGGCGTGAGCTTGCTGGCCTCGTCGATCAGTTTCAGATCGTCCGCGTCCAGCTTTACATCCACCGCCGCGAGGTTGTCGTTTAGCTGCGTCTGGTTCCGCGCCCCGATAATCACACTGGTCACAACCGGTTGGTGCAGCAGCCATCCGAGGGCCACGCCCGCGACGGTGGAGTTCCGGCGGGCAGCCACATTTTGCAACGCCTCCACCACATCGAAGCCCTGCACCGGATGAACCGGCGGGAAGGTGAACGTTTTCCGTCTTGACTCGCCTTCGGGCACCCCGTTCCGTGTGTACTTGCCGGAGAGGAAGCCGCCGGCCAGCGGGCTCCAGACCAGCAGTCCCATCTTCTGATCGAGCAGCATCGGCACGAGTTCGCGCTCCAGTTCACGCCCCACCAGCGAATAGTAGGCCTGCAGGCTCACGAACTTTTCCCAATGGTTCGCCGCCGAAACTCCAAACGACTTCATAACGTGCCAGGCAGCAAGATTCGAGCAGCCGATGTAGCGAACCTTGCCCTGCCGCACCAGATCGTTGAGTGCGCTTAGAGTTTCTTCGAACGGCGTGAGTGAATCGAAGCCGTGGATCTGGTAGAGGTCTATATAGTCGGTGTTGAGGCGCTTCAGGCTGGCTTCCACAGCCTGCATCAGATGAAGACGCGACAACCCGACCTGGTTCGCTCCGGGACCCATCCGAGCCAGGGCTTTGGTGGCGACAACAACATCCTGGCGCCGCGATCCGAGCGCCTTTCCCACGATCGTTTCCGATTCGCCTTCCGAGTAGATATTAGCGGTATCGATGAAGTTGATGCCCGCGTCAAGGGACCTGCCGACCAGCGCATCGCATTCTCCCTGGCCAAGGCCGCCGATGACTCGGAAGATCGAGCCTTCCCCGCCGCCGAACGTCATTGCGCCGAGACACAGTTTTGAAACAAACACACCGGTATTGCCGAGTTGTTGATATTGCATCACCCGGTATCTTACACGCTTTTCGCAAAACGGATAGAATTAGCGCCATGGCATTTCGTGCGGCTGTTCTCATTTCCGTCCTCTCGATTCTTCCCGTTTCCGGCCAAACCGGAGCGCGCAATGGAGAGTGGCCCACCTATGGCGGCGACCTCGGACACACACGCTATTCGCCGCTCGATCAAATCACTGCCGCGAACTTCAACAATCTTGAAGTCGCCTGGCGATTTAAGACCGACAGCTTCGGTCCCCGCCCGGAATTTCAGTTTGAAAGCACTCCGCTGATGATCAAAGGCGTCCTGTATACGACCGCCGGTTCCCGTCGCGCTGTAGTCGCGCTCGATGCTGCGACTGGCGAAGTGCTTTGGTCGCACAGCGAGGTGGAAGGCGCGCGCGGGGCAGCGGCGCCCCGGCAATTGTCGGGCCGCGGTCTTGCCTATTGGACAGATGGCCAGCAGGAACGCATTCTCTATGTCACCCCCGGCTATCGCCTGCTCGCTCTCAATGCCAAAACTGGCGCCATGGTCCCAACCTTTGGCGTAAATGGCGTTGTGGACCTCAAGCTCGATGACGACCAGGAAATCGACCTCACTACCGGCGAGGTTGGGCTGCATTCCACGCCCATTGTTGCGAAGAATGTTGTCATTATCGGCGCCGCCCACCGCTCAGGGGGCGTTCCCCGCAGTTTCAAGAACGTCAAAGGCTACGTGCGCGGTTTCGATGTCCGCACCGGCAAGCGGCTCTGGATCTTCCACACTATCCCGCGTCCCGGTGAATTCGGCCTTGATACCTGGGAAAAGGATTCCTGGGCCTACACCGGCAACACAGGCGTATGGGGACAGATCTCAGTCGACGAAGAACTCGGCATGGCCTATATCCCGGTGGAAGCGCCCACCGGCGATTACTTTGGCGCCCACCGGCCTGGCAACAATCTGTTCGGCGAAACCCTTCTCGCCGTCGATCTGCAGACCGGCCAGCGCAAGTGGCACTACCAACTGGTCCACCACGGCATCTGGGATATGGATATTCCCTGCGCGCCAATTCTCACTGACATTGTCGTGAACGGCCGGCGTATCAAAGCGGTCGCCCAGCCGACCAAGCAATCGATCCTCTATGTGTTCGACCGTGTCACCGGCCAGCCTGTCTGGCCGATCGTAGAGACGCCGGTTCCGGGCGGAAGCGTTCCGGGGGAATGGTACTCGCCGACGCAGCCAATTCCAACAAAGCCACCCGCATATGAACGCACCGGAGTCAGTGTCGACGACCTGATCGATTTCACTGCCGACATGAAAGCCGAAGCCCTCAAGCTGGTTGCTCGCTATCGCATCGGTCCGATGTTTACACCCCCGTCGGTGAGCAAGGTTGATGGACCGCTGGCGACACTTTCGCGAGCGCAGGCGGGCACAAACTGGGAAGGCGGCGCATTCGACCCCGAAAACCACATTGCCTACGTCTTCTCCACCGGCAATATCATTCCCCTTGGCCTTGTTCCGCCACCCAACCCGCGCGTCTCTGATATGGAGTACGTGCAAGGCAGCGCCGCCACCGGAGCCCGCACGCGCGGCGGCTCCGGCTCTACCGCGGGCGGCAATCGCCCGCCAGCCGAAGAAGCAGAAGCGGGAGGCGGCCTCAACATCCGCGGCCTTCCCCTCGGCAAGCCTCCCTACGGACGCATCAGCGCCATCGATCTCAATAAAGGCGAAATCCTTTGGCAAATCGCGCACGGCGACACCCCGGATAACGTCCGTAACCATCCTGACCTTCGCAGCATGACCACTCCCCGCACTGGCCGTCCCGGACTGATCGCAGCGCTGGTTACCAAGACGCTCGTCATTGCTGGCGAAGGCGGCACTGCGACCATCGACGGCCCCCGCGGCGCTAAACTCCGCGCCTACGACAAACTCACCGGCCGTGACGCCGGTTCTGTCTATATGCCTGCGCCGCAGAGCGGGTCGCCGATGACTTACATGCTCGATGGGCACCAGTACATCGTCGTTGCGGTAAGCGGCGGCAACTACTCCGGCGAACTCCTGGCGTACCGGCTGCCCGCGAATTAGAGCCGGATCAGTCCCAGACTAATCCCGATCGCCTCTTCAACCTCCTCCATAGCCGGCGGACCAACCGCGCCGAGACGCTTTACAAGTCGAAGGCGATCCACTGCGCGGATCTGATTGAGCAAAGCAACGGACGTGACAGACAGGCCGGTGCTCTGGTCTGCGGCCAACAGAACATGAACAGGATTGAGCGGAAAGCGCACCGTCGAAGTAATGGGCGCAACGATTGTTATGTTGGACAGGCGGTTCGAGATGTCGTTCTGAATGATCAGAGCCGGGCGTGTTTTCTGAATCTCACGGCCTAACGTTGGATCAAGCGCGTTGAGATAGATTTCTCCCCGCTTCGGGTGGCTGGCTTTTTGTATAGTGTCGATTCGTCGAGTTGTTGCCATGTTTTTTGGTCCGCCGCCAGCCAATCGGCCGACACTTCCAGATCCAGATCCTGATCACGCACGACTGCCATTTCCAATTGGTTCCTCAGTGCCTCCGGACTGCGATGGGCGACAAAGTACTGAACGGCGTGATTGATAAAGAGGCTTCGCTGGCCGGGCTTCACCAGACGGTCGATGGTCCGGATGGTCACTTCCGGCAGAACAATATTGATGCGCTTGCCCATATCCACATCATATACACAACCCGTGTGTCCCCAACTACTCGGCTGCACGTGTTCTCACGGGCAATTTTCGATATAATCCAGCCAATGTTACGCGATCTGTTTTTCATCTCATGCGCGTGCGCCACTATGGCTTTCGCCGCCGATTCACCGGTGAAGGACCCCACTTTCTCCAAAGACATCGCTCCGATCTTCCAAAAAGCGTGCCAGAACTGCCACCGCCCCGGCTCCATCGCGCCCATGTCGCTGCTGACATATAAAGACGCGCGTCCGTGGGCTCGCTCTATCCGCGAGAAGGTCATAACGCGCGTGATGCCGCCGTGGCATATTGACCGCAATGTCGGCGTCTCCAAATTTAAGGAGGATCCATCGCTGACCGACGACGAAATTGCCACCATCGTCGCGTGGGCAGATCATGGCGCGCCGGAAGGCAATCCCGCCGATCTCCCCGCGCCCCGTCAGTTCAGCGATACCGATAAATGGCACATCGGCGCGCCCGATCGTATCATCTCGATGAAAACGCCGTATACGCTCAAAGCCAAAGGTGGCGATGAATTTCTCGACGTCGATATCGATCCCGGTCTCACCGAGGACATGTACATTGCCGCTGTCGAAACCAAGCCGGACCTCGGCTTCAAAGCCATTCACCACGCCACTACCAACCTTGTGGAGGATCCGGAAGACGATCCGGTTGGTCTTTTCCTCAACGAATATGCCATCGGCAAAGCGGCCGACATCTTCCCGCCCAACACCGGACGCCTGCTGAAAGCCGGCTCGAAAATCCATTTCAACCTTCACCTGCATCCGGTGGGGACCGAAACGCCGGTTCAGGTTTCACTTGGGCTGCGCTTCTTCCCGAAAGGTGTAGTTCCGAAGTATGTCGCCTTCACCCAGCACATGGGCGATGTAAACGAACTGGATTTGCCCGCTGGTCAGATCAGCCGCAATGATGGCTACTTCCGTCTGCCTCGCCCCGCGGTGCTCTCGGCGTTCCAGCCGCATTTCCACACTCTCGGCAAGGCGCAGTGTGTAGAAGCGATCTATCCGGATGTGCGTCCCGATTCTGCCCGGCCCGGACCTGCGCGCACCGAAACGCTGAGTTGCGTCAGCAACGCGCAGTTCGGCTGGAGTCTGACCTATCCCTACGCCGATGATGTGGCGCCGGTGCTGCCCGCCGGCACCGTCATCCACGTTATCACCTGGCACGATAACAGCGACCACAATCCACACAACCTGAATCCGAAAAACTGGAAGGGTTATGGCCAGCGCACCATCGACGAGATGAGCTTCGCCTGGATCAGCTTATTCTACGTGGACGAGGCGGATTATAAGGAGCGTGCCGCGGCCCGAGCCCGCGCGCTCGGCGCTTCGTATTAATTCGTATTAAGTTGATGCGTTACGTCCTCTTCCTCATCGCGTCCATTGCCTGGGCGCAGTCGGCGCTGCCGCCCACCTACGGCGTCCAAACCCGGTTTAACAGCGGTCAGGACATTGTGCCTTCTTTTGATGGCTGGTATCGCAATGCCGACGGCACTTACACCATGGTCTTCGGCTACCTGAACCGCAATTACCAGGAGGAACCCATTGTTGCCGTCGGCGTCGATAACAAGGTTGAGCCGGGTGCGGTGGATCAGGGCCAGCCGACCTTCTTTCTGCCGCGACGCCATGCCTGGGTTTACTTCGCCAAAGTTCCAGCCGACTTCGGCAACAAAGAACTGATATGGAGCATCACGGTGCACGGGCGCACCGAAAAAGCCTTCGGATCGCTGCTCTCGGAAGAAGAGATTCTGCCGCGCCTCGTGCAGTCGCGAGGGAATCTCAGTCCCGGCCTTGATAATCCGAATAAACCACCCACGATATCGATTCAGCCGGTCACGGCGGCGATGGTGGAGACTTCGGTCCCACTCAGCGTCAACGTGACCGACGATGGCCTGCCCAGGCCGCGCGTCCCGAAGGCTCGCACCGAGACCGCGGCGGGCACCGCGCAAACGAATTCCGCAACTGCCCGCCGATTGCCGCTAAATGTCACGTGGCAGCAATACCGCGGCCCCGCCAAAGCGGTTCTCGAACCGCGTGAGCCGGTGATCGTCAACGCCGGCAAAGCTTCGGCTTCCGTTCGGTTCACACAGGCGGGAACATACATCCTGCGCGCCACCGCGAATGATGGCGAACTGCAAACCACCGGCGACGTCACAATAGTCGTTAAGTAAGCCTGCGCCGCCGTTGGCAATCCCGATTGCCAGTCCGGCGAAGGTTGCCGCCATTACCGCCGGTGGGTGTAAGGGGTCTTACGGGCACAGTGTTGCGTGAGCCAAAAGCTTTCTTTCATGGGAATTCTACGAATTAATCTGGCGGGGTAATCTGTGATTACCGAATGAGAGTCCTGCTGAGTGTTACCGACAAATCGGGCGTTGCCGATTTCGCGAGCGGCCTTTCCGCACTGGGAGCCGAACTGATTTCCACCGGCGGCACCGCCCGCCTGCTGCGCGATTCCGGCATCCCCGTTCGCGACGTAAGCGAAGTCACCGGCTTCCCCGAAATGCTGGATGGCCGCGTGAAAACCATGCATCCGCTCATCACCGGAGCCATTCTCGCTGTGCGTGAAAATCCGGCGCATATGGCGGCCCTCGCCGAACACAGGATCACGCCGATCGATATGGTGGTGGTCAACCTCTACCAGTTTGCGAAGGTGGCGGCCAACGCCGATGCGCCGCTCGACCAGTTAATCGAAAACATCGACATCGGCGGCCCGACCATGATCCGCTCGGCCGCGAAAAACTGGCAGGACGTGGCCGTTGTGACGTCTGCCTCCGACTATCAGCCGTTGCTCGAAGAACTGCGAACCAATGGATCGCTTTCGCGAGACACAAAATGGCGGCTGGCTCAGGCCGCGTTTCGCGTTACAGCCGATTACGACCGCGCCATTTCCGCCCGACTTGCGTTGGTGGGACAGGCGCTTCCGCCTGCCATTCCGCCGGTTCTCGACATCCGCGTCCCCCTTCGGCTCGGCCTCCGTTATGGCGAAAACCCACACCAGCAGGCTGCGCTGTACGCATCGGGTTCTTCCGGCATCGCCGGGGCCGAACAGCTCCACGGAAAAGAGCTCTCTTATAACAACCTTGTGGATCTTGACGCCGCCTGGCAACTGGTCAGCGAGTTCTCGGGTCCCGCCTGTGCCATCATCAAGCACACCAACCCGGCCGGTTGCGCCGAGCAGGAAACGCTGGTGGCGGCGTGGATTCATGCCCTCGAATGTGACCCGGTGTCGGCATTCGGAGGGGTCATCGGGTTCAATCGTGAAGTGGACGCCCCCACAGCCACTGAAGCGGCAAAGCTCTTCGTGGAAGCCATCGCCGCTCCCGGCTATTCCGAAGAGGCTCTCGCAATCCTGCAAGCGAAAAAGAATCTTCGTCTGGTCTGCGTTTCACCCTCGGCTGACGGTCTGGTGGTGAAGAGCATCTGCGGGGGATACCTCGCGCAGACGCCCGACCTCAAGGGCTTTGATCGCGCCGCCTGCGAAGTGAAAACCCGCCGTCAGCCGACGCCCGAAGAATGGGAAGCTCTGGAATTTGTCTGGAAGGTCGCCAAACACGTGAAGTCGAACGCGATCGTCTATGGAACGGCCGGGCAGACCGCGGCCGTCGGCGCAGGCCAGATGAGCCGCGTCGATTCGGTGAACATTGCTGCTATGAAGGCGCATCTTCCGCTCGCCGGAACCGCAGTTGGCTCAGACGCCTACTTCCCTTTTCCCGATGGTCTGCAGCAAGCCGCCAAACACGGCGCGACCGCTTTCATCCAGCCCGGCGGCTCCGTGCGCGACTCCGAAGTCATCGCTGCCGCGGACGCCTTGGGAGTCACTATGGTTTTCACCGGCGTTCGCCATTTCCGCCATTGATTCCTGCTGGCCATGCGCCTTCAAGGCGAGGCTTGCCGACATGCTGATCGTGCACTCCTGTCTCGATTGCAATTCGGCTCTCTTGACACGCAATAAGGAATTTCAAAGATTCCCTGGTGCCGCTGGCTGAAACAACTCGCATAAACTTAATAAATTCCTCATGTTACAAACAACACTATAATCGTAGTTACAACGGTCCATTCGTAGTTCTATACCACACATATCCCGCAAAAAACCAGCAAAACCTTAACCGTTTGTGTTAGTTTTGTTTTTGAGCCCTTCGTCACCGCGAAGCGCCCTTTTTAATATAGGGTGCGGGCGGCCTGCCTGGAAACCAAGTTGACGGGGCCCGTTGCATTGTTTCCTGCGTCTATTGACCCCAAGCCAGGATCGTAAAAACGTCGGATTTAGACAAGGTGGATAGAAGAATGCGCCCTGCGCCCATGACCAGCCGATTTTTGGATGCCTGCCGGCGCCGTCCCACAGACGTGCGGCCGGTGTGGTTTATGCGGCAAGCCGGTCGGTACATGAAGTCGTACCGCGACATCCGGGCAAAGCATTCCCTGCTGGAAATCTGCAAACGCCCCGACCTCGCCGCCGCCGTCACGCTCCAGCCGGTCGAAGCGCTCGACGTGGACGCCGCCATCATCTTTGCCGACCTGCTGCTTCCTGTCGAGCCCATGGGTCTGAAACTTGCATATACGGTGAAAGAAGGACCGGTAATCGATAACCCCATCGTCTCCAGCGAGGACGTGGATACGATTTCCACTTCCAACACCGACGATCTCGGTTACGTTGGCGAAGCCATTCAGCAGACAGTCCGCGCACTGGCTGGCCGCGCTCCGGTTATCGGCTTCTGCGCCGCGCCGTTCACCCTTGCCAGCTACATGATCGAAGGGGGGGCTTCGAAGAATTTTATTCGGACCAAGCGCATGATGTACGGCGATGAAACGCTGTGGCGCCGGCTGATGGGCAAGATCGTCGATGTGCTGGCGCCGTTCGCCATCATGCAGGTTGCTTCCGGCGCACGCGCCATACAGGTTTTCGACAGCTGGGTCGGCGCGCTCGCGGCCGATGATTACGTACGTTTTGCTCAACCTTATTCGCGCGCGCTCATCGAACGTGTCAAAGGCTCCGGCGCCCCGGTTATCCACTTCGGCACCGGCGCTTCCGGCTATTTCCGCGAACTCCACGCCGCCGGCGGCGACGTGATGGGTTGCGACTGGCGCATCAACATCGATGAAGCCTGGATGGACATTTCCTATCGCTCCGCCATTCAGGGTAACCTCGACCCTGTCGCGCTGTTTGCACCCCTTCCGGAACTCAGGCAAAAGGTGAATGATCTTCTGCGCCGAACCGGCACGCGCCCCGGTCATATCTTCAATCTGGGCCACGGCATCCTCCCGGAAACTCCGGTGGAAAACGTAAAGGCCCTCGTCCAGATCGTCCGCGACTTCCGCCCCTGACGTGGAGTGGACTTCAGCCCGCCTTTCTATGAGAGTCGGCATCATCGGCGGCGGCATCACCGGCCTTTCCTGCGCGTGGTACCTGAAACAGGCTGGCATCGATTCTGTAGTTTTCGACCCCGCGCCGGGTGGCACCATCGGCACCGTTGTTGTTGAGGATTGCATGCTCGAAACCGGCCCGGAAAGCTGGCTCACGGCGAAGCCCTGGGCCGCCCAGCTTATCCGTGATCTGGGCCTTGGCGATGAACTGACTGGCTCGAGCGACGCCAGGCGGCGCACCTACGTGGTACGCCACGGCAACTTCGAAGTGCTGCCCGAAGGGTTGCAGATGGTGGTGCCGACCAAACTCGTTCCGGTGGCGAAATCAAAGCTCTTCAGCCTCGGTACCAAGCTCCGCATGGCGGCCGAAGTTCTGCGCAGCCCGCGCCTTATGCCGGACCGGTCTGTCTCGGCGTTCGTTCTGGATCATTTCGGTCAGGAAGCAGTCGACTATCTCGCCGAGCCCCTTCTTGCCGGTGTATACGGCGGTTCGCCGGATGAGCTCAGCGCACCCAGTGTGCTGGCAAAATTTGTTGAGCACGAGCAGCGCTACGGCAGCGTGGTTGTGGGAGCTCTGCGCAATAGGCCGGTGGCTAACGGTGCTCCCATCTTTCAAACCATGAGGCGCGGCATGGGCACACTCATAGACGCTCTTGTGGATCGCGTCAACCTGAGCCGTGCGCGCGTGGAATCCATAGCACCGGACTCCGACACCGACGGACCGCGCTGGCATCTTTTCGCCGATGGCGGATGGCAGCCCTTCGATCACATTGTGCTCGCTTGCGGCGCCAACCATGCCGCGCCGCTGGTCGGACCGATCGACGTTCACCTCAGCGAGCTTCTTGGTTCCATCCCCCACGGCAGCAGCGCGATCTGGACGTTCATCTACAACCGCGACCAGGTGGCGCGCCCCCTCGACGCCTTCGGCTTTCTCGTTCCGCGTCCCGAGCGGCAGACTTTAATGGCATGCACGTGGCTGGGAACGAAGTGGGAGGGACGCGTTCCCGACAGTAAGGCCGTCTTCCGCTGCTTCTCCACCGATGTGAATGCATCCCAAGAGGCGATGGAAGCCGACCTCAGGCGGCTGGTGCCAATCGATGGCGAACCGCTCGCCGCTCTTTGCAACCGGTGGCCGGGCGCAATGCCGCAATATACGGTGGGCCACACTGCTCGCGCCGCGGCGATTGCGGCCCGCGCGTCGGTTCTACCGGGATTTCATCTCGCCGGCAATGCATACGAGGGCATTGGCATCCCCGACTGCATCCGCAATGCCCGCAAAGTTGCGGACGCGATCATACCCAGGTGAGTTGACGAATTATTTCTTCCGAAGGGCAACCATTTCCGTCACCCGGGCAAAACTGGTGTCGCCGGTAAACAGGTTGCCCCGCGAATCCATGGCCATATAGTTCGATTCGGTAAACTGGCCTTCCCCCTTCCCGGGTCCGTTTCCGATCGCCCCCAGAACATTTCCGTCCCAGTCGATCTTGAAGATCTGGCCATCTTGCCCGGTCGCCACCCAGAGTTGCTTGTGCGGGTCTACATAGAGGCCGCAAACCAGGTTCCGCATTTGAATGGTCCTGATAAACTTACCGTCCGCCCCATACACAACAATGCGGTACTCCTCGCGATCCCCGATATAAACGTTGCCGTTGTCCGGATTGATCGCGATCCCGTGGACCATGCTGAAATGCCCCTGCCCGGCGGCGTTGCCGAACCATTGATTGACGTACTTGCCGTTCTTGTCGAGATGCAGGACGCGCGCCGCGCCCAGGCTGTTGGTCGGCGACTTATCGGTGTCGTTGGGGCTTTCATTGGCGTGGCCCATGCCAATATAGATGTCGCCATTTGCGGCGAAGGCGAGGTGCAGTGGCTCCCAGAGAAGCCTTTGTCCTTTGGCTTCGTTCCAGTCTCCCCTTTGCCCTTTCACGCCGAGTGTCATCAGGACCTTCCCCTCCGGACTCAGCTTCATCACAGTAGCCCCGCTTTCGTCACAGATCCAGATGTTGTCCTCCGCATCGATCGCGATGCCATGCGCCTTCTCCTGGTGGCCGATCACGTCTTCGCCGATGGTGTGGACCAGTTTGTAATTGTGAT
>Ga0206921_10081_pt1 | contig 27650 bp, 25 predicted proteins | sample Alteio_BWOrgHeat_66_FD_152930 | JGI IMG/M metagenome (GOLD analysis project Ga0206921, IMG submission 152930) | Enriched cells from forest soil in Barre Woods Harvard Forest LTER site, Petersham, Massachusetts, United States -... | ecosystem: Environmental > Terrestrial > Soil > Temperate forest >...
TTGGTGTACAGATCTTTTTTATCCTTAGTGGATTTTTAATTACGTCGTTATTATTAAAGGAAAAAGTGACCCGCGGAAGGATATCACTAAGAAATTTTTATATCAGGCGCGTTCTTCGGATTATGCCCGTTGCTTATTTGTATTTGTTGGTGTTGATAATATTAAACCAGGTTTTCAATTTAAACATTCCCGCTTTAAGCTTTTTGATGTCGTTTTCATTCTTTAGGAATATTCCATTAATGAACGATTGGTACACCGGGCATTTTTGGACATTGGCTACCGAAGAGCAATTCTACATCCTCACACCTTTTCTATTGGCTTACTGGCCGAATAGATATATCAAACTAACCATCATATTACTGGTGCTTGTCCCGGTGATCCAATACATAGGTTTTCACAATATCGGCATTTTCTATAGTAACCGGACAATCCATGTTATCACCATGACTTTTATTGCACTAACCAGCCGCGGTGCTTTGTACATTATTATAGGTTCCTTATTTTCAATTCTCTTGTTTAAAGGGATTATAAATGTTGAGCGATTTAATAAGAATTATTATCTGAGCTTTTTCCTGCTGGTCATCGCAGCTGTTGTGCATTTTCCAAACAGTCCCATAAACGTACCTTACATTTCTGCGATAATGTTTGCATTGCTTATAGGCTTTGTGATCGTATTAAATTTGAGTGAAAATAATTTTTTAACCGCGATCCTGAAAAACCCGGTATTAAATAAGATCGGGATTTTATCGTACAGTATATATATCTGGCAGCAATTATTTACAGTCAACCAGCCATGGAAGGATTCATTTAAATATTCGGGCAACACTTTTGTTAATGTTGCTGCCCTATTTGTAGTCTCCTATTGCTCATATACCTATTTCGAAAGACCATTTTTAAAATTGAAAAAGCATTTTAAGATGGCCTGATGAATGACAATTCACCCCGTTGTGCAAAAAGAAAATAATATAGACGTATCAGTAATCATACCCGCTTACAATAGGCTATGGTGCCTGCCGCGCGCAATAAATAGTTGCCGCAACACCAAATGTGCAACTGAAATTATAGTGGTTGATGATGGCAGCACCGATGGTACCTGGGAGTGGCTGCTAGCCCAAACCGGTATAATTGCCATCAGGCAGGAGAACCAGGGCCAAACCTATGCCATTAACAAAGGCTTTTCGGTAGCAAAGGGGCAATACATCCGTTTTTTAGATAGCGATGATTTTTTAAGTGAGTGCGCTATCGATGTGCAATATCAAAAAGCAATAGCTGCTGGCGCACAATTAGTATGTTCACGGGTTGATCTTTATGAGGAATCGTCGGGAAAAATTACAGTTTGCCCTGAATTGACAAACTGGGATGATTTTTTAGAAATTCAATTGGGGAACACCTACGGCAGCCATTTTTTAGGCATGCTTTTTCATCGGTCGTTAATTGAAAAAACGCCGCGGAGGCCCGAATTTGCTTGGCGCGAAGACCGGATGTTTTTGCTGGAAATCGCCTTACTAAATCCGGTTTTGGCTATTGCCGAGGGGTGTGCAGGCTATTGGGTACAGCATGCCCAGCAAATGCAGGGAAAATATGCAGGACTACAATCGCAAGCCGCTAACTTGCAGCATCTGCTCATTTTCCGCAGGATCTTGGGCCAGTTGGAAACAGCCGGCCGTTTAGATGAAAAATATAAAAAAGCAGCCTGCACTGTATTATGGCCTTTGGCCCATTGGATAGCAAAGGACCGTATAGCCGATGCTTCGGCATTGGTAAAATGGATCTACGAGCTCGACCCGGAATTTAAAATTCCAGACAAAGGACCTCTTGGCTTGATGTACCGGAAACTAGGTTTTAAAACAACAGAAAAAATGTTGCGCTTACGGCGCATGGCTAAATATGGCGGTAATTAAACCCATTAACCTTTTTTATGAAGAACCCGATCCTGATCGCTGGGTAAAATTCGACCGTTATCCCCGCAGATTGGTACGCTATTTAGTGCGTGGCAAACAACGGCCGGGTGGGGTGGGTATTACGGCTATCAACCTTGTAAAAGGGCTCGAAAAGATAGGTGTTCCATACAGGTTAAATGATTATAACTATATCAGGAAACACCCTGAAGAAATTGCCTGCATCATTGGCAAGCCGCATGTTTTTTTTGATAAAAAATGGTCCAGCAGGGTGATCTTCGGCGCAGGGATTTATTCGCACCCAATTGAATGCCCCGACCTTTTTGAAAAATATCCGAATGTGAAACGCTTCCTGGTTCCCGGCGAATGGATGCGGGAAATGTTTGAGCCCTATTATTATGATAAAGTGCTATCATGGCCGGCGGGCATTGATACGGACTTATGGTCACCGGCATTAAAATCGGCACCTAAAATTGATTTTTTGATCTATGATAAAGTACGCTGGGAACATGATCGCTACAACGAGGAATTAATTGAACCGATCTGTAAACAATTGGATAAGCATTCCCTTTCCTATCAATTTGTAAAATACGGCAGCTACACGCCGGATGAACTTATTAATAAGCTTAAAGAAACCAAAAGCGTAATATTTTTGTGCGAACATGAAACCCAAGGGCTTGCTTACCAGCAAATATTGGCAACCGGCACCCCGATATTGGCCTGGGACAGGGGCGGCTACTGGCAGGACCCCTATTATTACCCCGATAAAGTAAAATACCAGTCGGTAAGTTCGGTACCGTATTGGGACGAACGCTGCGGAATAACATTTACTGGCGCCGATGATTTTAAAAAACAACTCGCCCTGTTTTTAACCCGGCTTGATGAATTTAAGCCTAGAGATTACATTATAGAAAACCTGACACTTGAGGTATGCGCAGAAAAGTATTTGCAGATCTACCGCGAAGTTGAAAACGAAATAGCTTGAAAATATTACTGATTATGAATCCCGGAATCCCGGTACCGCCGGTACTATACGGCGGCATTGAGCGGGTAGTTTACTTGCTGGCCGAGGAATATCACCAAATGGGGCACGAAGTTACGCTGCTTGCCGGAAATGGTTCGTACTGCAGCGGAACCACGATCACTTTTGGCGGTAGTGACGCAAAAAAAACCAAATGGGTCGTTTACAAGGAGATTTACTTTGTATGGAAATTCCTGAAAAAGAACCATAACAACTTTGATCTCGTTCACAATTTTGGCCGTTTAATTTACCTGCTGCCAATTGTCGGGAAACCTGTAGCTAAATTGATGTGCTATCAACGGGAAGTATCTGCCCGGGGCATCAAGATGATCTCGTCGCTGCCTGTGCGGCGGCTCATCTTTACCGCCTGCAGCAACTACGGCGTCTCGACCGGAAATGTAGCGGGTGTTTGGAAAACGGTTTACAATACTATAAATTTTTCGACCTACAAGCTAACCGAACAAGCGGGCGCCGATGCGCCGTTGATATTTTTAGGGCGGCTTGATCGGATAAAGGGGGCGCATACTGCTATTCAAGTCGCGAAGCAAACAAATAATACTTTGATCATCGCGGGCAATATCCCAGATACCGAGGACAACTTCAATTATTATAAAAATGAATTAGAGCCGCTACTTGATGGTGAGCAGATCATTTATATAGGCGCAGTTGACGATCACAAAAAAAATGAATACCTCGGAAAGGCAAAGGCGCTGTTGTTCCCGATTGAATGGGATGAGCCTTTCGGGATTGTAATGATTGAAGCTATGGCTTGCGGTACGCCGGTAATCGCCTTTAAACGAGGCTCGGTACCCGAAGTGGTTGATGCAGATACCGGCTTTATTGTAAACGATGCCGATGAAATGGCCGGAGCAGTAGGGCTAATTAATACAATCGATAGGAAAAAATGCCGGCTAAAAGCCGAAGCCCGGTTTAATACCGCGGCAATAGCAAAAGAATATTTAAGCATTTTTGATTTCGCCTAAATGCGCCGTCGTTAATGAATAACAAATTTTTAAATAGTTTTTTCTCCGAGATCAAAGCAATCCCGCCCATACTGCAAAACTCCTATCTCCCTTCGCTCGATGGGTTACGGGGGATCGCCATCATAATGGTTGTGCTGTTCCATTTAAATATAACTTCCAGGTTTTACTATCGTACCATTTTTAATGGCGAGGTCGGGGTGCTGATTTTTTTTGTATTGAGCGGATTTTTAATTACCACTTTATGTATTAAGGAAAAGGTAACCACAGGAAATATCTCGTTAAAAGACTTTTACATCAGGCGCGCTTTAAGAATATTCCCTGTTGCCTACCTGTTTATCCTGGTGCTAATTGTATTGAATTTTATTTTTAAACTGGATATTAATTACATCAACATATTAGGCGCCGCGTTTTATCTGATGAATTTTTCCTTCTACTTCCGCAAATATAATTTCTCGTGGGATACCGCGCACTTCTGGTCACTTTCAGTGGAAGAACAGTTTTACCTGGTCATTCCATTCATCCTAAAAAAAAAATTCCGGGTATTTCTGATCGTAATTTTGAGTATTGTTTTTCTCCTGCCTTTTATGATTGTCCTGCAATCTTTTTATAGCGTTTTTAATAATGTCGTATTATATGCCCTAACACATTACCTCATCAAGTTCCAGGCTATTGCCGTAGGCTGTCTTTTTTCGGTCATCGCTTTTAAATATCCCTTTAATAACAATGTCATTATTAAAACCAAGGTGGCCGCTAACATCCTGGCTATCTTTGTAATACTAATTATTCAATATGATAGTTTCTTCAATTTGCAGAGTATTTTCTCAGGCCTCCTGATCTCTTTATTAGCAGGCTATATCATTATCTCTAATATAATACCTGCTAATGACTTTATTTTTAAGCTTTTAAATTCAAAAATTTTAAAGGTCATAGGTGTTCTTTCCTATAGCATTTATATCTGGCAGCAGATCTTTACATCGGGAGATAAAAGGCTGCCCGGCTTTATGGTCATTTTTCCATATAATTTAATTTGCCTGGTAGTGGTGAGTTGCTTGTCGTATTATTTTTATGAGAGCATATTTTTGAGGCTAAAAGCAAAATACAGTAAACTAAGAAAAGGCAAGTTGGCTGTTGCTTGAACTAATGAAAAACTATTTCTTTATTCAATCGGAACACAATGATGCCGGCCAGATAAAATGGATTTGAGCAAACCGCAAAAAGTGCTGATTATTTCATCAGGGCAGCCGTCCTTAAATCCTCGCCTGGTAAAAGAGGCTGATGCGCTTGCAGAAGATGGCTACGATGTTTTGGTGATATATGCCTATTGGAACGAATGGGGAACTCAACTGGATGAACGATTGCTTCCCACTAAAAAGTGGAAGGCGATCAGGGCAGGGGGCGACCCCAAACAAAAACCCGGGAGGTACTTTATAAGCCGGCTGATTAACCGGATAGCCATTACATTAGTAAAAAAATATCGCCAAATGGAATTTGCTGACAGGGCGATCTCCAGGGCTAGTTATTTTTTGACAGCCGAAGCAAAAAAACATTATGCGGATCTATATATCGCGCATAATCTCGGCGCTTTGCCTGCCGCCGTAAAGGCAGCCAAAAAGTTTAATAAACCATGCGGTTTTGATGCAGAAGATCTTCACCGTTACGAGGCCACCAATGACGTTAACGACCCAGATGTTTTTTTAAAAACCTATATCGAAAATAAGTATCTGCCGCAAACAAACTACGTAACGGCCAGCAGCCCGCAAATTGCGTCTGCCTATCAGCAATTATTTCCCGGTAAAACACCCTTAACGCTGCTAAACGTTTTTTGCAAAAGCGACCAGGCTGAAATAAGTTCGGCCGATCCTAATGCTCCGTTAAAGCTTTTTTGGTTCTCTCAAACCATTGGCTACTCCCGGGGGCTGGAGGATATTATTGAAACGTTGGGGCTTTTAAGAGAATATCCGTTTGAGCTGTACCTGCTGGGCGATTTGCCCGAGGGCGCCTTTAAAAACTATCTGCTGCGACAGCAGACTGTTAACAATTTAAAAATATTCATCTACCCGCCCATTTCGTCGGTATCTATTACGGCTTTTGCGGCCACCTTTGATATCGGACTGGCGCTTGAACCGGCATTCAGCATGAATAACGATCTGGCGTTAAGCAACAAGCTATTTACCTATCTGCAGGCCGGCCTTGCACTTATTGCAAGTGATACCACCGCCCAACTGGCTTTTATAAACCAATATCTTGCTATTGGCAGGTGGTATGCAAAAGGCGATCGAAATTCATTGGCAGAAATGTTAGTTTATTACTATAAAAACAGAGAAGCTTTGCTGCAAGCCCGGAGAGCCGCGTTACAATTAGCCCACACTACTTTAAACTGGGAGACTGAAAGCGTAAAATTTTTAAACCTGATAAAGCAAACAATAGAGCAATTTCATTGAAAAAGGTGCTGATCATTTCCCCTTATTTTCCCCCATCAAACGCAGCTGATATGCAACGCGTACGCATGAGCCTGCCTTATTTTAAAGAATATGGATGGGAAGCGACCGTTGTGACTGTGGATGAAAAATATTCGGATATGTTAAAGGACAATTTTCTGTTGCAAACCGTTCCCCAAGATATCCCGATATATAAAGTTGAGGCTTTCAATAAACGATATACCTCAAAATTGGGCCTCGGCAGCATTGCCTTGCGTTCGTTGCCGTTTTACCGGAAAAAGGTTAACCAGTTGTTGAAAGGCGATCAATATGATCTTATTTATTTTTCGACCACCCAATTCCCGGTTTGTATTTTAGGAGCTTACTGGAAAAAAAAATTCGGCGTGCCTTATGTCATCGACATGCAGGACCCCTGGCATTCTGATTATTACCGGGATAAACCGAAAAACCAGCGCCCGGCCAAATATTGGTTTTCCTACCGTTTAAATAAATACCTGGAACCAAAAGCTATAAAAAATACCGATGGGCTGATCAGTGTTTCAGAAAGTTATATTATTGGGCTGAAGCACCGTTATCCGAAAATAAAAAACATCCCCGCTGCAACTATCACTTTTGGCGCTTTTGAACCCGATCTTAAAATCGCGATAGCAAACGCACAGCAATTTAAATCGCTGCTCGACGCGGGCCATACCAATATCGTATATATTGGCCGCGGCGGCGCTGATATGCATAAAGCCATAAGTGTTGTTTTTAAAGCATTGCAGGAAGGGCTGGAACATCAACCCCAAAAACTGAAAAAACTACGTTTTTATTTTATCGGCACCAGTTATGCACCTGCCGGCAAAGGCGAGCAAACTATCATGCCGCTTGCAAAAAAATATGGGATAGAAGCTCAGGTAATTGAAATTACCGATCGGATCAGTTACTACCATGCGCTGGTAACTATGCAACAGGCCGACGGACTGTTCATTCCCGGCTCCGATGACTCAAAATACACTGCCTCAAAAATATATCCATGCTTACTAACGCAGAAACCTACGCTGGCTATTTTCAATAAAGCAAGTTCTGCCGTAGATATCCTGTTGGAATACGGTGTAAAACACGTTTACAATTATGAGGATGTTACCCAAAAACAGCTTAGCGAATTTTTCACCAGTTTAGCTGACGGGGATTTACTTTCACAGCAATATAATGAAAATGCTATTGAAAAATATTCGGCGCGGCAGATGACATTACTTCAATGCGAGCTTTTTGATTCTGTAATTAATGGAAAAACGTAAGCGTATGCCGGTAGATAATATGCCAAAATTAGCCATTATTACCACGCATCCCATTCAATATTACGCGCCGGTATTTCAGCTATTGCATCAGCGAAATGTTATCAGCATAACCGTTTTTTATACCTGGGGCCAGGAGTCTATGAATAAGTTTGACCCCGGTTTTGGTAAAATGATTGATTGGGATATTCCCCTGCTGGAAGGCTATCCTTTTGAATGGGTTGAAAATATATCAACTAAGCCGGGTTCGCATCATTTCAAAGGTATCGTAAACCCCGATCTGATCGCTCAACTCAATCAACTTAAACCGGATGCCATACTATTTTTTGGATGGGCCTGGAAAAGCCACCTGAAAGCGATCCGCTATTTTAAAAACAAAATACCGGTTTATTTCAGGGGCGACTCCACCTTGCTGGATAAGCCAAACGGCATAAAGGGATTACTTAGGAATGTTTTTTTAAAATGGGTGTACAGACACATCGATCACGCGTTTTATACTGGCGCTAACAATAAGGACTATTTTAAGAAATTTGGTTTGCGTAACGATCAGTTAACGTTTGCCCCACACGCAATTGATAACGACCGTTTTGGTGCTATCGACAATGAAGAAGCAGAAACACTACGCAATGACTTAGGGCTGGATACCGGAGATATTTTGATACTCTACGCCGGCAAGTTCGAAGAAAAAAAAGATCCGTTGTTATTGTTAAATGGGTTTTTACAATTAAAGCGAAATGATTGTCATTTACTATTTGTGGGTAATGGCAATCTGGAAGATGAATTAAAGAAAAAGGCGCAAAATGCCGGCAATGTTCATTTTATGGATTTTCAAAACCAGGCGTACATGCCGGTGATCTACCACGTCTGCAACTTATTTTGTCTGCCTTCAAAAGGCCCGGGAGAAAGCTGGGGGCTTGCAGTGAATGAGGCAATGGCAAGCGGTAAAGCGGTGCTGGTATCGGATAAGGCCGGATGTGCGGTGGACCTGGTGAAGAATGAATTTAACGGGAGCATTTTTCACAACAGAGACGTTGATGACCTTAAACAAAAGCTGGATGAACTTACAGCATCGCGCCAGCTATTAAATACATACGGTTCAAATTCTATAAATGTTATCAGCGACTGGAATTTTGCTAATATTGCTATCGCGATAGAAAGAAGGCTGCTAAATGAAAAGAAAAGACAGGATTAAATTAGATTTTACCAGGAACTGGAAGCTGCCCGGAAAAGAACGGCTCTCCAACTGGCTTAAGCCGTCGGCTGGCCTCAAAACGATACTAAAGGATGGTATTACCTGGCTGACGAATGAAGACATCGCGATATTTACTACAGCAGACAACTACATCGAGTGGTCGTTGTTGAGCTCAGGGACGTACGAGGATGAAATAAACAAACTGATCCGCATATCACTTAAACCCGGTGATAATGCCCTGGACATTGGTGGTAACATTGGATTGCAAAGTATCCGGATGGCGCAATGTGTTGGCGACGCCGGCATAGTATATTCATTTGAACCCTTAGCCTACCTGCAGGAAAAGTTCAAAAGAAACTTATCACTAAACCGTGCGACATGCGTAACGCTGTTTCCTTATGCCTTATCGGATAGTGAAGGAGAGGCCGATTTCAGGATAGATCATAATTTATGGAACCAGGGTACATTTAGCTTAAGCAGCAAGGGCGATGGTCCCGAAACACAACGCGTACTAATAAAAGTGGCAGATCAAATGACCGAAATTCAAACACTTAACTCTCTTGCGCTAATTAAGATTGACGTAGAAGGATTTGAATACCAGGTGTTGAGGGGCTTAAAGCAAACACTGGCAAAACATAAACCCAGGATCATTTTTGAATATGACAGTAATTACTGGGATAAAACCGAACAAAAAATCGATGATTGCTACGCCTTTTTACAGTCATTAAACTACTCTCTTTACCAGATTAACTCCATAGGCTGCGAACTGATTAAAAACGAAGAAAGCATTTCGAGCGGGAATTTATTTTGCATACCGGCGTAAAACATGAATAACGCTAAATCACTGGAAAGGTACATCGTGTTGTTTTTGCCCTGGGGAATCGCCATGTTGTTCAAATCCGATCCTATGGTTTCGTATTTTGTTGCGTGGTTTGGCTCGTTCCTCATTCTTTATCTTACCATGTCCGGCTGGGTAAAACCAATTCCGACAGATCGTACGGTAGCGGAGCAAATGATGCGCCCGCTTTTCCTTATCCAGATAATATTTGCCGGCTATATGGCTACCACCTCAATTTTCTATTTTCTTAATTTAATTGGATACGAGGATTTTCATGCAACCAATAACCCCTATTTTTCGGCGGATGAGCAGTTACTGCAATTAACGGCGCAATGCCAGCGCTATTACGTGCTGGGCCATGCGGCGTTTGTTACCGGAATACTGGTTTGGATGAAATACCCGGTTGAACAAAAATATTACGTCGAAAAAGAAAAAATAGCTAATATCTTATTGGTAACAGCGTTTATTACACTGCCGGTATCCGTGTTGTTTTTAAGAATTCCGGGGTTATCACAATTTTATTTTCAATTTAGTTCATTAAGTTTTATTGCGGGCACACTTGCGCTGGCATTTGCCATACCCCTTAAAAAACTATGGAATACGGTTTTTTGCGTGTTGCTTTTCCTGTCTAACTTTTACCAGGCGCTTATTTCTGGCTTTAAAGAGCCAATAATTATCAGCGTATTGGTGTTGGGTATATTTTTATATCCCAGTTATAAGAAGCTGGTTGCTATGATTTTCATCCCGGCGCTATTATTGCTGTTTATGTTTTTACCAACCTATAACCGTATTTTTTCGCGAGAATGCATGGTCGGATCAGGTGGATGCTGACCAGGCTTCTAAAACGGCCCTTGATGCTGCACTCAGCAGCTCGCCGGACGATGACGATAGTAACTGGGGGTTCCTGGTTTACCGCTTAAGTGAAATTGATATGTTTACTACATACGTTCAATCAACCCCCAAAAACATCGATTATTATGGTTTGCAGTTATTAAAGCAATCGGCTATAGCTATCGTTCCGCGGGCATTCTGGCCTTCCAAACCCAGCACCGAGGAACTGGTTATGGAACGTGTTTACGATGCAGGTGTAATTCGAAGGGGCTCGAATGTTTCTGCTAAACCGGCTTTTATTGTCGATGCATATCTTTCGGGTGGTACGCTGGGTATTATCATTTCGTTATTTTTATATGGTGCCATTGCACAATTAATTTCGCTGAAAGCCGAAAAGTTATTTGGCGGTTACACGCTGGGAACAGCGCTTATATTCAGCGGCCTGTTTCAAATATTTTGGCGGGGGCTTAGCTTTGAATTCCTGATCAATTCTGTTTTCTGGAGTTACATCAGCATGCTGGCCATATTTAGGGTGTTAAGATATACACGTATATTGAAAGAGATTTGAAGGTATTACAGATCTGCGCAGCCTATAAACCGGCTTTTATTTATGGCGGCCCAACCATGTCGGTATCCATGCTTAGTGAGCAATTAGTTAAGGCCGGATTTTCAACAGAAGTTTTTGCAACGACGGCAAATGGAAAAGACGAATTACCCGTAATTCCCGGCGAACGGATGATGGTTGATGGCGTTGCGGTAACCTATTTTAAAAGAATAACCAAAGATCATAGTCATTATTCGCCGGCGCTGTTTAACGCGATGCGAAATGATGTGAAAAATTTTAATCTCATACATATTCACGCCTGGTGGAATTTGATTTCCGTTTTTTCCTGCCTCATCGCCCTAAAGCGAAAAGTGCCTGTACTTCTTTCTCCAAGGGGCACCCTTAGCCCATATTCTTTTCAAAATAAAAACATCGGCATTAAATGGGCCTTGCATCATTTGCTTGGTAAACAGTTGTTGAAAAAATGCCATATCCATGCCACGTCCCAACGGGAAGCTGAAGCCATCCAAAGGCTTTTTCAACCAAAAAGCATTATTATTTTACCAAACTTTGTAAAGTTGCCGGGCGAAATAGTACGTTTCAAAACAGCATCGTCGCAAATTTTTAAAATACTGTTCTTTTCGAGGATCGAAGAAAAAAAAGGCCTTGACCTGCTGTTGAATGCCCTGCCCGCGGTTTCTATTCCCTATACTTTAACCATTGCAGGCGATGGCGATGAAAACTTTGTAAATGCCTTAAAAAAAATAGCCCAGGATAAGCAACTGGGAGCAAACATCAATTGGATAGGCTTTCAAAATGAAAATAAATTCGAACTGTTACAGGCTCATGATCTTTTTGTGCTGCCCTCATACGATGAAAACTTCGGCAATGCGGTTATTGAAAGTTTGAGTGTTGGCACCGCGGTATTGATAAGTGAACAGGTTGGCCTGGCGGATTACGTAATTAAAAATGGCCTGGGGTGGATTTGCCAAACCAACGCTGCTTCTATCAGCAATGCGATAAACGATATCGCAAAAAATCATGGACCTGAACTCAAAAGGATCAGCAAGGATGCACCTGTTATTATTTATGACGACTTTAGTGAAGATAATTTAGTTAAAAAATATATAGCTATGTACGAGCAATTGGTAAAAATATGACGGATTATATAGACTACGGCTTCAATAATGAAGGGCCGACACATAACTTTAGCTATCAGTTAACCGCATTGCTTCAGCTTATTGATCAAGATAAAAATGCGTATATACTCGACCTGGGTTGCGGAAACGGCTACCTGGTAAATTACCTGGTACAGCATGGTTATAATGCCTATGGTACCGATGCATCTGAAAAGGGGATACAAATAGCCAGGAGAGCGAACGCGGATCGGTTTTTCGTCCAGGACCTTTCTAACGACACCTTGCCTGTGCAATTGCAAAATGTTCCGTTTGACACCATTATATCAACCGAAGTAATAGAACATTTGTACAATCCCGAAGCCTTTATTGCTTTTTGCAAACAACAACTGAAGCCGGGGGGCGAGATCATAGTAACTACGCCGTATCACGGGTATCTTAAAAATTTAATGTTGAGTGTTTTTAACAAATGGGATAGCCATATGAATCCGCTTTGGCTGGGTGGCCATATAAAATTGTGGTCGAGAAAAACGCTAACTAAAGTTTTAACCGACGGTGGATTTACTGTTACGACATTTAAAGGCTGCGGGCGGGTGCCGTATTTTTGGAAATCAATGATCATTAAAGCAAAGCTACCTTGAGCAATTTGTTTTCATTCATCATTATTACTTATAACGAGGAGGTTCACCTTCCGCGCCTGCTGCAGTCTATAAAAGATTTAAACGCTCCGGTTTTCGTATTGGATTCGGGCAGCACGGATAATACGGTTGCCGTTGCCGAAGAATTTGGCGCTAAGGTTTTGCAGCACCCTTTTGAAAATCACCCAACCCAATGGGACTTCGCCCTAAAAAATTTCCCGGTACAAACGCCATGGGTAATTTGCCTGGATGCCGACCAAACTGTTACGCCCGAACTAAAAAAGCGCCTTGATGAATTTAAGGATGAGGATTTTGCCGGGGTAAATGGCATCTATTTTAATCGCAAGAATTTTTTTAAGGGACGGTGGATAAAACACGGCGGCTATTCGCCCTTTTACCTGTTAAAAATGTTCAGGTTCGGCGTAGGTTATTCTGACCTGAACGAGAATATGGATCACAGGTTCATCGTGCCGGGGAAAACCGTTATCTGGAAAGATGAATTTATTTTAGAAGAAAACCTGAAGGAGAACAACATCAGTTTTTGGATAGCCAAACACAACCGCTACAGCGACCTGGTTGCTCATGAAGAAGTGGAACGAATGATGCTGATCAGGTCGCAAACGCTGAAGCCGCACTTTTGGGGCTCCCCTGACGAGCGTACTGCCTGGCTGAAGCAGTTATGGTGGCAATTGCCCCGTTACGTAAGGCCAATGCTTTACTTTAGCTACCGGATGTTCTTCCAGTTGGGTATCCTGGATGGCCGCACCGGCGTTATATTTCATTTTCTGCAGGCGTTTTGGTTCAGGCTGGTGGTGGATATCAAAATTGATGAGATCCTTCAGCCAAAAGACCCTTCTAAGGCAGTCGCGGATAAAAAAAATAGCCCTGTACGGTTTGTGATCGTTTTTTTGCTGCTATTTCTTTTTCTTTATTATTTCGACATATTCTTTTTTGGGATCACATCGCCGGGCAATCACTATAATGCGTTTTTAGCTCAAAATTTAAACTATATCAGTTGGTTGCGCCACTTTTTATTGATGAGCAGCGCATGGGTCCTTAACCTGCTGGGTTTTGCCGCAATCTATAACGAGTACGATCTTCTGGTAGCTGGCCATGGCACCATCCAATTGGTATACTCGTGTCTCGGTTTAGGCGTTATCAGTTTTTTCGCAGCTTTTGTGTTGGCCTATCCAAAGACATTCAAATCGAAATGGATGTTTTTAATTGGAGGTATAATTGGCATTGAAGCTTTAAATATTTTGAGGTTTGTGCTGCTGGCAATTTTTTGGGATAAAAGGGGCAAGCATCAAATTGACCACCATACTATATTTAATATTTTGATTTACCTGATAATTGCGTTTACCTTGTATTTTTGGATTAAGCATGATGATGTACCGGATATAAATGAATCAAAAAACTGACCTTTCTACCTATAACAACGCGCCGTTTCATCCCGGCGGCACCGCCTTTAAAAGGTTTTGGTGGTACTACCTGAATGCCTTTTTTTTAAAAACCAGTTTGGTACCCTCCAATAGTTTCAAATCCTTTTTATTGCGCTTGTTCGGCGCTACGGTTGGAAAAAATGTTACCATAAAGCCGGGTGTAAATGTAAAGTACCCCTGGCACTTAACGATAGGTCACCATACCTGGATTGGCGAAAATGTTTGGATTGATTGCCTGGTGCCCGTAAGCATTGGCAGCAATGTGTGTATTTCGCAAGGCGCCGTTTTATTAACCGGCAACCATAACTATAAAAAAGCCTCGTTCGATCTCATCGTTTCGGGCTTTATTTTAGAGGATGGCGTTTGGATAGGAGCAGGGGCTATGATCAACCCCGGCGTTAGGGCCCATTCGCATGCCGTTTTATCAAGCGGCTCAGTGGCCACCAAAGACCTGGACGCCTATTGTATTTACCAGGGTAATCCGGCTGTCAAAAAACAAGACCGGGTTATCGGCTAAGTTTCAAAAAAGAAAAATAGGACCTTAAATGCGCCCGTCAAAAAGTAATTCCCATAAAATCATTCTTGCTGTCATTGGCATAGCCTTGCTGGTTATGGCTATAATGCTATTCCTTATCCCGCCTGCACTTTTCCCCGACCCTGCAAACGGCTTCCAGGTATTAAGAAACATGCACCTGGGTGGCGGCTTTAATAATTTTGTGGCGCCTGATCAAAGCGATATTTCCCAGGACTATACCGAGTATTTAACGTGGTGGTCGCCGGGTCAATACCTGGTGCCTTACTTTTTTAAGCTGATAGCAGCGGTCAATTTAGGACAGGCCATGGCTATCACCGTCGCTATTTGCTCCGCGCTCGGTTTGTGCGGTTTTTACCTCTTTTTTAAGAAGATCGGTTTTACCCCGTTGATCTCAAGCCTAAGCATTGCCTTCATTTTTTTCCAGGTGGCGTTTTTTGTTCCCTATGCTTATTACAATGGTGGCGAAATATTGATTTTCAGCTTTGAAGGCTGGTTTTTGTATGGCTGTGCCTCATTTGATAAACCGGGCATTAAAGTTGCGCTTTTTGTGTTGCTGGCGGGATGGATAGGTTTCTTTTTTAAATCTTCGTTTATCTGGATGTACGTAGCCGGATTATTGTGCCTCTGGATAAAGATCTGTGTAAATCGCAAGGGCATTTTGGAATGGGTAAAAAAGGGCTTATGGGTTGGCATACCGGCGGCATTATCGCTTGCAACTATTTATGTTTTTTTTCTGTCGAAAGGCCAAAGCCCGGCCTCCGCTTCTCTGGGAATCAAGCTAACTGCGGAAACTTTTAGCTTCCCTCTGGCATCGCCCATCCTTTCAGGTTTCTCCATCGACGACTTTGCCCATGGCTTGATTTACCATTTCGGGGTGGCAATATTTTCAACTGGTTGGAGCGTAGCCATTTTGATTTTGCTTGCCGTGTTAAGCCTTTGGCTGATCATAACGATCATGCGCCGTATAAACCTCACCGATTACAGGTTATTTCTAATCCTGTTTTATTTGGTGGCGCTGGTGTTCTTTGGGTTTGCCTACCTCCTCCAGCTAAATATCTCGTACGAGGCCCGGCATTTCCGCATCCTGGGTATTTTAATTGTCCCGGGGATGATCTGGCTGGTGTCGCGTTCAAAAGTGGTTTATAAAATATTTTTTGGGTTGATTTTTTTGGGGATCGCTGCCTATTCGGTGCATTACGTTTACACTGGTTTCTATGTTAACAAAACGATATGCGCGCATGGTGAAACAGGAATCGCCCAGCCAAATATCGACCAGCAATCCCTCAATAAGGTAATTCAGCTGGATAAAGAAAATAAAAATGCAGTGTTTGTTTTTATCAGCAATGATATCGGCCTGGAGGTTTTACATAACCGAATCATTACCCTGCCCATTATAGGCAACGACCTTAAAATAGACGTGGACGATTATGATTATGATGGATTTGCTGGCCCGCTGTATATCGTTTTACCTGAAAGCTACAATGGCCCAAAAGAAAAAATGATCATGAAATCGTTTAAAGGCTATGCCGGCTGGAACATTTCGATGCTTAGCGACAAGTATGTGTTGTATGAAGCCAGGATGAAGAGGTAGTTGACTGCTTAATAAACTACCCCGCCCCCGCTGTCCATGTCCTCACGGACGGCTGACCGAAAAGTTGTCTGTGGGGACACAGACAACGGAAATAAAAAATATTTAACCCAATCTAACTCAATCAACTACCCATTGATTTCCCGCCACAACAGATCCTTCAGCTCATCAATATTTTTCTGTGCTACCGATGATATAAAAATTGAGGGAACATCCGATGGAAGTTCCTTTTTCATTTCGGCTTGCAACTCATCGTCCAGCATGTCCGATTTGGTTACTGCCAGTACACGGGGTTTGTCCAGCATTTCCGGGTTGTATTCTTTTAGCTCGTGAAGTAAGATCTCGTATTCTTCTTTAATGCTGCGGTTGGTATCAGCCGGTACCATAAATAACAATACCGAGTTGCGCTCGATATGCCTTAAAAACCTGAATCCTAATCCTTTTCCCTGCGAGGCACCTTCAATAATGCCGGGAATATCCGCCATCACAAATGACTTGCCGCCGCGATAGGCTACAATCCCTAAATTTGGCACCAGCGTAGTAAACGCATAGTCAGCGATCTCCGGCTTGGCAGCCGAAACTACCGAAAGCAAGGTTGATTTACCGGCATTCGGGAAACCTACCAGGCCAACATCTGCCAGTATTTTTAATTCCAGTACGTTCCATTCTTCTTTGCCTTCTTCGCCGGGCTGAGAAAAACGGGGAGTTTGCAGGGTAGGCGTTTTAAAATGCCAGTTGCCTTGTCCGCCACGGCCGCCATCGGTTAATATCCGGGTTTCGCCATCGGTAGTGATCTCAAATATCGTTTCGCCGGTTTCCGAATTTTTGGCGATGGTACCCAGCGGTACCTCCAATATTTCATCACGACCAGTTTTCCCTGTTTTCAAAGAGCTTCCGCCTGATTCACCATCGCCGGCAATAACATGTTTGCGGTATTTTAAATGCAGTAAGGTCCAAAGCTGGGAATTCCCCTTTACAATCACGTGTCCGCCTCGTCCGCCATCACCACCGTCAGGTCCGCCTTTTGCCGTAAATTTATCCCGGTGCAAATGCGACGAACCCGCCCCACCATGCCCCGAGCGGCAGCATATTTTCACATAATCAACAAAATTGGAACCTTGACTCATTGGATTTCGGATTTCGAATGTTCGATTTCGGATTTATTTTTTAGACGCGAAAACCCGGAAGATTAAATTATACCAATAGCAACACCGCAATACGCTTGATTGTTTCTTCCTGCTTTCGGACTTTACCGACTTTCCGACTTTCGGACTAATTAATAAGAATCTATCACAGTACCTATCCCATTGAAGATCTCTTCAACAGAACCGATACCGTTTATGCTTTTAAATTTATCCTGGGCTTTATAGAAACCAGCTACAGGTGCAGTTTTATCATTATATTCTTTAATCCGCTTGCGGATCACTTCAGGATTGGCATCATCTGGCCTGCCCGAATCTTTACCTCTTAACAATAGACGGTATTCTAATTCTCCGTCATTCACCTCAAGCGCTATCATGCCCGATATCGGTGCATTTTTGCTTTCCAGCAACTGATCCAATGCTTCTGCCTGGGCCACTGTACGCGGAAAACCGTCGAAAATAAAGCCTTTTGCATCCTTATTGGCATCCAGTTTATGGCTGATCATGCCAATAACTACAGCATCGGGCACTAATACTCCCTGGTCCATCAGCTTTTTTGCTTCGAGGCCCAATTCGGTTCCCTGCGTTATTTCGCTGCGCAGCAGATCGCCGGTTGAAAGATGGATCAAGCCATATTTTTCAATAAGTTTCTGCGATTGGGTGCCTTTTCCCGCTCCGGGAGGGCCAAACAATACCAGGTTTAGCATGCTCTATTTAAATTAAAAGCCTTTCAGTACAATACAGAAAGGCTTGTCAGGTTGAGTGCACTTGAAGGGAGTCGAACCCCTAACCTCCTGATCCGTAGTCAGGTGCTCTATCCAATTGAGCTACAAGTGCATTGTTCCAGCTATTTTTGAAACGGACTGCAAAAATAGGATTTCTTTTCAATCCGCTATAATATTTTTCAAAATTACTTTACAGCTTCGGCGATAGCAGCAAAATCGGGCAGGTCAGTCGCCTTTTCAAGTACCTCGGCATACACAATATTTTGCTCTTCATCAATCACGAATGCCGCGCGTTTGGATACGCCTTTCAGCCCTAAAACAAACTCTTCGTAGATACAGCCGTATGCGGTTGAAACCTCTTTGTTGAAGTCGGATAGTAATTCAAACTGGTAATTGTTTTCCTCTTTAAACTTAGCAAGCGTAAAAGGCGAATCAACAGAAATACCTAAAATAACCGCGTTGAGGCCATCATAATAGCCGAAATTATCGCGCATGGTGCATAATTGGGTAGTACAAGTACCGGTAAAAGCCATCGGAAAAAAATGAAGGACTACCTTTTTACCCTTAAAATCGGATAGTGAAACCCATTGCTTTCCAGATGATATTAAAGTGAATTGCGGTGCGGGGGAGCCTGGTTGTAATGACATAGATTTTTTTTCTGCAAATAAATAATAATAAAATGAATGTTCGACCACCACACTATAATTAAAACGTCAATTTAATATAACCGGTCGCTTGTTAACTATTTATTCCCCAAATCATAAGCTACGATAAGTAATTACTTCAAAACAGTCTTCCACAGCGTTTAAAAAAAGAGGTTTCACCTTCATCAATGTGTTTTTATTTCAGCTTTAGTAATCTATCGGCGTTTCCATGCGCTATTTTTTCAAAGTCTTCCGGTTTCAGCTGCACACTTTCCAAATATTCTTTTCCCTGTTGGTTAGTGCTGAACGGGTAATCTACCGAAAACATAATATTATCGATGCCGAAGGTATCTATTGCTATTTGTAATGGCGGCAAACTGAACAGTCCGCTTGTGGTGATATGCACTTGGTCGTGCAGCGTTTGGATGATGGAACGCCGGTTGTTTCCGCCCTGATCAATTCCAAACATCTTGTCACTGCGCACCATCATCATCGGCAGCATTTCGCCCATGTGGCCTATGATCAGTTTAAGATCAGGATACTTATCCAAAGTACCTGATACGATCAACCGCAACGTATGCAAAGCCGTTTCTGAATGCCAGCCCCAGCCGGCGATGGATAAAAAAGGCCCTGCCTGTTTTGGCAAATTGCTATAATAAGCATCGAACACCGCTTTGGGCGGTAAACCCGGGTGCAGGTAAATGGGTACGTCCAACTCTTCTGCACGGGCAAAAATTGGCGCATATTTGGCATCGTCCAAAAATTCATCGTTGGTTAGCCCGCTGATCAGCGCACCGCAAAAACGGTAGTTTTTCACGGTCCGTTCCAGCTCGTAAGCTGCGGCTTCGGGGTTGGTTGTGGGTAGATGCGCAAAGGCACTGAACCTGTCGGGATGAGCAGCTATTTGTTCAGCTATAGCATCGTTGTATTCCCTGGCGAAGGCGGGGCCGTGGGTAGCGTCAAGCAGGTCGGCACCGGCACCGGCAACAGAAAGTACCTGCATGGTGATACCGTTTTCGTCCATTGACTGCAGGCGTTCGCCATTAATATCTGCCAGCTTGCTCGCCATACGCTGCATTGCGGGAGATTGGCCGATATAATGTTTGTCTTTTGCTTCCTGCGGGAGCTTATCAACCAGTTCGAGAAATGTTATATGTTCTTCGAGGGTTACTACGCGCATATTAGTGTCTTTTTTTGATTTAACAAAGATCACCTCCTCAAGGTTTAAAAACATTGATCTGCATCAATAAATTAAATTTTTGATTTTAGCCTGCTCAGCGCTTCCGGCGAGATACTGAGGTAATTGGCTACCAGTTTATTTGACAGACGGAGAACATAGTGCGGATTTTCTTTCAACAAAAGCTTATAACGTTCAGATGCATCCTGGGTAGCAAAACTTTGCAAACGTTTGGTGTTATTTACATAAGCAAACTCCAGGTAATAGCGGTAAAATTTTTCCCAGGCGGGTACAACATCCAGCAAACGATAAAAATCGTCGCGTTGGATGTAAAGCAACTCGGTAGTTTCAATCGCTTTTGTAAATTCAGTTAATGGCTCGCCGCTGATAAATGATGTCAGCGATGTTGAAAATGTATTTTCAAAAGCAAACCTGCGGGTTACCTCGCCTCCGTCAACTTTTAAAAAATAAACCCGCAGACATCCTTTATTTACAAAATACATCCGTCGGGCTGGTTGGCCCACCACATTTATTACTTCGTTTTTTTTAAGCGTTAAAGGTTTAAAATGGGAAAGTATAGCTTGTAGCTGCTCATCAGCTATCACAACCCTGTCTGTTATATATTTAGCCAATTGTGCGTACATCATTTTTAATTTGTTTCGCGGAGGTGAGTAAATATTGTTTGCCAAAAGCCAAAAGTAAATTTTTTTAACAGCTGATAAGTTTTAAATTAGACAGATAAATCTCGCAATGAAAACTATCCTATGCCTGTTACTCTCGCTTACCTTTTTAGCCGGCACAGCTATCGCGCAAAAACAGAAAACGCCGTGCAATTTTATTTTACAAGGCACTATAGTTTGCCGGGAAGCCCACAAAATTTTCCTGGACTACCGCGACAACACTGGTTCTAAAGTTATGCGTACCGCTTACATAAAAAAAGGAAAGTTCGTGTTTCGGGATTTTATTTCCAGCCCGGTTTCTGCATTCATTATGAGCGATATAAAGATAAAACCGAATAACCATCGCGACGTTTCGAATGCTACAGAGATATTTTTATCGCCCGGCAAGATGACGATATCCCTGCGCGAAAATGAGTTTTACATGTCTCCGGTGACCGGCTCGGCTATGCAGGACGAATGGTACCAATTGCAAAAACAGGAGGAGCCGTTTCACAAAGTCAACGATCTCCGGGTAAAAAACATGGACTACAACTTCATTAAAATGCACCCGGCTTCGTATTTGAGCGGATACCTATTAAACAATTATGAGGAAACGATACGCAGGGACTCACTGGAAATGTTTTACAACAATTTAACTCCTGCAGTTAAAAATAGTGTAGCAGGTAGATCGGTGTTACGGCACATATCAGAGCGCAGGGCCGGATCGGTGGGGACGGTGGCAGTTTTACCAAAGGGGGAGTGGTTAGATGGGAAAGCAGTCAGCTTAAACTCGTTCAGGGACGGAAACTATGTGATACTTGATTTTTGGGCAAGCTGGTGTGGTGATGAGGACAATGCCCATTTAAAAAAGCTTTATGACAAATACCATGGCAAAGGTTTGGAGGTGATCGGCATATCGGTCGAAGGTTTTGAAAAAACAAAATGGAAAGATGCGATAGCTATCCAAAAAATTACGATGTGGCATCATATACTGGCCAATGCAGTTGCTAACCTTGATACATTTTATAATGTCGGCAGTATGCCCCCGTCACTTTTTCTCCTCGTGGATAAAAATGGTAAAATAATTGGCCGTTACCGGGGGAGCAGCGGGAACTTGCCTTACTCGTTTGATTACAACGAGGGTAGCCTGGCCGATTTGGATAAAAAATTAGCTAAAGTGTTTAATAGCCGATAACAAACATAAAAGGTTATTTAAGGTTATTGCCGATATATTAGCCCTATGAAAGCCATAGTTATTACGCACCCCGGTGCACCCGAAGTTTTGAAGATAGAAGAACGCCCCATGCCCACCTGTTCGGCGGATGAAGTTTTGGTAAAAGTTGCTGCTGCCGGTGTTAACCGGCCCGATGTTTCGCAGCGGAAGGGGCACTACCCGCCGCCGGCAGGTGCTTCACCCGATATTCCGGGACTTGAAATTGCAGGAACGATCATCGAAACCGGCGCAACCGTAACCCGTTGGAGGGTTGGCGATAAAATATGTGCCCTGGTAACCGGCGGCGGTTATGCCGAATATTGCAGCGTACCAGCAGGGCAATGCCTGCCAATCCCTGGTAATTTGAGTTTTGTAGAAGCGGCATCATTGCCTGAAACGTTTTTTACAGTTTGGAGTAATGTATTCGACAGGGGTAAACTGCAACGCGGCGAAACGTTGCTGGTTCATGGCGGCTCAAGCGGCATCGGTGTGGCGGCTATTCAAATGGCCAAAGCCATGGGGGCTATGGTGTATGTTACTGCCGGAACGGATGAAAAGTGCAAATTCTGCGAAGATCTGGGCGCTGCCAAAGCGATCAACTACAAAACAGAAGACTTTGCTGAGGTGATCAAGCAAATCACAAATGGCAAAGGTGTTGATGTGATACTGGATATGATAGGCGGCGATTATACCGCACCTAACATCAGGTCGCTTGCCAATGACGGCCGACTGGTGCTGATCAATATGATGATGGGTAAAGATGTACAGGTTGACCTGTCGCAGGTGATGACTAAAAGGCTAACCATCACCGGTTCAACTTTGCGGGCGAGAGATACAGCATTTAAAGCAGCCATCGCCCAAAACCTTGAGAAGACCATTTGGCCGCTATTGGCATCAGGCAAAATAAAATCGATCATTAATGCCGTTTTTCCGGCTGAAAAGGCTGCTGCCGCGCACAAGCTGATGGAAAGCAGCGAGCATATCGGGAAGATAGTTTTGGAGTTTTAAGAAGTCCATAGTCAATGGACCATGGACAATGGCCGGAATTGCTTCTTGCCATGGTCCATGGACTATCGACCATCAACCATTCCCCTACGGGAACTTCACACTTGGGTATGAAGCCACATCAGCCTCCGGGATATTGGACCCATATTTAGTATTGATTGCATCGATAAACTGATTAGCCACAATGGCATACCCGCGCGGGGTAAGGTGAACGCCATCTAACGAGAAGATACCGCCGCTTATATAATCCGAATTCAACCCGATACCGTCCACCAGTAAACCATACTGTTTTACATTATTTAAAAAAGTATACGCATCAAATACGGCTAGTCCGTGTGCCGCGGCAACAGATTTTATGGTGTTGTTGAATGCGATAACGTGCTCGCGGGTTAGCTTCACCTCGTTTGCATCCAAAATATACTGGTTATCAATAGGCGAATAGGGCGTTAAACCATATGGCAGCTGCCCGTAGGGTGTGTTTACCGTTGTGCCGATCATGCTGGTGGGGAACGTCAGCACGATAAGGTCGCTGGAAGTGGCCAGCCTTGGCGCATAGGTAGTGCCCGAAACCAGTGCATTGATGTAAATGCCTTTAGCCTGCGGGATCAGCTTTTGTACTCCGGCAACGACCGCGTCCACGGTAACGGTATTGAAATACGGGATCGAGGTTACGTCCGGAATGGTACCTACTACACCTTTTGGCGTTACGCCATTGGCATTTTTGGTAGTTAACGTATTGATCAGCAAATTGTAAAGCAGTGCAAAAGTATTCGGATCAGTTAACTGATCCCCGGCGCCGCCCGAAGTGGCATAACCCAAAGCATCATTATTCCCCAGCCAGTTGGAAAAGAAAGTAAAAGGCTTGGCCATTACAAAGTTAAGGTACGGGGTGGAGTTTGTTGGGGCATCACCCGGCAGCAGGCGTTCGTAATAGCCATTCAGATCGCCGTAAGGCGCGTAGGTAATGTGTAATAATTTTATGCCTGGTACGCCGTAATTTTCAATATCGCCGGTGTATTTGGTATATAAGACTACGTTACCAAAGCCCGGCACATTTACCTGGCCACGGATGGCCAGGTTGCTGGTTACAGGGGTGAGTATGGGGCTGCCCAATGAGCTAAACCCGGTTAAAGATAAATAACCCGAGCCATTTGCCTGGGCAGCGCTGAATAAGGGTTGGTTAAAAACACCCCCGCCAACGGATTGCATCTGTTTGGCCATGATGGACGGGTAGGAGTTTTGCTGCCCGGCCAGGTACAGGCCGCCATCGGCATAGCCCGCCGTTAATGAATTGCCCAGGGCAATGTACCGCGAAAAATCTGCTCCCCCACTGGTGGGCTTCGGTATTTTGATCTCGGGTTTACAGGCGCCTATCAATAATAAGCCTGCCAGGATATATATATGTTGCTTTAAAAATTTCATCTGCTTGATTATTAAATTTTACCAGTGATAAGAAAGTGAGATACCGGGGATATAAACATTGGTTTCGTAAGTGCCTGATAATTGGGTATAGGCATTGGTTGATTGCCGGGCCATCAGGTGTTCGTACTCGAACGAAGCATCCACATCCAGGCGGCTGGCTATTTTGTAACCGATACCGCCCGTAAAATAAACCCGGTTGGCATCAGGTACCTGCGGCGAAACAAAAGCCTCGGGCGAAGCGGCTGTAGCATAGCCGCCGCCAAAACGTAAAGCCAGTTTATCAACACCACGGTATTCGGCGCCGCCCCTTAAGCTATATGCCTGCTGGTAATTTTGCGGCAAACTGGTGGTGTTAATGGCGGGCGATTGTTTTTTATAGGTGAACGACAATGTTTTAAACACATCCCAGCCTACTTCATTGGCATCAAAGGCAATGGTCCAGTTTTTACAGGGATAAAAGCCCAGGCCGATCGAGTTGGTAGATGGTAAGGGTACGGTTGAAGTAAAGGTGTTTGGCGAGGGGAAATTGCTTTGCAGTGACGGCGCTACCGAAAATGTGGCATCGCCGTTAAACGAGGTAGACACCCCGCTGCGGTGCGAAAGGCCAACGGTAACGCCCGATTGTGTTTTGAAAAAGATACCTGCGTTCCAGCCGTAGCCCTTGCCTGTACCGCTTAAGTGGGCCTGACCGTCGGCACCCGTTGAATTGGCTATCGGGACAGCCTGGGTAAGGTCGATATCGGCATGGTTATAAACAAAGCCTGCGCCAATGCTCAGGTAGTCGGTAAGCTTAATACTCAAGGTCGGCTGAAAGAAAATGGTTTTCAGGTCGAGGCTCTCCAGGGCATATTTGCCTGTCCAGTTATTGCCCCAGTCGGTTAAACCGCCAAAGGGGGTATAAATGCCCATACCAAATTTCCAGAAGGAGTTTTTCGGACCCCAAACGCCGTAAAAGGTAAACGGCGTAGCAATTTTATTTGCTGTACGGTAAGTGGCATTTGAATTGGATGGATTAAACTCCGACATAAAAAGCAGCGGGCTAATGCCTGCCTGCACATAATTGTCGGGCAGCATGGCCACTGCGCCGGGGTTAAAAAATACGGAGGCGCCGTCTTGCAAAATTCCGGTACCGGTATGGCCCATTCCAATTTGCTTCTCCCCTTCAAGGTTCACCTGGAACCCCTGGGCAAAGCAATATACGGGCGCAAGGGCTAACGCCAAAAGTAAAAATTTCCTCATAAAAAGTTAATTAGGATGTTAAAAAGTAATAACGGTTGTGCAAACATAGAGATAAGATTACAATAAGGGAATATAAAAATAATATTAAATAAGATGCGGGATTTGAGATCTAAAACAGGCTGTAAATGGAATCCGAATCAGTCGCTCGGCTAAATAGGTCCACTTAAAACGAATCCTTTTTCTCAAATCTCACCTCTCAAACCTCATATCTTACCACAGCCTAAAAATATTTAAAACCACCCTTTAAATATTTAACAAAAAACTTTAACTTTGCGCCTCTGAAAGAGGGGTACTTTTTTAAGCATCCGTATTTCATTGAAAATACTTTAAATTACCAGGTTATATATGCCAAACATTGGAAAAATATCACGGATCATCGGTCCGGTAGTCGACGTAAGCTTCGCAAATGATGCACATCTTCCAAAAATCTATGATGCATTAGAGATCACCAAAGAAAATGGTCAGAAAGTTGTTTTAGAGGTTCAGCAGCATTTAGGCGAAGACCGCGTTCGCGCTATCGCTATGGACTCAACAGACGGATTGCTTCGCGGCATGGACGTGCTGGATCTTGAATCGGCCATCAAAATGCCGGTTGGCGAAGACATTAAAGGCCGGGTATTTAACGTGGTTGGCGCCGCCATCGACGGTATTAAAGATCTCGACAACACCAATGGCCGTCCTATCCACGCCAATTCCCCCCGATTCGAGGACCTTTCAACAGAGACCGAAGTGCTTTTTACAGGTATCAAGGTTATCGACTTGTTAGAGCCTTACGTAAAAGGTGGTAAAATTGGTTTGTTTGGTGGTGCTGGTGTTGGTAAAACTGTACTGATACAGGAACTGATCAATAACATTGCGAAAGCATATTCAGGTTTGTCCGTATTTGCCGGTGTAGGTGAGCGTACCCGCGAAGGTAACGACTTGTTGCGCGAAATGCTGGAATCGGGTATCATCAACTATGGTGATGCGTTTATGCACTCGATGGAATCAGGTGGCTGGGACTTATCTAAAGTTGACGAGGAAGCCTTAAAAGATTCAAAAGCGACCTTCGTTTTCGGGCAAATGAACGAGCCTCCCGGTGCACGTGCACGTGTGGCCCTTTCAGGTTTAACTATTGCCGAATATTTCCGCGATGGTGACGCCGACGGCAAAGGCCGTGATATATTATTCTTTATTGATAACATCTTCCGCTTTACACAGGCAGGTTCCGAAGTATCGGCATTGCTTGGTCGTATGCCGTCGGCGGTAGGTTACCAACCAACGCTGGCCACAGAGATGGGTACCATGCAGGAACGGATCACTTCAACCAAACGCGGTTCAATTACCTCCGTACAGGCGGTTTACGTACCTGCGGATGACTTGACTGACCCGGCGCCGGCTACAACCTTCGCCCACTTAGATGCTACTACTGTATTATCCCGTAAAATTGCCGAGTTAGGTATTTACCCTGCGGTGGATCCACTGGATTCAACCTCACGGATCCTGAGCGCCGCTATTTTGGGTGATGAACATTATAATACTGCACAGCGCGTTAAAGAAACACTACAACGCTATAAAGAGTTGCAGGACATTATCGCCATCCTGGGTATGGATGAGTTAAGCGAAGAAGATAAGCTGGTAGTATCGCGTGCACGCCGTGTACAACGTTTCTTATCACAACCGTTCCACGTGGCCGAGCAGTTTACCGGTTTAAAAGGCGTACTGGTAGACATTAAAGAAACCATCAAAGGCTTTAACATGATCATGGACGGCGAAGTGGATGAATATCCGGAAGCTGCCTTTAACCTTGTTGGAAGCATTGAAGAAGCGATTGAAAAAGGCAAGAAATTGCTGGCTGAATCGAACGGATAAGTAATTAGATCCAGGAACCGAGAGTCAAGAGCCAAGACAAAGAGGCTTTTCATCTTGACTCTTGGTTCTTGACTCTTGATTCTAAAAAAAAGACATGACATTAGAAATCCTGACTCCCGACAAAACCATTTACGAAGGCGAAGCCACATCGGTAACGCTTCCTGGTACCTTGGGATTTTTTGAAATATTGAATAACCACGCGCCCATCATCA
>Ga0206921_10084_pt1 | contig 27503 bp, 28 predicted proteins | sample Alteio_BWOrgHeat_66_FD_152930 | JGI IMG/M metagenome (GOLD analysis project Ga0206921, IMG submission 152930) | Enriched cells from forest soil in Barre Woods Harvard Forest LTER site, Petersham, Massachusetts, United States -... | ecosystem: Environmental > Terrestrial > Soil > Temperate forest >...
TTTTCGCCAGAAAATGCTCGGCCCCTGGCAATTATATTCCATTTTTACTCAATAGCGCCGCCCTGATAAAGTGACCAGCGTCAGGCTTTGCAATGCGCTGCATCATTTATCACGCCTTCAATTAGCCATAGTTTTACATCAATCTAAAAAAACAAATTATTATGGAAGATCTGATTTTAGGCAAGGAGCCAAAGGTAATTGAACCCGCTACGCGGATAAACGGTACTACAGCTAAAAATATCAACATGAAAGCCCTGGTTTACCATGGCCCCGGAAAAAAAGCATGGGAAGATAAACCCAAACCGGGAATAACGAAGCCAACAGACGCTATAGTAAAAATATTAAAAACGACGATATGCGGAACTGACCTGCATATTATGAAAGGCGATCTTCCGGAGGTTGCTGATGGCAGAATTATCGGACACGAGGGAGTTGGTATAATTGAAGAAGTGGGAACAGCTGTCAGTAATTTCAAAAAGGGCGACCATGTGATCATATCGTGTGTTACTTCGTGTGGTAAATGTGAATATTGTAAAAAGGGCATGTATTCGCATTGCGCGGATGGCGGCTGGATATTGGGTTATATGATTGACGGCACCCAGGCCGAATACGTGAGGATCCCACATGCAGATAACAGCCTTTATCCTATCCCGGCAGGTGCGGATGAAGAAGCGCTGGTAATGTTAAGCGATATATTACCTACTGGCTTTGAATGCGGTGTTTTAAATGGCCAGGTAAAGCCCGGCGACGTAGTAGCTATTGTTGGCTCAGGTCCGATAGGAATTGCAGCTTTATTAACCGCTCAGTTTTATTCGCCGGCCGAAATTATCATGATCGACCAGGATGAAAACCGGCTGGAACTTGCGAAAACCTTCGGCGCAACGCATAGTATTAACGGCGCCAAAGAAAATCCGGTTGAAACCATATTTCGCCTCACCAACGGCAAAGGCGTTGATGTAGCCATTGAAGCTGTTGGCGTACCCGCTACATTTGAACTGTGCCAGGAAATTATTGCGCCGGGCGGCCATATTGCCAATATTGGCGTTCACGGAAAAAGTGTCACCCTTCACCTGGAAACTCTATGGTCTAGGAATATAACCATCACTACCAGGCTGGTTGATACGGTTACCACGCCACTATTGTTAAAAACCGTTCAGGCAAAAAAGATAGAGCCTAAAAGGTTGATCACCCACCATTTTAAACTTGACCAGATTATGGAGGCCTATGAGACTTTCGGCAATGCGGCTAAGGAAAAAGCCTTAAAAGTAATCCTTGAAAGTTAGCTGCAGTTTTTGAATTAAAATAGTTCAAATAGCGATGGGCCTAAAAACTCATCGCTATGATTAAACCAGTTGAATCTTACCTCAAAAAAATGAAAAAAATCCTTGTTTCAGGACTAATAGCCGGGTGTATATTATTCATCCTTAGTTATGGCGGCCTTTTCCTGGCCATCAGGTTTTACCCTGCCCTTTTTACTGAATATAATAACCCGCTGTTTAACTCCAATGGCGATAGGGATGTGCTGTTCTACATGCACGCCTTTATTATCAGTTTGGCGCTATCCTGGTTTTGGGACAGGTTTAAAGGCCTGTTTAAGGGCCCGCTTATTTTACGAGGGCTGGAGTTTGGCTTTGTGTATTCAATTATTGCGCTATTGCCAGTAATGTGGATCTCGTTCAGTTCGCTGGACATCACTGTATTGATGGTAGTAAGCTGGTTTATTTATGGCCTGGGACAAGCAATTATAGCTGGATTGGTATTTGCTAAAATCAATCCCTGAAAAAAACGGACAGCGATGCAATACAGAAATATTTTACCGGTATGCCTGCTATTCGTTTCACTTACAAGTTTTGTTATACCATTAAAATTTTATGGCTTATCAGGAACAAAGAAATGGGTAGTAAATCAAAATAGCAGCCTGTGTGTAAATGGCAGCACCAATATAAATAAGTTTTCGTGCGAAATCTTATCCTACGATAAAACAGATACACTAACGTTAAATGAAAGCAAAAGCGATAGAGAAGTTGCTTTAACGGGGCGAATTAACCTGAGTATTAAAAGTTTTGATTGCCACAATTCGATGATGACAAGCGACTTGCGGAAAACCTTGAAGGAAAAGCAATTTCCGATGCTTCACATCACATTTTTGTCACTAAACAAATTGCCGGACCTGGCTTCGCGCCCAGAGTCTATAACCGGCCTGGTAAACATCGAAATTGCAGGCGTCAGTAAGCGTTTTGAGGTAAACTATCAAATCACCCGCGATGAACAAAAAGTAATTCATTTGTTAGGCTCCCGCGATATTAACTTTTCTGATTTTAATCTTATCCCACCAAGGAAGTTAGGCGGAATGATAAAAACGAATGACAGGCTCAGCGTTGATTTTAAATTGAATATTAAAACTATCGATTAGTTGCCGCATCGCTTCACGGCTCAATCCCATCCATTTTTATGACGTATGTTATTTTTTCGCATGACCGTTATCATAAAATACAACCCATTAAATATTCATTTTTACATCATTAAATCCAATTTATAATGAAACCAATAACAGAAGACCCACAGCTTGAAGAAGAACTACAGGAATTGTATATTTTAAGCAAGCATTGGATATCCGACATTCATTTTGAGGAAGTTGAGATAAAATTTCTAAAAAATATACTAAACAAATACCTCGTTTCGGAAACAACACACGAGCAATTAGATGAAATAAGGGGCTTTAACGAATCACTTACCTTACAGGACGCGAGTATCGATGCCATGAAAGAAAAAATATCCGAACTCCTAAGGTTTTTAGGCTCGATTATTATAGGTTCGGATCCGCAGATCAGGCTCGATCTCGTAGAGAAATTCGCCGTGCTTGAAACAGAAATGAAAGCCCTGTTCGTGTCCGTCAAACAACTTAAAAAATCATTGTTCTCTTTCACCGAGGAGATAATGAAAACAGAATGTGCCGTTTCGTCACATAAAATTAATTAACGCCATTTTTTAAATCAAACGCTGAATTTATGCCTGACATGAATTATATAACTGCTGATGAAGCTGTAAAATACATTAAACCTGGTGATAGGGTATTTATCCACGGCAGCGCGGCTACGCCCGTTTGCCTGGTGCACGCTTTACAACAAAGGCATCATGAGCTTCACAATGTTGAGTTGGTAAGTATTACAACTTTAGGCGATGTTAACTTCGACAACCCTGAGCACCGGAAATCTTTTTATTTTAATTCATTATTCGTTTCTGCAGCCACCCGGTCGGTAGCGAACAGCGAAGATGGCGATTATGTACCTATATTCCTGAGCCAGATCCCGCAACTCTTTCGCAAAAACATATTGCCCATTGATGTGGCCCTGGTGCAGGTTTCGCCACCGGATGCGCATGGTTTTTGTTCGTTGGGTACATCGGTTGATATTGCAAGAGCAGCAGTTGAAACAGCGAAACATGTGATAGCACAGGTTAATCCCTTAATGCCCCGTACTCACGGCGATGGTTTTATACACGTAGCAAGAATTGACGCCATGGTTTGGCATAAAGCCGAATTGCCCGAGGTTGATTATTCAGCCGATGTGAGTGACGCAGTTAAAAAAATAGGGTATAATATTGCATCGCTGGTTGAAGACGGAGCCACGCTGCAATTAGGCATCGGCAGCATTCCAGACCAGGTTTTAAAAAATCTGACCGGGCATAAAAACCTGGGCCTGCATTCCGAAATGTTTTCGGATGGGATCATTCCGCTTATTAAGAGCGGCGTGATAAATAACAGCCAGAAAAAGTTAAACACCCGGCATTCGGTAACAGCGTTTATCACCGGCACGCGTAAATTGTATGACTTTGTTAACGATAACCCGGCTATAAGGGTTATGGAGATAAACTATGTAAATGATACCAGTATCATCAGGCAAAATCCCCGAGCCACAGCAATAAACAGTGCAATAGAAATTGACCTCACCGGCCAGGTATGTTCGGATTCTATTGGCACCTACCAGTATTCGGGTATCGGCGGGCAAATGGATTTTATACATGGCGCATCCTTATCCGAGGGCGGGAAGCCAATTATTGCTTTACCCTCTCAAACAAACAAAGGAATCAGCCGGATAGTGCCCTTTTTAAAGGAGGGAGCAGGTGTAGTAACCACCCGCGGGCATGTGCATTGGGTAGTTACCGAGTACGGCATTGTAAACCTTTTTGGTAAAAGCCTGAAACAACGCGCAAAGGCGCTGATTGAAATAGCGCACCCTGATCATCGCGAAATGCTTGAAATTGCCTACTTTAACAGGTTCGGGAAAGCTTTATTGGTATAAGCAACAAAGCGGCAAGTTTAAGCGCCATAAATTTAACCAATAACCTCAAATAAGGGGCCTGCAATCATCCGATGGCAGGCCCCTTATTTATTAAAAACAGGTTGGGCCGTTGCTCCCGTAAAGTCAACAGGTATTGCAACAGGCCTTGTCGTTAAACTTGCTGCCCGCCATTCGTCAAGATTGCTTATGATTTTATCTGCTACCATTTGCAATTGCTTGTCTGTTACAAACGCCTGGCTGGTTGCGGAGGTAGTCTGCTCAGCGCGATATCCAGATATATTGACCAACTCAATACCGTATTTTTGGGCCGTCGCTTTTGTGACAGGATTAGTGGATGCGGATTGTTTTATGATGTGTTTAACACCGTAAGCAGCAAGGATTTGGATAATTTTTTCAGAAACCTCATTGCAGGCGGACACAATTACAGCTCGCTTGCTACGGGCATAAACAACGGTTTCGATACTCAAAGCATTTGATATTAGCGTAATATCGTGCTTCTTGTGATTTGCCTTAGCTAAAAATTCTTTTTCAAAAGGCTTGATGCCATACGCTACAGCTTTCATTGTGCCAATATTTGATACACAAAGGTAAATGGAGTCAAACACAGATACCGTGCCTGTCGTCAGTTGCTGGAATGATAGGTATCAGGTTTTAGAGTTTTACGTATTATTAAGTAGTTGAAGTATGCACCGCTTTTTTCAATATGCTTCATTAGCTTTTCGTTATAAAAGCGCTTTTCAGCCCGCTGTAGTCGTTTCAAAACTAAACAAAACCCGGGCAGCTTTTGGAGCACTCATTCGCCAGGTAAAAAGGGGTGGGATAACCATCTCTTACATTTATTATGACGCCTCTTTTTTTGATGTTTTACATCGCACCCCGTTTTTTGCCAGCATCGTTATAAATAAAGATCGCTGGCCACAACCTTTTAAAGTACACTTTAACCAGTCCCTTTGGTTAATTTACCGCTGCAATGCAAAGGGCAGGCATTGATATTCTGTTTCCTGCTTTTCTCTATACATGATCATCATCATGTTTCTAAGGCCTTATTGTCATTATTACGCATTTGGACAGCTATTTTTCGATTTTTTTTAATGTGATTACCATCATGTTTGGGGCACATCACCGTCATTTTCCAGGTGCCTGGCCGGCTATACATTTGCTGGTAAATAAATATAACCATGAAAACGAAAAAAACTATCAACCGCATTGCAGCAAGCACCATTATAATGGCTGTAATTATTTTTTTAGCTAACCCGCTGCAATCGGCGGCCCAAGCTAATTACAAAATATTAACGAATCCGGATGTAGCCATCAAAGTGCTCGGCTCATCTAACGTGCACGATTGGACCGAGACTGCGACAGGTTTGGAGAGCCAGGGCGAGTTTAAGTTTGAAGGAGGGGTATTACGTACGCTCCGTTCATTCAGCTTTTCAGTAAGTGCAAAAAATTTAAAAAGCGAACATAGTTCAATGGATGACAGAACCTATAAGACAATCAAAGCCGATCAATTTCCGAAGATCATCTACAAGTTAAGTTCGGCTGTAGTAACGACGGTACAAAAAAACAAATACACCATTAAGGCAACCGGCGAACTTACCATTGCCGGAGCAACCCAAACTGTAACATTAAATGTAACCGCGGTTGTCAATTCCGACAATACCATCACTTGTACCGGTTCGCAAAAGATACAGCTAACCGATTACAAAATGGAACCGCCAAGCTTTATGCTGGGCGCAATGAAGGTAAAAAATGACCTTACTATCCAATATAACCTGATTTATAAAAACACACAACTTTTAACAAACAATAATTAATAACATCATGAGAACTAAATTTTATACATTACTCGGTACCCTTGCCATTGCCGGTTTAAGCCTGGTACCGATTGGGGCGAAAGCGCAGGAAACTATTCAATATTATCGCCCGAATGATCAACGCGGTATAAACGTTTTTGAAACAAGTAAAAACGATACTGTTAAATTTACCGGCCTGAAGGTGAAAGTAGGCGGAAATTTTGAACTGACTTTCCAGGCACTGGGGCAATCAAATACTGCCATAGCACAAACAAAAACCGGTTATACCGGCAACATTAACAGCCTGATACCGCTTACCCATGCATTCCAGTTGCCAATGGCTAACCTCAATGTAGACGTTCAGCTGGCTGATGGTGTCCGGATGAACCTTACCCAATACCTGGCTTCAAGGCACCACGAAGACACTTGGGTTAAAGGCGGATACATTCAGTTTGATAAATTAACATTCCTGCATAGCGACCTGGTGGATAACATCATGAAAAGCGTTACGATCAGGATCGGCCAGAGCGATGTTGACTACGGCGATCAGCACTACAGGAGAAGCGACGGTGGAAGCACTATCTTCAATCCATTTATCGAAAACTACGTAATGGATGAATTCTCTACCGAACTTGGCGCCCAATTTTATTACTTTAACAAATCAGGCTTCTTCCTGATGGGTGGTCTTACTGATGGCTTGCTGAGCGAAACAGTAGTTGCTTCATCCAAAGTTGATGCGGTTACAGGCCAGCCACTGAAATACGATCCCGCCATACTTGGAAAAGTTGGGTTTGACAAACAGTTAAATAAAGATTTTAGGGTTAGATTAACAGGATCAGTTTATACCGTTAACAGCGATTACAGTAACACGCTTTTAGGCGGCGACCGTACCGGCTCACACTATTATAACATACTGGAGAACCAAGCCATTGCGAGCGGTACTACCCTGAATGACGCGGTTGATTACAGCCCTTTTTCAGGAAGAGTAAACCCCGGATTCAGCAACGAGATCCATGCTTTTATGGGTAACTTGTTTTTGAAATACAAAGGCCTGGAGTTTTTTGGAACTGCCGAAAATATTACCGGTCGCGGCGCTGCTGAAGCAGGTGATCGTTGGGCCACCCAGTTTGCAGGCGATTTGATTTACAGGTTCCCTGAAAATACCCAGAACTTTTGGTTAGGTGTTCGTTACAATACTTTAAAAGCCGATATTTTAGGCACCGGCGATGTAACTGTAAACCGTACAGCAGGGTCATTTGGCTGGTTTTTGACCAAAAACATAATGATGAAGGCCGAATATGTAAGCCAGGAATACCTGGACTATCCTAATACCAATATTCTTAATGGCGGCAAATTTCATGGCGTAATGCTTGAGGCCTCTATAGGATTCTAAAAAATAAAAACAAAAGGTTGTAATTAGGGTCGTTTCACAAGAGATTGTGAGGCGGCTTTTTTTATGCTCCATGCCGCGCATTAATTTTCAATATACAACCGGTAATGAAACGATTCGTCAATTAAATAGCGTTACCTTTAGCAATGCCTGTTAATGCACATTTGACCTGTACTGGATAAAGCGGGATCGTCAATCGCCGTTAGATGAACCGGCAAAACAAAATTTAACTCAGCGAAAATGTATTACATGATATATTTAAGTGCCGGCACAAACTGGTTTGACGAAAAGGAGCTGAATGATATTTTAGCCATCAGTAATGTTAATAACAGCCGTGATGGGATTACCGGTTTGCTTTTGTACGCTGACGGAAACTTTATCCAGTTACTGGAAGGAACTGAAAGTGATGTGCAGGCGGTATTTCAAAAAATAAGCGGTGATAAGAGACATAAAGACGTCACCCTGATAGCAAGCGGCCCACTAAATACGCGAAATTTTCCACAATGGGCGATGGGCTTTAAATCTATTAGTACATTAAGCTTTGCGCCGTTTGAAAGATATCTTAATCCCGCAGATAAAAACTCTCCGGGCAATAAAGACCGCCACCTAAGTATTAACCTGTTAAAAGCCTTCATGCGCACGGCAGGAATGGCAGTTTAGTTATCGCTTTTTTTTTTGGATAATGTTAAAAGGGTTGTAAAAGTTGTAAACGGTATTTTCAACCTTACAACTTCTACAACCCTTTTTTATATTTTAGATTGGGTTGATTAAGCCGCTATTATGTTATGAGACTTCAAACCACTCACTTAATCAACCTAATCAACTATTAACTGGTCCTAGCGCAAATCTTTCTTACCGAAATCAATAATAACCGGCGTGGCAACGCATATGGACGAGTAGGTACCAAAGCATACACCTATGAGCAATGCAAACGAGAAACCACGGATAACATCACCGCCGAAGATAAACAATACCAGTAATATCATTAATACGGTAAGCGCGGTAATTACCGTACGGCTTAAGGTATTGTTGATGGCATTATTGATAACTGTTTTAGGGTCGTCAGTTTTGGCATGGTGCAGGTTAAGGAACTCGCGGATCCGGTCAAATACCACCACGGTATCGTTAATGGAATAACCGATTACTGTTAATATCGCCGCAATAAATGACTGGTCGATATCCAGCGAGAATGGCAGCACATCTTTAAATATCGAGAAGAATGACAGTACCATCAATGCATCATGGGCAGTTGCCACCATGGCGCCCAAACTGAACTGCCATTTGCGGAAACGGATAAAGATGTACCCTGAAATAATAATGATGGCAAAGAGTACCGTTAAAGCAGCTGATTTTTTTAGCCCAACCGCTATCGTCGGTGATACTTTTTGCGAACTAACGATATTTTTTGCTGTTATGTGCGTTTGTGGAGTTGAATCCATCGCTTTGATCAGCGCGTTCTCAACCTGTTCATCGGCATCTTTTTCATTGATCAGGTATTTGGTTGTAACGCTGATGTCCGAGCCAAAAGTCTTCACCTCGTTACCCGAGCCGAAAGCTTTATCAACTATCGTACGCACATCCTCCACACCAACGTTTTTGTTGTCAAACCTGATCTGGTACGAACGGCCACCCACAAAATCGACACCGTAGTTAAAGCCTTGTGTTACCATTGATATCAGGCCCAACAGAATAAAGGAACCAGAGAAAATATAGAACTTGAAACGGTTTTTTACGAATGCGTAGTTTGCGTTTTTGAAGGTATGCGAACTCCATGGGTTTGAGAATTTAATATCCCAGCCTTTGTCGATCATGTACTCAAGGATGAGCCTTGAGATCAGTAACGAACAGAATAATGAAGTGATGATACCGATCATTAACGTAACGGCAAATCCCTGGATAGTTCCGGTTCCGAAAACATACAGGATCAAACCTGTTAGGAAAGTACTGATGTTTGAATCGAGAATGGATGAAAGCGCATGTTTAAAGCCATCTGAAACAGCAATTCGAAGCGACTTACCAAGTGCCAGTTCTTCACGCACGCGTTCGTAGATCAGTACGTTTGCATCTACCGAGATACCAAAGGTTAGCACGATACCTGCAACGCCCGGCATGGTTAACACCGCGCCGATGCTGGCTAAAACGCCCATCAGGAAGAATATGTTGATTAATACCGCAACAACCGCTACCGTACCTGCACGGTTGTAATAAGCGACCATAAATATCATTACTACCAGCAAGCCTACAACATTCGACAATAAACCGTCATTAACAGCTTGCTTGCCTAAGGATGGGCCTACCACAACTTTTGCAACAATATGCGCGGGTGCGGGTAAACGGCCGGCTTTTAGTACGTTGGCCAAATCCTTGGCCTCTTCGGTAGTAAAATTGCCGCTGATGGATGAACTGCCGCCGGGGATGGGATTATCTACACGCGGAGCAGAGTAAACATTATCATCCAATACGATGGCTATCGACTGATGGTTTTTAGGATCAGCACATGCTTCAGTAGTTATAGCGTTCCATTTGTCGGCTCCGTCCGAATTCATTAGCATCCGTACTTCGGGGTTACCTTTTTGGTCAACGTCATTAAATGCATCGGTAATTACGTCGCCTGTTAAAGCTGCACTATTGTTTGCCCCAATTAGTTTAACTGCGTATAACTCGAAAGTTTTGGTTTTTTCGATTGGTTTTACACCCCAAAGGAATTTCATACTCGCCGGGATAGCTGCTTTTACCTGGGGGCTGCGCAGGTATGCGTTAACTTTAGCAGTATCTTTTACTTCAGCATGGCCAACTATTGGCCCTGGTGCAACTTGCTGTTGACCGCTTTGATCCCTGTAAACCAAAGGCTGTAAAACATTGAATAAAGGCGATTGGTCGTTAGCAAGTGTTTTGCCTTTCAATGATGAGCTATCCGCCAGGCCACTCTTTTTTACCTTGCTTAATAACGACAAAGCACCCTTGGTAGAATCCTTACCAGCGGCTGGTTTTGTTGCTGCTGTTTTTGCGGCCGTTGTTTTGGTAGTATCCGTTTTAGGTCCGGTTTTTTTAGTAGTATCAGCTTTAGCCGTTTTATTTTGAGCCGCAATGATGCTGTTTAAATTTGAAAGTACCCCAATAACCTGGCTATTATCATAAGTTTGATAAAACTCCATTTTAGCCGTACCGGATAAAAGCTTGCTAACACGGTCGGGATCTTTTATGCCGGGTAATTCAATTAAAATACGGTCGGCGCCAGTAAGCTGTATGTTAGCATTAGCCACACCGAACTGATCGACACGGGTATTTAAAATGGTGAAAGATTGCTTAACTGCTGAGCCAGCTTCTTCTTTCAGGTAGGTTTCAACTTCGTTGTTTGTGGCGTTGAACTTGATGCGGTCCTGATTTTCTTTTGTTGAAAAAATGGTAGCCAGCTTTCCTTCGGGGTTTATCTTTTCGTAATCATTTACAAATAGTGTGATATAATCCGTTTGGCTGGTAACGATATCTTTATCAGCCTGTGCCATCGCCTGGTTAAAATAAACATCGGTATTGTTATTGGCTAACCTTTTTACCAGTTCGTCCAGCGAGATCTGCATGGTAACACTCATGCCGCCTTCAAGGTCAAGGCCCAAGGCAATTTCCCTTTGTTTAACGTATTGATAGTCGTGTTTTAATAATGGATATACCGGTTGCGTGGCCATGGAATCCAGATAGGCCGTATAAGCAGCCTTATTTTTAACTGTATCACCCTTAACGTAAGCCAGCGCATTATCCTCAACTTTGTGGGCTACCCAAGTAAATGATAGCTGGTATAAGCATACGGCAGCCAGCAATATGGCGAAAAATTTAACAACCCCTTTACCTTGCATTGTGAATTAAAATATGTAATTAATTAGTTTATAAGCTTTTTAAATAAGACGGCAAATCTAATAAAAATATGTAAGCATGAAATTTTTAATTGAAATAAGTAAGAAGTCCGAAAGTCCGCAAAGTCCGGAAGTCGGAAGGAAGAAGAAAAATGCTGATTATGTGTCGTTTAACTGTTCGATGGAGTATTATTTACGCTTTTCGTAAGTGATGAATGAATAGGGTATGATGTTTTTCTCATCCGGCTGATGGTCTTCGCGGAAAACTTCTTTCCATTCGTTTTTATTTATTTCGGGGAAAAAGCTGTCGCCATCGTATGGTTTATGGACGATGGTAAGGTAGATACGGTCGGTTAGGTGCATTGACTGCCTGTATATTTCGGCGCCGCCAACAATAAACACTTCATCCTCATCAGCACATAAAGCCAGGGCGGCCTCAATTGAATTAACCACTTCACAGCCTTCGATAGTGATCGGCTGCCTTGTAATAATAATATTGCGGCGCCTGGGCAGCGGCTTTCCAACCGAATCAAAAGTTTTGCGGCCCATGATGACGGTGTGCCCGCTGGTAATTTCCTTAAAATGCTTCAGGTCGTTCGGCAGGTACCAAAGCAATTTATTGTCTTTACCGATGACATGGTTTTCGGAAATGGCGACGACAATGGTTACTATCATAATTCGGTATCATATTGGGCGAGCCTTCTGAACAATTCGGCATCCAGTTCTAAAATTTGTTTAATAAGTCCTGTTCGATGAACGTGTTCCGACCGTAACTGTAATTTTTTAATAGGTCCAAAATCTCCGGCAATATTTCTTCCGGAAGTCTATCAATTATCCTTAATATTTCGATTTTACATTCTGCGGGCGTCATAATCTGTAGTAATTGACATCAAACCGCGACAGCCGCCTTTATATGCGGCCAGGGTTCATAATTCTCTAAAGTAAAATCTTCAAATTTAAATGCAAAAATATCTTTTACATCGGGATTGATCTTCATGGTCGGCAAAGGCCGTGGCTCGCGGCTTAGTTGCAGCGCGGCTTGTTCCAGGTGATTGTTATATAAATGGGCATCGCCAAAGGTGTGGACAAAATCGCCATAGTCCAGATCGCAAACCTGCGCCATCATCATTGTGAGTAATGCGTAGGAGGCAATATTGAACGGTACGCCCAAAAATATATCCGCGCTTCGCTGGTACAGCTGGCACGATAACTTGCCTTTCAGTTCCCCCTTTAGTGGGTCAGCGGGCTGTACATAAAACTGGAACAGGCTGTGGCAGGGCGGCAGGGCCATCTGGTTAACATCGGCCACGTTCCATGCTGATACCATCATCCTGCGGGAATCCGGGTTATTTTTGATCTGGTTAACAACCTGTGTGATCTGGTCGATGTGGCCGCCATCCGGTTTTGGCCACGACCGCCACTGGTAGCCGTACACGGGTCCGAGGTTACCATCGGCATCCGCCCATTCGTCCCAAATGCGTACGCCATTATCTTTTAAATATTTGATATTGGTGTCACCGCTTAAAAACCAGATCAGTTCGTGCACAATAGATTTAAGGTGCAGTTTTTTGGTGGTCAGCATCGGGAAACCATCCTGCAGGTTAAACCGCATCTGGTAGCCAAAAACACTGAGGGTACCTGTACCTGTCCGGTCGTGCTTTTGCGCGCCGGTTTTCATCACATGGTCCATCAGGTCGAGATATTGTTTCATTGGTTGACTAAGTTGATTGAGTTGATTGAGTTGATTAAGTTGATTGAGTTTTACACAGGGTAAAACACTTGCTTAATCCACCTTAGGCAACTGAAAATAATTACAAATAAAAATAATCTAATGTTGGTATCCTATTGATGTTTAAAAATAGAAGGGTTGTTGGTCGTTTTAACCGTGATAAATCTTTGAGTGCGGCAGGTAGGGGTAACCCTTGTGGTTACCCGTCGTCGCGATTACTCAACAAACAGCCTGATATGACCTTTAAGGGCGACCACAAGGGATCGCCCCTAAGGGAATTAATAAATAGGTTGTTACCTTTGCAACACATGATATCATTCCCCAACGCAAAAATAAATATCGGCCTTAATGTTACCGAACGCCGGCCCGATGGTTACCATAACATCGAAACCATTTTCTATCCCATAAAAATAAACGACGCGCTGGAGATCATCGAGGCTGATAAATTGAGTTTTGAATCATCAGGCCTGGAGATCCCGGGCAGGGTAGAGGATAACCTTTGTATAAAAGGGTATCATTTGCTTAAAAAAGATTTTGATATACCGCCGGTAAAGATCCACCTGCATAAACATATCCCAATAGGCGCGGGGCTTGGCGGAGGCTCCGCCGATGCTGCTTTTTTTATCAGGCTGCTTAACCAATATTTCAACCTGGGGTTAACGGAGATCCAAATGATGGCCTATGCCCGGCAGTTGGGCGCCGACTGCGCCTTCTTCATTCAAAATAGGCCTGTATTCGCTTTTGAAAAAGGCGATGAATTCGAACCCGTTAAACTTGATCTTTCCGCCTACAAAATTGTGCTGGTAATGCCGCCGGTACATGTGTCCACCGGGGAGGCCTACGGCGGGGTAAAACCAGCGCCAGTTAAAGATTCACTGATGGAATTGATTTACCTGCCGGTTACCGAATGGAAAAATCACATCAAAAATGACTTTGAACTATCGGTATTTAAAAGCCATCCGGCAATAAGAGGGGTGAAGGCCGCCCTCTACGAAGCCGGCGCTATCTACGCAGCCATGAGCGGGAGCGGAGCTTCGGTGTTTGGAATATTTAAGGAAACACCGGAATTAAGAATTTCGGATTTTTCGCAAGTGTTTATTTTTTAGTGGTGCTCAAGAGGGCTTCGCCGTTTCGGATGTTCGAATTCGGATTTGTTTATTGTGTGAATTTTTTATTTGTCAGTTACGGGGAATTTTTGAGTTTAAACGTTGTATGCCTAAACCCCAACTCAATTAATTCCGAAATCGAACATCCGAAATCCGAAATCAAACTCCCGCATCTTCACATACTCCACGTCCAACACCTTCAACCCAGTCTGTTTCTCCCCAGCCTTTGGCCACGGCGGCCAATAAGCGGTTGTGAACGGCTGTTGCCACCGGCATGGGTGTGTGGCTTTGCTGCGATAGTTTAAAGGCAAGGCGCGCGTCCTTATAGCCTAATTTCGACTTAAAGCCAACCGGCTCGTATTGTTTGTTGGCGATCAGTTTGCCATAATTTTGAAAGATGGGCGCGTTGAATAATGTCGACCCAAAAAACTCGGCGACCTTTAAACGGTCAAGCCCATGTTTTTCGGCAAGGGTATAAGCTTCGGCCATGATCTCCATTGAGGCCATGATCATAAAATTGCCGGCAATTTTTACCACGTTGGCGCCGCCCGCATCTTCGCCAAAATCAATGATGCCCTGCCCCAAATTTTCCAATATCGGTTTGGCTGCATCTTTTGCCTGCTGACTGCCCGAAACGCAAACCCACAATTTTTTTGCCGCAGCAGCTTCAGGCCTGCCAAATACGGGCGATGCCAGGTAGGAACTGCCCGCTGCTTTATGGGCGTTGGAGAGAAGCTGTGCCGTGTCGGGCGAGATGGTGCTTATCGAAATATGAAGTGCGCCTTTCGGCAGTTTTTCCAGGATGCCGTGCTCGCCCAAAACGGTTTCTTTTAGCACCTCATCTTCCGATAACATGGTGATGATAAAACGCACGCCATCGGCGGCCTCTGCCGGGGTTTTGCATTTGGTAAAATTGCCTTCACCCAGCTCATCGGCTTTGGATAAAGTACGGTTATAAACCTGTAAATGATAACCCGCGTTCAATAGGTTTTTTGCCATGGGCAAACCCATATTTCCCAACCCTATGAATCCAATTTTTTGTTCCATTTTATTTACTGATGTAATCCCTGTCTTCGTCGCTTAGTGTATCAGGTTCGTCTCCATCCAAATTTGAATGCCCCATGGTTTCGCCTAGGCGGATCGCTTTTTTGGGACGCCCAACCAACCAGCCCAGCACGAAACCAACAATTGCCACAATCAGCAGCATGATGAGTTTGGAAGCATAGAAATCAAAGAAGAGAACAGAGAACAGTACCCTGCCCCTGTTCTGCATAATTACTACGGTAAGCAGGACGGCGACAAGGATGGCGATGATAGTTTTAATTCTCATGATATTTAAGGTTTAACATTTAATACAATATCCGGTTTTTAAATGATGAATAAAAGTGCTTTCGTTTTTCAATGAATAAATCGTCATAAAAATGGGGCAGAAATTTGGATTGATTTTCCCGGCGGGATTGGTGAAACGATGGGAGCGGAGATGGGTGGCTGTTCGTTTTTTTTGCGACAGACGCCGGAAACCGTTGCCTGAGGTGAAAAATTCACGTTGGTAAATTTCAGCTGTTTTTTTGTTCGCACATTTCAAGATGATCATCTTTTAAAACAGCGCCGAAAAAGTAGAATTGGCAGAGGTATCTGATCGAATGAGAAGCTCAGTTTTCCCCGATAAAAACAATCCTGTATACGAATCATCCAAAATTTCGAATCCCCGTTTTTAAATTTTATGCGCGTTTCGTACACTTTGCTATTCATTTTCGCCAAAATTACCAAAACTAAACTTTAACTTAATTTAACTTTGAGTTACTTGTTGATTACTAATTGCTTAAACGTAATTTTTAGAGCAAATTTTAATATTTGCCAAAAATATTAGCATTTGGAAATTTACCGAATTTGATATAGTTAACGCATTGCTTTTAATAGCATTCATTATAATTTGATTTACAGGTTAATAGATATTTTATATCAAATAGATAGCAGGCCGTTTTTAACGAATTGTTAAGACTGATTTATCTTGAAATGTAAGTTTTTATAAAATTTTTTAATTCGCGCTCCGATACACTTAGTCGAAGGGCTGAAAAACACCGCTGCGGCAACAATATTTCTGTGGGCAACATGTTGTGTGGTTCGGAATTATCATTCGTTACAGGTCTTTAAAATGGGCTAAAAAGCGAGGGTTATCTTATCCCCTACCCGGGTATAAAATTGGAAAATGATGTAAAATACGGGGCTTATTCGTTAACTAGCGTTATAAGGAGACGGCATTTATAATGCGAAATGTGCCGTTAGGCTTTGGTTGCCCTGCGGTCTTTGCGCCTTGCCAGTTGCTTTTGGGTAACCGGGTAGAGCAGGATAGTAGACAAAATAACCAGCGCCCCGGCCCAGAAACCCGGCGTCATTTTGTTCAGATCGCCAAAAAAAACAAACGCGATAAGGATGCCGTAAACCGGCTCGAGGTTGGTGATGAGTGCTACCCTGAAGGCCGAAAGTTCGCGCATAACGTACACGCCGGCAACGTATGCCATAGAGGTGCATATGGTGCCGAGCAAAAATAAGTAACCGATATCAGCAGTGTTTGGTACGATCTCGCGGGTGTATCCTTTGGTAACAAACAGGTAAATGGTGATCCAAAAAAACGCCCCCGACAACTCGTAAAATGCGATCACCGGCGCCTGGTGGGTTCTCACCAGCCTTGAATTGATGATGGCAAAAAGGCTGGCAAATACAGCGCTCAATAGGCCGGCTATGATACCCTTAGTGTAATGTGATTCGAATTTGAAGATTAAAATTATCCCGGTTATGATCAGTACGCCCGCCAAAATTTCGAGCCTCGAAATTTGTTTTTTATTGATCAGCGGTTCAAATATCGCGGTGAATAAAGTGATGGAAGAAAGGCAAACCAACGTTACCGCAACGGTGGATAATTTGATAGAAGCGAAGAATAAGATCCAGTGTGCGCCCACCAAAGCACCGTTAAATATCAGCTTAAAAAAGCTGGCGCGGGTAACTTTTAAATTGCGTTTTGTGAAGATAAAATACAGGAACAACGATACCGCTGCAATGAATACGCGGTACCAAACCAGGCCCACTGCTGGTATACTTATGAGCTTGCCGAGGGTACCTGTAAAGCCCCAAATGATCACCGTACAGTGAAGTAATAACAGGTTTTTATTTACCGTTCCCGGTTTTGCAGACTGCATTATTTTGGTGCGCTTCTGAGTAAATATAAACCTACCAGGCCGAAGATCCCGTTGGGGATACACACCGCAATGATGGCCGGCATATCGCCTTTAACGGCAAAAACAAATGCAAAGCGGTCGACAATAATATAGGTAAAACAAAGCATGATTCCGATGCCAAGAGGCAGTCCAATCCCTCCGCGCACCTTGCGCGACGAAATAGAAACGGCTATAAGCGTAAGCACAAAAGCCGAAAACGGATACACAAAACGCTGGTCGAAATCGTAGCGCATCTCCTTTAACTGGCCTGTGCCGCGCTGCTTTTCCTTTGTAATATTATGGGCCAGGTCAACGGTAGACATGGCGGTAAACTGGTTGTCGTACACAATAAAGTCGGTTGGCTTCATATCTAAAACGGTATCCTTTTTTTTGCCGTTGCCGTCCACCCATTTCTCCTTCAGGCCGCTTATATACTTAATGGTATAATTGGAAATGGTCCATTTTCTTTTTAACGAATCGTAGGTAACGGTATTAGATACTAATTTTTCCTTTAACAGGTCGCCGTCGAATTTCTCCATAACAAAATTGTACCCGGTATGTATGGTATTGTCGTACGATTGCACATATACATAGGTGTGTTTATCCAATTGGATGTGCACCTCACTTTTTGTAGGGTCGTCGGCATTAAAGGAGTGGGAGTTCTCAAAAGAGATCTTTAGCTTATTGGTATAGGGGATCAGAAAGATATTTGCCAAAAACGATACCATGAAAATCAGCGCCGCGCATATAAAATATGGCCTTAAAAAACGGTTGAAACTCACTTTACCGCTTAAGATCGGCACAATCTCCGTTTGATTGGCCATCTTGGAGGTAAAGTAAATAACTGCCAGGAAGTTGATAAGCGGCGAAAGAAAGTTAAGGTAAAAAGGAATAAAACCGGCATAATACTTAAACACGATATCGTGCAGCGACGAATGGTATTTCAGGAAATTATCCAGGTGTTCGGAGATATCAAAAATTACCATCACCACCAGGAAGATGCCCAGTGTGAACACAAAAGTGCCCAGGTATTTTTTGATGATATACCGGTCGAGTACCTTGATGTGTTTATAGATAAAAGCCTTCATTTACAGTCGTTGCCCTAAGCGGTTTACCATTATATTTTTCCAGTTATAAAACTCGCCGGCGATGATCTTTTCCCTGGCTTCGGTTACCAGCCATAAATAAAAATGGAGGTTATGCAAGGTAGCTATTTGCGCGCCCAGCATCTCGCCCGAATGGATCAAATGGCGCAAATACGATTTTGAATAGGCTTTGTCTGCAAATAGGTCGCTGTCGTCCTCGATTGCCGAAAAATCATTTTTCCATTTTTCATTTTTGATGTTGATGATGCCGTTTTTGGTAAACAGCATGCCATTGCGCGCGTTGCGGGTTGGCATAACACAATCAAACATGTCAATTCCTAAGGCTATATTTTCCAATATGTTAACAGGCGTACCTACACCCATTAGATAACGCGGTTTTTGCTCCGGTAATATATTGCACACAATTTCTGTCATGGCATACATGTCTTCGGCAGGTTCACCAACTGACAAACCGCCGATGGCGTTGCCCTCACGATCCATAGAAGCGATGAATTCGGCAGAGCGTACACGCAAATCTTTATATACCGAACCTTGTACAATGGGGAAAAGCGTTTGGCTGTAACCATATTTAGGTTCGGTGCTGTCGAAACGGTCGCAGCAACGTTTTAGCCAGCGATGCGTCATTTCGATAGACCTTTTGGCATAGTTATATTCGCAGGGATAAGGCGTACATTCATCAAAGGCCATAATGATATCGGCGCCGATAACGCGCTGGATATCCATCACATTTTCTGGTGTAAACAAATGTTTTGAGCCGTCGATATGCGAGCGGAAAGTAACGCCCTCTTCCTTAATTTTTCGTACTTCAGTGAGCGAATATACCTGGTAGCCGCCGCTGTCGGTCAATATTGGTTTCTCCCAGCCGTTAAATTTATGCAAACCGCCGGCTTTCTCCAGCGTGTCCAATCCGGGCCTTAAATATAAATGGTAGGTATTGCCCAGTATGATCTGCGCCTTAATATCATCCCGCAACTCGCGCTGGTGAACCGCCTTTACGGTACCTGCGGTACCCACGGGCATAAAAATAGGTGTTTGTATCGTGCCGTGATCGGTAGTGATCTCGCCTGCCCGGGCCTTTGATTGCGGATCCTGTGCTGTTAAGTTAAATTTCATTAGAAAGGATGCAAATTTAGTGATTTTATTGGGTTGGAACGTTGTAATGTTGGAAGGTTGTAATGTTGGAAAGTTTCCCGCCCTTGTTGGAGTTGTCTCCTCAAATGTTCGGAAGATTAAAATTCAACAAACGATTTGTCATGTTGAGCGATAGCGAAACATCTTCTACGCCTTGCATCCGTCGATTTATCGCGTTTAGAAGATCCTTCGCTATCGCTCAGGATGACAAAAAATGCTAATTTTTATCTTCTGAACACTTATGGAGGTATCTCCAATGGGCAGTAAATCAATGGTTCTCTTAACCTATAATTTACAAAAATTATATACTGATTTATTATTTAATTGTTAGGAAAGTTGAAAATTATCTTTCTATATTTGACTACATCATAACCAAACACCTTAATCGCAAATCCCGAATCTGCATGAATATTTTACCCCCCAGCTTAACTGATACCTTTATTCATAATAGTCATTTTTTGTTACGTCCACTATATTTTGAATTACCAGGGCCGGTACTGCGCTATTGGCATGGAATCTATTTTTTCAGGTAACAGCGCTCTACAGTGTCCCGCTGCTATAGTAACCAGCAAAAAAACATTATATATACCCGCGAAGCCGAAAACGGGACCAAGAGTAGGCACCTAAATTAATATTATTATGCAAAACGTAAACCCTTTAACCATGTACGTGCCCATCTATCAAACTCCTGAGGCACAGCAAACAGCACAGTTCGTGGCCGAAAATTTTAACAATGCGATAACCAAAGCATCGCTGGATAAAATGGCTATTGTGCATTATGCGCGCATTGCCCTTGTGCCTAATTATAATGCTGAGGCCACTGGCATTGCCGGCATACTGGTAATAACCGAATTCGACGGCAATATGGATTCGTACCTCGAGGCCTTCTTTAAAAATTCGGATACCATTAAGGCGGCTTTTATCGCCTTAATTGACCTATGGGCGTTTAAACCGGACGGCTTCCCAACCGACCCTAAGAAGATCACTTATGATATTTTCTCTAAATTCATTAATGACCGCAACCGCAGTAACCCTGCCGACCTCTATTTTGCCTACCCTCAATCGGTAAAACAGATCGTGGCAAAATTTAAAAAGTAGGTAGCTGGAATTAGCGCAACCCTAACAGCCGGGTTGTTTGGCCCGGCTGCTTTTCTTCACCATTAAAACCTATTTCAATGACCGCTACACCAACATCCCCGGCACTTTTGCCGGAACTACATGATATACAGGGGCTCATCGTTCGCGGGTATACGCATCCCTGTTCGGTACATATGCTGTTTAATTTTAATACGGATACGCCCGCACATCCCCGTGTTCCCGGATGCATCAGCGGGTTTTTCAAGGATCTGCTGCCATACCTGCAAAACGCCGAAGACTGGGGCTCTTTAAAGCCCGACATAATGCTGAACATTGGCCTTACGGCGGGAGGGATCGCGATTGTTCGGCCCGATCTGAAAGTTCAGCAATCAGCATTCTCCACAACATTTAAATGCGGGCCGTGGGACCCAAACCATGCCCAGCAATCCCTGGGCGATTATGGCCCCGGCGCCCCTTCGGAGTGGTGGAATAAAAAATTTGCGAATGAAGATGTGCATTGTGTGGTACACGCCTATGCCATGAATCCCACCGCGCAGGATCGCATCGTCGCGATCATCACTGCTGCGGCAGCTAATAGTAAAGGTATGGTTACCGAGTTGAAGCCCTTGAATTCAGCAACCGGCAGGCTGGAGCAATATCCTTTAATCCCCTCGGATTATATCCATTTCAGGTACAGGGATTCCATCGACGAACCTGATCTTAACGATAACCCGGCAGGTGTCGACCAGCAGGACCTGAATAATTTCCTGATAGGCTACAGCACGGTTGAAAACCCTATCCCCGGTCCGCTAAGTGGCCCCGAGGCTGTTTTTGCCAAAAATGGTTGTTACAATGCCTTTAGGATCCTTTACCAGGATGTTGAAGCGTTTTATAACTTTTTGTGGCAGCAGGCTAAAGTAATTGCCCCTAAAATTAAAGATACAGAAGCTGTTGCGGCCGAGTGGCTTGCCGCCAAAATGTGCGGCCGCTGGCGTAACGGGTCGCCATTGGTGCTTTCACCGGGTAAGCCTGATCGCTCAACCGCGAAGGCTACCGATTTTGGTTACCAGGCCAATGATGATATGAAAGGCCTGAAATGCCCGTTTTCGGCACATACCAGGGTGGCTAATCCGCGTGATGAAGGGATTGATGTGCCCGGTGCTACGGGTATTCCTGCTATTGATGTACCACGGATCATCAGGCGTGGAATGGCTTACGGAGCGCCGATGTCGGTTAACCCCACTGCGGACCGCGGCCTTATCGGTTTGTTTCTTTGCGGCGATCTGAGCGGCCAGTTTGAAACCCTTTACAGCTGGATGAACATGAATAACTTCAGCAATGTATTTGATCCGGCTGAGAATACGCCCCAGGACCCGTTGGTTGCCAATCGCCTGGTGCCCTTGCCCGGCAATGTCGATCCTACTTTTATCATACCCATGGATGATGGAACAAACATAGTCGTGAAGGACGCTGCCGGTGGTTTACCGCAATTTGTGGTTACCCGCGGCACAGCTTATTTCCTGCTGCCGTCAATTTCGTCACTTACCGGAATAGCAAACGGGGATATTTAAATCATGTAGTGAAGCCTCCGGAAATGCCGGGGGCTTTCGTTTTTGTCTGAACTATGATGCGTAGGATTTTTCACGTATTGTTTATTTTTAATGGTGTTCAAGAGGGCTTTGCCGGTAAAGGATGATAGGATGAATGGCGGGGGATATCCACGCGCTCATTTCATTTTGTCTGAACCTGAATTTTTAGAATTAAAGAATTAACAGAATTCGATAAATTCCTAAATTCGATAAATTCGAGTTCAGACAATGTTCCCCGGCGGCGAAGAACAGAATCAAAGGAGAAAGCCTTATCCCCCTAACTTTTCAACACTGCAACATTTCAACCTTACAACGTTCCCACTTTCCAACAATTTTTAACAACTTTGCAACCTTATAAATATCAGGGGTTTGGAAACGTATATTCAAGAGGCACTATTTATTTTATTCCAGTTATCATTTATCGTTCAGTTATATTTCCTGGTAAATAATCAAAGCCGGCTTACGGAGTATAAGCCGATGCAGGAGTTGCTGCCTGCCGGTATCCCTGTTTCGGTGATTATCAGCGCACGTAACGAGGCGCAAAATTTAAGCGAAAACCTGCCATCGATATTACAGCAAAACTACCCCGACTTTGAAGTAGTGGTGATAAACGATTGCTCGTTTGATTCTTCGGATTTGGTTTTAGAGGAATTTGCCAGGCAATATCCCAACCTGAAAGTAGTTACGATTACCGAGCATGAACGATTTAAAACCGGCAAAAAATTCGCGCTTACCCTGGGCATAAAAGCTGCAAAAAACGAACATCTTTTATTTACTGATGCCGATTGTAAGCCGGCATCAACCTATTGGATTGCGCGGATGGCGGCCAATTTTACGATGCCTGCTGTGCAGATCGTTTTGGGTTATTCGCCTTATATTAAAACCCGCGGTTTTCTGAATTCTTTTATCCGTTTCGAAACGTTCAAAACTGCTATCAATTACCTATCGTCGGCCATCATCGGCGATGCTTATATGGGTATCGGCCGTAATTTGGCTTATACCAAAACCCTGTTTTTTAACGCAAAAGGTTTTGCTGTGCACATGCACGTACTTTCCGGCGACGATGATCTTTTTGTTAACCAAAATGCCACGCCTGATAATACGGCTGTCGAAATTCATGCGGATTCATTTGTTTTTACAGAAGCTAAAACGACGATGTCGTCGTGGTTCAGGCAAAAAAAGCGCCATTTTGGGGTAGGAAAGATCTATAAGGCCCGGCACAAACGATTGCTGAGTTTGGATGCCGCAAGTGGTTTCCTGTTCTATATTTTATTAACATTGTGCTTAGTTTTCAACTTTGAGCCCTGGTTAGCTTTGGGTTTGTTTATGTTTAGGTTGATTTTTCAAGTGATCATTTACAAAAGGTTATTTAAACGGTTAGATGGCAAGGATTTGTTATGGTATTTGCCATTTTTGGATATGATTTACTACCTTTACTTAAACATTTTTGGACTGATCGGCACTTTTATAAAAACTAATAAATGGAAATAAATTCGAATTTTACCGAGAACGCTAAGAATGATTTTCACCTTGTTGTGCGGGCGCGCCAGGGCGATCAAAAAGCTTACGCCGACCTGATGCACCGGTACAAAGATTCTATTTATTTTATGGTGCTGAAGATGGTGAATAACAAGGAAGATGCAATGGACCTTACCGTTGAAACCTTTGCCAAAGCCTTTGAAAAACTGGATAAATACCAGCCTGATTACGCGTTTAGTACCTGGCTTTTCAGGGTGGCCACCAATAATTGTATCGACTTTATCCGTAAAAAAAAGTTGAACACCATGTCCATCCACGGGATGATGGATGATGATGGTGAGGAAAAGCAACTGCAGATAAAAGCCGATGTATTGAACCCTGAAGAAGTATCTATCAAAAAGCAGCAGACACAAGAATTAAAGTTACTGATAGAAAGTTTGCCATCCCGCTACCGAAACCTGATCACCCTGCGTTATTTTGACGAATTATCGTACGAAGAAATAGCCCAACAGCTGGACCTGCCTTTAGGCACAGTAAAGGCGCAATTATTCAGGGCCAGGTACCTGCTTGGCAATATCATCAACCGTTTTAACAGGGATGACATCTGATCTGATCACCAAATATTTTCCATCCCTTACCGCTCAGCAGCTTCAGCAATTTAATCGGTTACCCGAATTATACCAGTTTTGGAACGACCAGATCAACGTGATCTCGCGCAAGGATATTGAGCAGCTTCATGAGCGCCATGTGCTGCATTCATTAGGTATAGCCAGGGTAATTTCCTTTTTGCCCGGCGAAAAGGTGCTGGACGTTGGCACCGGCGGTGGTTTCCCGGGCATCCCTCTAGCTATTCTTTTCCCCCAAACTGAGTTTTACCTGGTTGATTCTATCGGCAAAAAAATAAAAGTAGTGCAGGAAGTTGCTAAAGCTTTGGGCCTTACCAATGTAAAAGCTGCGCATTTGCGTGCCGAGCAGGTGAATGAAAAGTTTGACTTTATTGTATCGAGAGCCGTAACCCGTTTAAAAGAGTTTTATCCCTGGGTAAAAGGCAAGTTTAATAAACAATCAAAAAACAAATTAGCTAACGGGATCCTGTATTTAAAAGGAGGGGACCTTGAACAAGAAATTGCCGAAGCGGGTTTAGCCGTTCAGCAATATCACCTCAGGGATTATTTTGAGGAGGAGTTTTTTGAAACCAAGCAGGTGGTTTATATTAAGATGTGACTACGCTGAATGTTGCAGTTGTCACCCCTGACTTTGTTCCTGAAACTATTTTAAATAAGCAGATATTACTACTTCGCCAATAAACGATGGGTCGTTACTTAACGTTTCGCTGGCAGGCTTCGGCGCTTTTACGTTGTTTATGGTAAAAGTTATGGCTAATTTATAAGTGCCTGGCTTTGCCTCAATAGGGTCGGTAAAATTATTCAGCACCCGTATGGCTTCTTCATCGCAACGGTTTCCAATTCCCGAAATAAGTTTAACATTTGTAATCTTATGGTCGGCATTTAACTCAAATGCTGCAATTACGCTGCCTGTTACTTTGTTTTCCAATGCAACCGCAGGGAACCGGGTATACTTGGCAATGTATTTATCCAGTGGTGCAAATACATTGGCTAAAGGCATGTAAGGCGCCATCGGCGGCGGTGGCGATTTAACTTGAACGGGAGATACCGGCTCGTCAATTGTAATGTCGGCCTTTGGTGGAGTGGGCTTCGCAGGTCTACCTGCGGGAGGCAGCGGCGATTTACGCTTACTTGGCGAAACGGGTTCGTCAATTGTGACGTCGGCTTTTAATGGCGGCGTGGGTTTTACTGGTTTGGCAGCGGGAGCCATCGGCGGCGGCGGCGGCAATTTGGGGTAAATTGGCATGTTAGGGAAGGTGTAGCCATATTTATCGTGCAGTTTTTTTATTTCGGAGGGTGTTGCTGAATTTTTAAAATAAGCTTTCTCTTCGCCATTTTTTTCTGTGATTAGTACCCTGAAGTTACTTTTTCCATTTATTAAATAGCCTTCTTCTTTAAACTTGTAGCCTTTTGAAGTATAAGTGGATGTTGAATTGCTGTTTGTGTCTTTTGCGCCTGCTGAAGGAAAAAACATCGTTGCCTGGCCTGGTTTGCCCTTAATTTCGACAACCTCGAGCTTTATTTTATAGGTTTTTAGCAAATAGGCTTTATCCGCGTCGGTAAGGCTGTTGACAGTATAGACTTTGCCGTTTTTGGTTATTTTATCACCGTAAGCAACAGTATTGCCGTCAGTTAATTTTAGTGTTTTTACTTTAGGAGCTTCAACTGAAGTGGGCGAATTTTTTGGCGACAATACCACCCAGCCATAATTTTTACTGACCCCCAGTGTTGAAATACACAACAGCCCCGCGCAAACCGGCACCGTTAACAGGTATTTTAGCCTTGCCAAACTACCCGATCGTTTTTGATTAAGCATAATAATTCTCTTTTTTAAAAGGTTATAATTGAAAAATGAATGCGTGATAGATGGGCCGCCTATGCCATAAGCATTATTGACCAGGAAAGTTGAATAGGTGATGGGGTCGGTTTTGTACGAGGCGGTTTGTTCGTCGGCAATATACTCGTGTACAGTTTTCAGGCTGTTTTGCAGCAGGTAAATTAAGGGGTTAAACCAGTTAATGATCCTGATGAGCTCGAGCAGAATAATATCAACTGAATGTTTTTGGCGGATGTGCACCAATTCGTGCCGGATGATAATCTCGGTGTCCATCGCTTTTGTGCCGATGAACAAGTAATTAAAAAACGAAAAGGCTGAATTGGAGTCGTTGATGTGCACCAGTTTGTACTGGTTATCAATAATAGCTGAGCGGTTGCGGGTGAGTGTAAGCAAACGACCAAGCTTAACGATGAGCAGGAGAGTAAAAATAGTGGCCCCCAGCAGGTATGCGCCTAAAATGCAGTTTTGCAAAGTAAAATACTGCAAGAAGGCAATTTGTGCCGCTTTGTCATCGCTATTGGCACCGCGTGCGGCAATAAAGTAGGTTACTGTATGAGCTGCAGATTGGTCGTGGCGCAAAAAACCAAGTTGTACCAGTGGTAAAATAAAAGAGATGATACAGGTAAACAGCAAATAAGCACGATTAAAAAGGTAGTATGTTTCTTTATTTAGAAACAGACAATAAACAAGGTAAAATATACCCAGGTATAAATTTGCCTCAAGCAGGTATTGCAGCCAGTTCATGATCTTTTGTTTTTAAGGTTGTTTAACAGTTGGGTTAATTCGTCCAGCTCATTCAGGTCCAGTTTTTTTTCATCGGCGATAAAGGACACCAGGCTTTGGTAAGAATTGTTGAAATAGTTTTTCATCATCTTATCGAAGGTGAATTTTTTGTAATCCGCTTCCAGTATTGCCGGGAAGTAAACGTGCGAGTTGCCGTAGGCTTTGTGGCCGATAAAACCTTTGCCCTCCAATACCCTAACTACTGTTGAAACTGTATTGTAAGCGGGCTTTGGTTCGGGCATTTCCTCAATGATGTCCTTTACAATGGCTTCTTTTAATTGCCACAGTATTTGCATTACCTGCTCTTCGGCTTTTGTTAATTCTTTGATCTGCATAGCAAACTATTCTTATAGTTCGCTAAAGGTAGAACTATTTTTATAGTTTGCAAACTATTTTTATAGTTTTTTTTAAAAAAAAATGGCTAAGCGAAACATTATTTCGGTATGGGTGCAAGTTTCGTGTCGGCCGGGGACGGTGCTGCGAAGGGGATAGC
>Ga0206921_10085_pt1 | contig 27412 bp, 26 predicted proteins | sample Alteio_BWOrgHeat_66_FD_152930 | JGI IMG/M metagenome (GOLD analysis project Ga0206921, IMG submission 152930) | Enriched cells from forest soil in Barre Woods Harvard Forest LTER site, Petersham, Massachusetts, United States -... | ecosystem: Environmental > Terrestrial > Soil > Temperate forest >...
AAAAACAGTGCCGGCCAAACCTACTGCATTTTGCACACGGCAAAAGATGTAAGCGAGCGTGCGTTGGCTAAGAACAGGGAACAAGACCTGACCGAAGAACTACGGGCAGCCAATGAAGAACTGCAAGCCGCCAATGAAGAGATGAATGCATCGAACGAGGAGTTAAGTGAATCGCGCCAGGAATTGTTTGAGCTTTATGAGGACCTTAGGGAAAGTGATATCCGTTTTCGTAACATGGTTAAGCAGGCGCCCGTAGGGATATGCATAATAAGGGCGTATGACCTGTTTATACAGGATGTAAATGACAATTACCTTGAACTGGTAGGTAAAAAGCGCAATGAGTTGGAAAACCGCACTATATGGGATGCCGTACCGGAAGCAGCTGATATTTATGCGCCTATTATGAATGACGTAATTAATAGTGGCGTTCCCTTTAATGCCATAGAGCATGAGCTTGTTTTAATAAGAGACGGCGTACCTGAAACGGTTTTTGTTGACTTTGTTTATGAGCCGGTAAGAACCGATGACGTTGTTAGCGCGATTATGGTGCTGGCCATTGATGTATCAGACAAAGTGATTGCCAGGCGCAGCATTGAGGACATGGAAGAAAGGGTAAGGCTGGCCGTTGAAGCTGCCGAGATAGGAACTTTTGACCTGAACGTTGTAAAAAATGTAATGCTGACCTCCGAGCGCTTTGATGCTATTTTTGGTTTTAACCATCATGCATCCTGGAAAAAATATAAAAGCGCGATACACCCCGATGACTGGCATAACCGCGAGGCGGCCCATGAAGCTGCCCTGCTGAATGGAAAACTACTTTATGAAGCAAGAATAATACATCCTGACAGATCGATACATTGGATACGGGTGCAGGGCAAGGTTTATTATGATCAGCAACACAACCCCTTAAGAATATTGGGTACGCTGCTTGATATAACCCAGGTAAAGCGGCTTGAACAGCAAAAAGACGATTTTATAAGTATTGCCAGTCATGAGCTTAAAACACCTATTACCAGTTTAAAGGCATCGCTGCAATTGTTGGAGAAAATAAAGGGCGACAGGTCATCGCAGTTAATACCAAAGCTGATAGACCAGTCGATTAAGGGTGTTAAAAAAATAAGTACGTTGGTTGATGACCTGCTGAATGTGAGCCGCACAAGAGATACCCAGCTTAAACTGAATAAGTCGATTTTTAATGTATCGGAATTGCTGGAGGGCTGCTGTAATCATGTAAGGGTTGCCGGTAAATACGAACTCATATTTCAGGGTGATAAAACCCTCACTGTGTTTGCTGATGAGCATGCCATTGACCAGGTATTAGTGAATTTTGTGAACAATGCGGTAAAATATGCACCCGATTCACCAAAAATATTCCTGGTAAGTGAAAAGGTGGGTAACATGATCCGGATAGCTGTTAAAGATAATGGCCCCGGCATTTCAGCCGATAAGATCCCTTACCTTTTTGATCGTTATTACCAGGCCCAGCCCGGTGGTTTTAATAACTCTGGCTTAGGCCTGGGCTTATATATATGCGCCGAAATAATCAGGAAACATGGTGGAGAAATTGGTGTAGAAAGCGAATTTGGCAAAGGTAGTACCTTTTGGTTTACATTGCCATCGCTGTAATGTAATATGCTGTATCTCCGATTACGCCAAACGCATCAAGCCTCCACGGCCTGTTTATCGGCTAATGCCAGGTTAAAGTTACAGCTTGTAACTACTAAGCAAAAGCAGCACATCACAAATTCAGGCAGGCCATTATTAACGCGATCATAGCCAGCGTTAATATAATTGCTCTGATATAAATTATGCTATCCCATTTCTGCTGCAATTGGCGAATATCGGGCAGAGGGATATTTTTTATTGCCGCTGCCGACATTTTAGTATTGATGGGCTTTGCAATAGTTAAGTACAGCACAAGGTGGCTAAGTAAGCACAAAAAAGCACAGGCAGCCAATATGGCCGGAGTATGCGAAAATCCCTTCAATAGTATAAAAGCAATTGTGCTGATCATACCGCTTATACCTACGGGTGGCATTCGCTTATCAGCAACCAAATGTGTATGGCCCGACACATCTGCAATGGAACTGTCTTTACTTAATTGCGCGGCCTTTTTTCCTACAATGGCAAAAAATACATTTGTGCCATAAACAATACCAGTGGCTAAAATGGCTATCACCAGTAATAATTGTGTTATTATTGAAATACTCATGATTTTAAAATTTAAGCTTGTTTATTCCGGAAAAGTAAAAAACTGGTTATGGCCATATATACGGCTGTTAGCCCGTGGATGAGCAAATGCTGTATATCGCCGGCTCCGTTGGTAGCCAGTACAATTGAGCAATCTGTTGCCGGTATAATAATGGCGGCGGTAAACACGCAGGCTGTGGCAAAGCGCATTCGCATAAATAAAAGCGGCAAAAGCACCAGGCCCGAAAATATATCGCGGATGCCTTTTATTCTTCCAAACGGGAAGTCTTTTACATTGGCAAAGGGGATCCCAAAGCCATCCGCGCCCGCTGCCGGGTTAATAATAAAGCGTACGCCTATAAAAATAATTCCGGCTGCTATGAGCAGGGTCATCCAATAAGATGCGGAGCGTGTGCCCCATGGTGTAATTTCATTAATTGTTTTCATGTGTTATTGTATTTAATAACACAAAATTCTACAATCAAAAACCGGCGTTCATGCACCCAGGTTAATTAATGCTTGCCGGCCATACGATTGCGGATACGGCTCAATGATTGCGGCTTAACACCTACGTAGGAGGCTATATAATATTGAGGTATCCTTTGGCTGATATCCGGGTAGCTAACAATAAATTTTTGATAGCGTATTTCTGGCGGATCGGTATACAACGATCTTATCTGGTTAATTGCCTGTACAAAAACATATTCAATACCCAGCCGGCCAAATCTTTCGCCATGCTCAACATCCCTGTAAAATGTTTGCAGATCAGATTGATTGATCACATATAAAACCGTGTCTTCCAATGCCTGTATGCTTACAAAAGATGCCGTTTGTGGTAAAAAGCTCATATAATCGCATACAAAGTCGCCTTCCTTGTTAAAATAATTGGTTTTTTCTTCTTTTTCATCAGTTGCATAATAGCGTACCAGCCCGGTCTCAATAAATGCCAGGTAGCGGCAAACATTCCCCGCTTCAAGCAAGTGCTCTCCTTTGCTTAGTGTCTTTTTTCGAAATAATTTATGCATTACTTCTTCATCGGCAGCTGAAAAAGGTATATAACTCCGTATAGCGTTTAACAAACTTCGCATCTTTAAAATTACTTATTAAATAATAAGGCATAGTATGACTATCTGTTCTTTTAAATATTAAGCCTGGGGCTATGTATTGTCAATCATCCTTAGTTTGTATATTCGAACCAATAACAATTCTTATAAACACCCGTGACTATAAACAAACTCTTCGCCAATTTCGATAATTACCTGCCACTTAATGAAACGGAGCGGGAAGCGCTTGCGAGCCGGGTTACCGAAAGAACAATAAGACGCAGGCAGTTTATTTTGCAGGAGGGTGATATCTGCAAGCATTATACTTTTGTTGCCGAAGGCTGCTTCAAAATATATCATGTTGATAAAAAAGGGGTAGAACACAACCTGCAGTTTGTTGCCGAAAACGATTGGATAATGGAGCTCGACAGTTTTTATGCTGACAAACCAAGCCGGGTTTACATCGAAGCCATTGAGCCATCGGTTATTTTGCAGATAAAAAAGGAGGACCTGTTTTATCTATTCACTAATATCCCCAAGTTCGATAGGAATTTCAGGGTGATTGTAGAGAACCGGTATGTGGAACTGGAGAACCGTATCTTACAGGCCATCAGTTCAACTGCCGAGGAACGCTATTTGAGTTTTTTGGATCATTACCCACAATTATCACAGCGCTTGCCCGGCACGCAGATAGCATCCTATTTGGGTATAACACCGGAATTTTTAAGCAAGATCCGTAAGGATATCTCCAAAAAACACTGAAAACCTTAAACTATATTAAGGGTATTTCTTAAGCTATGTTATAGGCCGCATTCCCGCATAACAGCCACCTTTGCCTTGTAAATAAAACGAAGAAGCAAGCAATGGAAGATATAACAGCACGCAGGGAAAAATTTAACCAGTTAGGCAACATTTACCCTAAACAAGCATCAGTAAAAACGGAATATGTTATCATAAACGGGGTAGGCTGTTACTGGCTCACCCCTGAAAATCCGGCACCCAATAAAATAATTATTCATCTGCATGGCGGGGCATTCGCGGTGGGTTCTATTCAGTCGCATGAGAGCATGCTCACCCACTTTGCGCATAAACTGCAAACCAAAGTCCTGTTTGTTGATTATGCCTTAGCGCCCGAGCTCCCATATCCCAATGCATTGAATAATGTGATGAATGTATATACCGCATTACTTGCCCAATACCCCAATCATAAAATTGATTTTATAGGCGATAGCGCGGGTGCCGGCCTAATTGTATCCGCCGTAGGCGAAATGCTGAAAACAAATATTCAACTGCCACATGCCGCGGTATTTATTTCGCCGTGGATCAGTTTGCATGGCAATAATCCATCGTATGAAGGAAACAGAACTAAGGACCCTATACTTACCTATGAATATATGAAAAGCTCTGCCAAAGATTATATAGGTGCATTATCGATAGAAACGGCAAGCCCTGAAAATGCAGAACTAAGCGCATTCCCGCCGGTATTGATCATGGTGGGAACTAATGAGATATTATTCGATGACAGCGTTAACTTTTACAACAGCATAAAGGCTATACAGCCGGCTGCCAAGCTCTCGGTTTATGAAAACCAGGTGCATGTATGGATGTTAACAGGTATGCCATCAGCGGCATCGCAACAAGCGTTAACAGAGATTAAAGAGTTCTTAAACTAATACAATGATGAAAGCAGCAGTAACAACAAAAGCAGGCAAGCCTGATGTTATAGAAATACAGGAAAAACCAATCCCAACCGTACAAAATGGTTGGGTATTAATTAAGATAAAAGCCTTTGGCATAAACAGGTCGGAGATATTTACCCGGCAGGGCGATTCACCCAATGTGAAATTTCCGAGGATACAGGGTATTGAATGTGTTGGCGAAGTGGAAAATGACCCATCGGGCACCTACAAGAAAGGGCAGAAAGTAGCCGCAATAATGGGCGGTATGGGCCGTGATTTTGATGGCGGCTACGCGGAGTATGCCGCATTGCCATTAGCCATTATATTCCCCTTTGAAAGCAAATTGCCCTGGGAAACTTTGGGCGCTATACCTGAAATGTTCCAGACTGTATCCGGCTCTTTAAATGAGGCTTTGGAGGTTAAAAAGGGAGAAACTCTGTTTATCCGTGGTGGTACTTCATCTATTGGGATGCTGGCCACTCAGTTAGCCAAACATTATGGTTTAACGGTAATAGCCACTACCCGAAATGCAGATAAGGAAGCGCTCCTGAAAAGCAACGGCGCCGATCATGTTTTAATTGATGATGGCGATATCAACTCAAAACTAAAAAGTCTGTATCCGCAAGGTGTTGATAATGTGCTTGAACTCATCGGCATTACCACCCTTAAAGATTCGTTAAAATGTGTTCGTCCGCGCGGTGTGGTTTGTATGACGGGTATACTCGGCGGCCAATGGACCATGAAGGAGTTTACCCCCATGGGCGATATACCATCGCTGGCCCGCCTAACCGTTTACATGGGCGATGCCGCCAATTTAAGCGACAGCCTGCTCCAGGATTTTATCAATGCTGTTGAAGCCGGCGAAATAAGTTTAAGTATCAGCAAAGTGTTTAAGCTTGATGAGATTGTTGAAGCCCATGAGTTGATGGAAAGTAATCAGGCAGGCGGTAAGATTGTAGTTGTGAATGAATAGTCATGAGTTGTAAAACTATCATACGCACCCAGATGATTAAAAAAGCGTGAGGAATGTGCGATTCCTTCCCTTGGGAAGGTGCAGGAAGGGGTTTTACCGGATAGCTTATCAGCGTATAAACCCCTCCCTGCCACTCCACAATCAGCCGCACCCCTCCCGTGGGGGGGAATGTGGAAAATAACCCAATTTACAAATTATGAATATAGGATAACAGCAATCCCGCACCAAAATAGGAAGCTTTGGTATTTCCGGGATCGCCCAACAAAGTATTGCTTTCATTAGGGTTGCTGAAGTTTACGGCTTGCATATACTTATCTGTTGTGCCGTATGATAGTAACAAGCCTGCACGGAAGTTGAATTTGCGTTTTTTAATATTGGCACCTATCTGGCAATGGTAAATATTATAATATGCCGTATTTGAAGTATAACCATTGCCCTGATCTTTATATAAGCTGTTATCAGCATAATTAAAATCAGTATGCAGTGATATAAAGCCGGTTACTTCGGGTTTAAGCATATAGCTTGCCCCTATGCCATAATTTAAGATCGATTTGCGGGCATCTTCAAATTGTAACTCCTCAGTCTCATTATAATCGGATGGTGGTTCGCCTTTAATAAAGGTCGCATTGCGCGGTGTTATTATATCATATTCATTCACTTTGGTAAAGTATTCGGCCGCAAAATATATCTGCCCTTTATCAAAATCATAAGCATAGCCAAATGCGGTGCTCAGCGGCATTTTATACTTAACCTTTAAGCTCTGCTGTCTCGCATTGGCTAATATGTTAAGCGTATCCTTTGGGGCAATTATTAAGTCGCTAACCTGTTGGTCGCTCAGTAAACTTGCGCTGCCTGCTATATGTAATAGAGGCGATGATACAGTAATACCAACATGGCTCCTGCCGGCATCGTAGGCTAGACCCGCTTTAAACCTGATCCCCACATTATAATAAGATGCAAGGTACGATTCCAGCGTTGTGGCGATGGGTGGTAAGCCCTCTTCGTCACTGCTGCTGTTATATAGCGCTCTTGAGCTGATATCGGTATTGTAGCTTTGCTTGCGCAGATCACCCTCGGCCGACAGGCCAAAGGAAAAATCATTGGAGATCTTAAAACCACCGCTTATAATTCCCGAAGTCTCATTAGTGGTGTTAATATTTTTATACTGCCCGAGGTAAACCTCGGGGCCGGGGCTGTAGGAGTCATTGAGCACATTAAACGTAGCATCGCGCTGTTGTGTAGCCTGGAAACTCATTACCGGGGTATGGGTAAGCGCGTAGCCCAAAGTAAAGGGATGATCGCCCTTAATGGCTATAACTGCCGATACCATTTGTGGGATAATACTGGCCGATGTGGAGTTAAGATCATAACCGGTACCCGCGCCGTTCTTTATTTTGATATCGCCATACTGGTATACTGTTCCGCTGATGGATGCTGAGCTTTTAGTGTTGTGTGATAAAAGGGCAGGATTTAAAAACATGACACCGCTATCGCGGTTAAAGGCTACTACAGCGCCCGGGGTTAGGTAACCTGCCGGGTTATAACCCGACGACCAGTAATTGGCGTCCTGTGCTTTGGCTATTTGAACAAAAAGCACAGCACATAAAAATGTGATAAGGATTTTTGACATAGGCTTATTTTTAAATAAAAATATTATAAATTCACCATAAGAAAAAGTATTTATAAATCAATTTTTTAATAATCAGTTAATTATGGCTGATTATATCACCTTTTAATCCGGTTTATGAAGGTTTTAAAAGTTATTGCTGCACTTATATACTTTATTATTTTCGCGGGTTTAATAAGCCTGCACGCGCAGGATTTAAGCTTTAGTCAGCCCATTAATTTCCTGCCGGCTGCCCATACCGATAAGGCTATTGACATCACCAATTTTAAAGGCAGCTTTTTTGTTGCCTGGAAGGATGCCGGATCAAGCGGGAATATCCATGTGAGCTACCTCGGCAACCAGAATAGCACCAATTTTTCAGCAAATGAGGCTATAGCCGGGAACGAACAAAGCGCTTATGCCCCGGTTTTCAGGGTGGTTAATGATCGCATTTACGCCTTATGGCTAAGTACCGATGGCTCATTAAAATATATTATTAATAACAGTGATACTTCTTTTAATACGGAAAGCATACATACGCTAAGCTTTAATACCCCGGCAAAACTGAGATCAGGCATTACCGCGTCAACGGTTGATGGCAAACTGGTGATAGCATCGCATACTGATAATAAATATGATATGGCAATAGCTGTAATTGATGCTGATGATAATGGCATACTTAAGCCTGCCGATCTGCAAACCATACCCGGTAAAAAGAGCGGGGAATATCCCTTTGCAGTAACGCTTTCAACCAATATAATCAGGATATGTTACAAGAGCTCCAGCGATCAGGGTGTTTATTACTCCGATTTTGATCCTGTGACTAAAACATGGTCGGCTGATGTGCGGGTTGGCAAATTAAAAACGCAGGTATCGCCGGCGGTATATCACTCCTTTAATACGGCACGTCTTTTTTACATCTGGAAAGGCTATAAACAGGATAATCATTTGTATTACGCCACCGAAACCGAGCAGGGGCGCCCTAACAATGAACGCGTTTTACCCGACTTTTTTACAACCACTAATCCCGTATCCATTTGTACTGTAGACAATAAAAAATTTATACTGGCGTTTGTTGGCCTTGATAAAAAACTGTACCTCAGCTATTTTACCAATTACAACCCGGCACGCTGGATGGAGGATTTTCTCTTCCCGGCCAAGGGTAATTTAACCCTTAAGGACATTGTGATACCGGGTTCACATGATGCAGGCATGTCGGCATTAAACGGTACCGGTGGAGCCCAGGCAGGTTCTATTAACCCATGTAATACGCTCACCCAAACACAAAATATCGGCAGCCAGTTAAATGCAGGTCTCAGGATGTTTGACCTACGGGTGGGTAAGTATAAAAATCAGTTCTACATAAAACATAGCTCCTCTGATTGTATGGCCGATGCTATTGGCGGTGGTTATGGCGAGCGTTTTAAGGATATTATGGACTCTGTTAAAACCTTTTTAGATCATCATAAAAAAGAGTTTATCATTTTAACGTTCAGTCATTTTTGCCCTACCGAGGCTTCGGCTAGTAATGTTGCCGATTCTATTATTAGCATGTTAGGTAAAGATCATATTTATGACAATAGGGGAAAAAGCATAGATCAGATAAAACTGAATGATCTTGCCGGGAAAGTGCTTATCGCCTTTGAAAAATATAGTTATCCGGATAAAATGATCGACTCCAACTCCATGGCCGATGCCGGGAAAACCTTTCTAAATTTCCGCAGAAAATATGCCGCTACTAACCAGATCACGAACCTGGTAACTGCCGAGGAGCAGTTTTTTACGTCGATGAAAGGCGGTGTAAATAAAAATGATTTGATCCGGCTTGATTGGCAGCTTACGCAAAGCAGCCAGGAAGCAGCATTGGTTTGTAATGATTTTCAGAACGAAGATGTAAACCCGGTAATTAACGGCGTAATGCTGCTTACGAATGTGATCAATAAAAATCAAAGCATAACTGATCTGGCAATGGCTGGCAACAAGTATATTATTGCCAAAGTTAACGGGTGGATAAAAGACGGTGTAATCAACAAAAACAACAAGCCTAATATTATATATGTTGATGCCGCGGGCGCATGGATAACCGATTATTGCATCCAGTTAAATAGTAAACCTGTATATAATTAAGGCCCTATAACCTTGATTTATCAGCCAAGTTTCAAATCTTACTTCTTCTACTGCAATTAATGAACCTGTTAGGGGAATTTAATTATCTTCGGAGCGTTGAAGAAAGTAACGATTAATAAGATCCCCTCAATAAAAATGAAAAAGTCATTATTCTTAATTCCAGTATTTTTAATGCTGATAAATGCAGGCAGCTATGCCCAAAATAAAAAGGTAGCAGTTGTTACATTTTACATGAACAAACAAATCGACCTGTCTGAATTTAGCGCGGCTAAAGATGTGGATATCGTGAGCAAGCTTAGTGACGACCCGAAGTTTAATCTCGCGCCGTTATTATCAAACTTTCATACGCACTTTTTTAATAATTACGCGTCAAATTTCCCCTTCCAGCTTTTACCGGAGGGCGAGGTTGCCAATAATGATGCTTACAAGGCTTTTATCCCTACAGGTGGCGAGAACAGCAAAGGCGCTTATGATGACAAGCATTACTTTCTACCTGTTGAAGGCTATAAAGTTATTTTGCCTTTTGTGAGCCATAGCAATGAAAGAAAGCTGATAAAAATATTTAACCAGTGCGATGGCGTGATGAAAGTGTATGTATATTTCTCGTTAGTGAAATATGGAGTTGCAGGAATGGGTGTAGTTAAAATTGAGGCACATTCTGATATATCCTTATACAATAAGGATGGCGACCAGATATTCTCCATAAAAGAAGCGGCGAAATCAAGAAACATGAACACGCTTACCGGCGGCATCCCTAAAATGACAGCCGACAAGATATTACCCATGTGCCAAAGCGCTATGGATGAGCTGATCTCAACCGTGCAAAAGGATTTGCCTAAGCTGGTTAAAAACGGGGCTACATTGTAAGTGGGTTAAATTCTGTTTAACATTTTTATAGAGACGCAATAAATTAAAAAAGGGTGTCATGCTGAGGCACTCGAAGCATGCGGGCAAAGGCCTTTACGCTTACCCTTCGAGTGCCTCAGGGTGACCCACGCTCAATAATTGTAAGAAAATATATCTTCCGAATACTTATGATACAGAGACACAAAATATTGTGTCTCTACCGTAAATCTTTTCATCCCATGTAGAGACGCAATATTTTGCGTCTCCCATTTGTTAAACAGGCTTTACCGGTTCTAACCCATAACTTTTCATAATAGCCAGTACCTTTTGCATATCGGGCGGACCGCCTGCGTTGATCACCCCTGCAATCTCACGGAAATAAGCCGGGCCAATAGATGCCGGCGAAAGTGTACACAGCACCCGGGCGGTTTCAGCATGCAAATTATTGAAGCCATGCACAACACCCCTTTTTACAAAGCAATGGTCGCCAGCTTTCAGTTCCACTATTTCGGTGCCGATGGTTTGAGTGATTGTCCCTTCCAATATATACAGCGTTTCATCAACCTCAACATGAAAATGCGGTGCGGGTACTTTAACGTTTGGCGGTACAATCATTTCAAACTGCACTAATGTGCCATCTGTGTCATCGCCATCCAGCAAAAAATTGAGCTCGAGGCCGCCCATGCGGATAGTTTCTTTAATAAAGGGGAACATCGTGATTTATGGTTTAAAAAGATAGCTAAATGTAATAATTATCTATTATAGAAAATTAAAAAAACTTGCCGGCCTGTTGTAGCATTTTAGTTTTTGCACTCGTAATGAATATAATTAACCCCTATTGTTCGTCATGAAAAGTTCAAAAAAATTAAAGTCGGTTTTGGCAGGTGTTGGTTTTGTGAGTTTGTTATCTATCATGTTACTTTCCTGCTTAAAGGATCATAACACATATGTAACTGTGCCAACTGCCCAATTAATGGTTGTACAAGGTTCACCGGATGCGCCAGCGGAAATTCTTTACCTAAACACAAACAGAGTAACCTCCCAGCCCTACAATTATGGGGATTGGGTTGGTTACTTTAATGCGTACACAGGTACCCGCCAGGTTGTGCTGTATAATTATGCTACACAATCAGTAATTGTATCAGATACTATTGGTTTAAAACAGGGCGTTGCTTATTCATTGTTTCTGGCTAACACCTATACCAAACCGGATCTTATCTTGCTGAAGGATACCATTTCAAGGCCCGCGAGCGGAAAGGCAAGCATCAGGTTTGTTGATGTAAGTCCGGATGCAGGAGCGGTTGATCTGTCGGCAAATAATACAGTGTTGGTTTCAAACAAATCATACAAAGGCGCATCATCGTTTTTGCCGGTTAATGGCAATAACACTACTTATAGTTTCCAGGTGCTTAAAAGCGGGACCAGTACTGTTTTGGCTACGCTAAATAATATCACCATTCAAAACGGGCAGGCTTATACGGTTTGGTTGCATGGCCTTGCCGCAGGCACAGGTACTACAGTATTAAAAGCGGATATTATTACGAATGCTTCTTTTTAAGGGCTATTTGCAATAAAAACAGGGTTACTGTAGCGTAATAACTACCGTTGCCGTAATGTAATTATAATAGATACTATAAATATGAAGATAAAATTAATTTACCTTATGCCCTTAATGGCGGTTTTGTTGATAACGGCATGTGCTAAAACCAGTAACAATTCAACCCCTGTTGTTTTACCAACCGGAAATTTTACCGGCCAGTTTTTACGTGTACACTATAACAAAACAAACTTAAAGTACGATACGCTAAAGGCCAATCTTAATTTAGCCATGGCGCAAAGTACAGGGTTTGCTATTACCGGCGATACCAGTACCCTGCATGCGGGCAGTTATGGTTCATATGCGGCAAATGCTTACTATATTCAGTTTGTTGATGCAACATATTCGGCAGCTGCGCCTTTTACCAAGTATCACCTGTCGGGCGTATATAATTATACCTATGATGGCTCAACATTAGGTATTTATATAATTTATGGTGATACCTTAAAACTGCAATACAATTTTAAAAAGACCACCAATTAAATTATTATTCATACCGGTGAATAGATAATTTTGTAATTCCGAAAAGGTGCAGGGTCTTAAAATAAAACAGGGCCCTGTATCTTTTTTTAAGATCTGGCGATAATCAATATTAACAAGGAACAGGTTAATGCTAAAACCGGCCCGCATTGCAGAAGAAGAGCTTATAGCGCAATGTAAAAAAGGTAGTTTAAAGTACCAGGAAATGTTGTATACTCAATTTTATGGCTTTGCTATGGGCATTGGTTTGCGCTACAGTATTAACAGAGATGATGCCTTAGAGGCTGTAAATGATGCGTTTATAAAAATATTTAAAAATATAAACGAATATAACGCGGCCCGGCCATTTAAAGCGTGGCTGGCAACGGTTGTAATTAATACCGCCATTGACAGGCGCCGCAAAGAACTAAAGCACCAGCTAAATACCGACCTGGATGATGCCATGATGGTGCAGCATTCTGTTAGCACCGTTGATAACCTGGATGCGCAGGATATTTTAAACCTGCTGAACCAGCTGCCTTCTATACATGCCACCATTTTTAACCTGTATGAGGTTGATGGCTACAATCATGATGAAATTTCACAAATGCTGGGGATAGCAACAAGCTCGTCGAGGGTATACCTCACACGGGCAAAGGAAAAATTAAGAAAGTTATTATTAATCACTACATATAATGAGCGACGATCAGTTAGATGATGGCTTAAAGAGACGCATTAAGCAGGTGTTTGATAATTACGAAGACAACACCGCTGATGAAGGCTGGCTGCTGCTCCGGGAGAAATATCCGGAGAAGGAGGAGGACGATCGTGGCATATTCTGGCTGTGGCGCATTGCAGGCGTGGCGGCACTTTTACTAATGGCATTAGGTGCTGGCCTGTGGTTTAATTTTCATGAAACGGGCAAGCAAAATATCGCCCATAATAAAAAGAAAGAAATTACTGACACCACTACAACCTCAAAAATAGCGGCAGTGCCGGCTAATAAAAAGCAAACAACAGATTCAGCGGCGAATCTTGCCTATCAGCAACAGTCTACGGTTGCAACTGTTGCGCATACTAATGGTGTTGCTAAAAATACGCCATCTGTACAGGCTGGTGTAAATAATTCCAGTCTATCTGCAAATCCGGTTAGTACATTATTCACAGCTAAGGTTGATAGTAGTGCTAAAAATGATGTGGCCTATAAACCGGCGAATAAGGCTAAATCGCCTGATACTATAGATAGCCATATAACTACTGCCATCGCGGATAATAAATCACCATTAAAACTTATTTCTACAAGGCCTGCAACAGCGCCTGCTGAAAAGGAACAACCCAAAGTAGTTGCCAATAACCCGGTAAGCAAAGGCATGCAAGCGCTGTTTGATAAGGAAGCACAAAACAGGGCCACACAAAATACCGAAGAACAAAAACCTATTGATAAAAAGGTAGAGTTTGCCATATACGCGGCCACTTATGTAAACTATGCCAAGGGTAGTAACAAGCAATTTAATACCGGTGTTGGTGGTACGGCGGATATCAGGTTAACAGATAACCTGCGGCTTTCAACCGGCGTATCTATAGGGCAAAATACCTTAAGCTATGCCAATAATACTACTGCAGTTGTGCCGATGCAACTAATGGCTGCTGCTTCGCATAATTTTGCAGCGAGTTCAAGTATGCTATATTCAGTTGCACCTGCATCAACCAATTTGAATGCGAATTTGGTTAATCTGGATATTCCTGTAGATCTGAAATATGTGTTTAACCCACAAAAAGGCAATACATATGTTTCGGCGGGCTTTAGTTCGGGTACATTTATTAATGAAACCTATAACACTATATATAATTATACCAACGGATCATCTGTACAGCAAACAGGCGATGCGAGCCATAAATCGTTCGATAATTTTTACTTTGCGCAGATGCTTAATGTATCCTTTGGTGTAGGTTATGCCGTTGGTAAAAATCAACTGATCATTGAGCCATTCTTCAAATATCCGCTCAACGGGATGGGCGATGAGCACCTGCTGTTTGGTTCAGGGGGCCTAAACCTGAAATTCAATTTCGATCCGCCTAAAAGCAAACATTGATAAATTATCGATACCCAAACCATAAGTGTCCGGAAGGATAAAAAAGGGGTGTCATGCTGAGGCACTCGAAGCATGCGGGCAAAGGCCTTTACACTTACCCTTCGAATGTCTCAGGGTGACCCTATGCCCAAATATTAAAAAATCGGGCGCGGTAAATAATAGCCTATAAAATAGAACGGATCAAACCACCCTCAACCCTTATGGATGCCCCGTTTGTAGCTGAAGCCAGCGGACTAACATAGTAAGTCACGGTGTGAGCCACTTCATCAACCGTTGCAAACCTTTGCAGCAATGATGTAGGCCGCATGTTTTTAAAGAAATCTTCTTCAACCTTATCTGTTGATACACTGCCTGCTTTGGCCAGGTCCTCAATAAAACCTCCTACTCCTTTTGATTTGGTTGGTCCGGGTAAAATAGCGTTAACAGTTACCTCAGTTCCCTGTGTTAGTTCGGCCAGGCCACGGCTTATGGCCAGTTGCGCTGTTTTGGTCATACCGTAATGGATCATTTCATCCGGTATAAAAACGGCAGATTCGCTGGAGATAAAAATGATGCGCCCCCAATTCTTCTTCAGCATCTTTGGTAAAAAATGGCGCGATAACCGTACGCCGCTCAATACATTCACCTCAAAGAAACGGAACCAGTCTTCATCAGGAATATCCTCAAAAGCTTTAGGCTCAAAAATACCTGCGTTGTTTATCAGGATATCAATATCCGGCAGCTGGTCAATTAATTGTTTAACATCATCGGCTTTAGAAAAATCGGCCGGGATGCCTGATACCTTTGCACCTGAAACCAGGTTTTTCAATTCTTCAACTGCTTTATCAACGCTATTCTGAGTGCGGCCATTGATAATAACTTCTGTGCCCTCCTGTAATAAGCTCTGCGCTATTGCAAAACCAATGCCCGCTGTTGAACCGCTTACAAAGGCTATTTTATTTTTAAGTTGTAAATCCATGTTTAAATGTTTTCGGCTAAATTATGGCATATGATTGCTAACTATATAATATCCATGTAAAACCTATAGCCTGATTTTTATAAACCACTAAATGCTTTGAATCGATAATATTTTTGCTGTATATAATGTGTACTAAATGCGTTAAATTTAAGCCCATTCTAAATCCTTAATGTTTAACATCAAATGCAACGGTAAAAGTATGGTCACAATTTTGGGTTGTGGCAAATACCTGCAATTTATTGTTTTGCTACTGATGTTTAGCGTTGATGCTTTTGCACAGGCGCCTCAAATCAGCTATCTAACTCCCACCAATATTTATACGGTAAACACAGCCATTGCACCATTGATCCCAAAGAATACGGGTGGGCTTGTACCACCAAACCCATATGGCCAGGTTACCACATTTGCAGGTACCGGAACAATCGGTTCGGCAGATGGATTTGGCACAGCGGCAAGCTTTTATGACCCCAGGGGGATAGCTGTTGATAATGCAAACAACATTTATGTTGCAGATAACGGAAACAATAAGATAAGAAAGATAACTCCTGCGGGCCTGGTAAGTACAGTAGCGGGTAGTGGCGTGGCGGGTGCAGTAAATGCTACCGGTACAAATGCAAGTTTCACCAATCCTCTCGGATTAACAGTAGATGCCGCAGGCAATATATATGTAGCGGATTCAGGAAATAGCCTGATCAGGAAAATAACGCCTAATGGCGCGGTAACAACCTACGCTGGCAGTGGTTTTGAAGGTGCGAGCGATGGGACAGCAAATAATGCCAGCTTTGATTTTCCTAATTATGTAATTGTTGACAATACCGGGACCCTGTACGTTTCAGATTATGTGAATGATGAGATCCGTAAAATTACTACTACTGGCACCGTTAGTACGCTGGCGGGTACCCTGGGACTCGGTTCGGCAGACGAAACGGGGTCTTCTGCCCAGTTCTATAATCCCGCTGGTTTAACCTTCGATGCATCAGGCAATATTATAGTTGCTGACGCGGACAATGAATTAATAAGGAAAGTAACTCCGGCGGGTGTGGTTACAACCATTGCGGGTGATGGTACTAAAGGTGCAAATAATGGAACAGCAAAAGCCTCCAGTTTTCTATACCCGGCGGCAGTTACCTATGATGCATCAGGGAATTTATACATAGCGGATACCTTTAATTCGCTCATCCGTAAAATGGACCCGGCAGGTAATGTAACAACATTTGCCGGTGTTGCAGATGTTACCGGGTTTAAAAATGGCGACAGGTTATCAGCCAACTTTAACGCACCATTTGGTATAGTTGCAGATCATAATGGCAATTTATTTATATCAGATGAAGCCAACTTTGCGATCAGGGAAATAGCATTAACGGGCTATACCATTGATAAGCCCCTGCCCGCCGGCCTGGTATTTGATGCAACAACAGGTATCATCAGCGGTACGCCAACAGTAACTTCGCCTGCTACAAATTATACCATTACCGCCTACAATACAAGTGGCAGCGGCAGCGCGGTTGTAAATATTACAGTATTGGCCGCTGGATTTTCATTTCCTGCCATTCCCGCAAAAACCATGTGCACTGCTGATTTTGACCCTGGTGCAACCGGCGGCAGCGGCACTTATACCTATACCAGCAGTAATACCGCTGTCGCCACTATAGTGGCAGGCAAAATCCATATTGTTGGGCCCGGTACATCAACAATTACAGCTAATGATGGCTCAGGCCCACAAACACAAGTGTTAACCGCTAGTCCGTATGTTATACCATCAGTAAGTATAACGCCAGATACTTATAGTTCTTGCCAGGGTATATCAGTTACTTATGCCGCAACGGTGGTAAACGGCGGTGTTAATCCCACTTATCAATGGAATGTGAACGGGCAGCCTGCAGGTACCAACAATGCTTCATTTACCAGTACTACATTAAATACAGGCGATATTATAACCTGTACCCTCACCAATAACAGCGATTGTACACAGGGCCCGGTTACCTCAAATAATGCGACTATCACAGCAGACCCATATGTTACCCCCACACTTAAAATACAAAACCTAACCAGCAGTAACGTACCTGCCGGAACAGATATTACATTTACCGCCACACCTACCAATGGCGGCACTAGCCCAGGCTACCAATGGCAGGTAAATGGTGCAAGTGTGGGTACTGACAGCCCTGTATTTACCAGTAATTGCTTTAACGACGGGGATATAGTTACCTGTATACTAACTAACCAGGGCGGGGCATGCCTTACTACTTTAACAGCAACATCAAACCCGATTGCGGTAACTATTACTAATCCACTAGCGGTGAGTATTACAGCTTCTGCCACTACGGTATACGCGGGTGTACCGGTTACTTTTGCAGCTACATCAAGTATTAATCCTGTAGTGTATCAATGGATGGTGAATAATAAGAATGTGGGTGTCAGCAGCTCTAATTTTATTACTACAACGCTCCAAAATGGTGATGTGGTTACCTGTAGCGTTATGTTTGCCAGCGGTTGTAATATATCGGCCGTTAGCAACCCCATAGTAATGACAATTATGCTGACAGCAGACATCGCTATCCCCAATGCCTTTACACCTAACGGCGATGGTATTAACGATTTGTGGGATATACCGGCATTAGCCAATTTCCCCAATTGCATAGTGAACATTTACAATAGGTATGGCATACTGTTGTACAACTCAAGAGGCTACAGTAAGCCTTGGGATGGTAATTATAATGGCAGCAAGCTTCCCGTATCAACCTATTATTATGTGATTGATCTGGGGATTAAAAGCCCTAAGCTGAGTGGTTATATTACACTCATCAGGTAAGGTGTTATTACAAATGAGCCAGTGCGAGCTGAGCCACCTCTTCGCCAACTAAACTACCCATGGCTATGCCCATACCGTTACAGCGTACCGCGCAGAATATGCCGGGCTCAATTTGTTTAACTATGGGGTTTATATCCTCGCCAAAACCCATAATGCCGCTCCACCAGTAGTCTATCTCAAAGTTTTGGCCGGGTAGTATAACATCCTTTAAGTAGTCGTATAACTGCTGTTTTACAGTCTCGGTATGGCCAAACTCCCATGTAGCCTCCGAGGCAAAATCAAGGTTACGGCCACCGCCAAAAAGTACGCGTTTATCAATGTTTCTGAAATAATAATAGCCTTCATCAAAATGATAGGTGCCTTTAAGTTTTAACCCGCTTATGGGCTTGGTAACCAGCACCTGCCCGCGCCCCGGCACTACCTTTAAACCGGGGAACAGCTGACTGGCAAACGCATTGGTTGCGAGTATAAGCTTGCCCGTTTTAAAACTGCCCTGTGATGTAGACAGATGGATGCCATCGCCCAGCCTTTCAACCTTGGTTACCGCGCAGGAGTTTAAAACCAGTATCCCGGCTTCATAAATCCTTTGCAGTAAAGTGCGCATCATTTTTCCTGTATTTATCTGGCCCTCATAGGGGTTATAGATCATCCGGTTAATACCTTTAAAGCCAAAATCGGTAATTTTAGCATTGGCTACTGCATAAATGTCAGGTTGGCCAATGGCCTGTTGTAATAATTTATTGAGATAAGGAATCTGACTAATCACTTCATCAGCATGCCGGGTTTCGCTGGTCATAAATAACTCGTAGCCTCCGTTTGGATGGAAATCTATATTAGCATCGCCCAAATTTTGCCGCAAGCGCTGTAGTCCCCGCCATTTATAATCAACCATACGCACAACCTCATCCTCTGACGATTGCTTTAAGCCCACAAGTTGCTCTGAAACAGTGCCAAAGCAGGCGAATCCCGCGTTTTTGGTGCTCGCGCCGGTGGGTAAGAAGCCACGTTCCAGAACCAATACTTTTAAGGCAGGCTGTTCCTTTTTTAAATGTAAGGCGGCGCTCAGGCCCACTAATCCGCTCCCGATAATGATCACATCGGCATTATCAATAAAAGCGCTGCGTTCCCAGTATGAAAATGTTGTTTCCGAATTCATAGGTCAAAAAATTAAAAATTCAAAGCCCGGGTTACCTGATCAGTATTCCATTTTAAGCAAAATCCAACTTTTGAATTTTCACTTTTGAATTTTGACTTACATGTGGAATGCTTTTTGAAATAGTCAATATACAAAAAAATAATATGAATCAGATAGCATTAATTACAGGATATATTGGTCCGGGTTCGGCCTGGTTCCTTATGATCGTTATTGCGATAGTAAGTTTTATTGTGCAGTGGCGATTCAAAAGCAAATTTAAACAATATTCAGAGATCGGCCTGCTCTCAGGGCTTTCAGGCGCTGATGTTGCCGAAAAGATGCTTCGGGATAACGGCATTTATGATGTACAGGTAATATCAGTTGAAGGACAATTGACTGACCATTACAATCCCGAAACAAAAACCGTTAATCTTAGTCCGGATGTATTTTATAGTCGTAGTGTAGCTGCGGCAGCCGTTGCGGCGCACGAATGCGGCCATGCTGTACAGCATGCCAGGTCATATGCATGGTTAAGTTTGCGTACATCACTGGTGCCGGTTATCAACGTGGCATCAACCTTAACACAGTGGACATTATTTTTAGGGTTGATGCTGTTGTTTTTTACACATAACCCTTTTGTGCTGGCCATAGGTGTTGCCGCACTGGCATTGGTAACATTGTTCAGCTTTATTACGCTGCCTGTTGAGTTTGATGCCAGCCGCCGCGCATTAGCCTGGTTGAATAACAATTATACCATTATGCAAACCCGCGAGGAGCATGAACAAGCCAAAGATGCGCTTTGGTGGGCCGCCATGACCTACGTTGTTGCAGCCCTCAGCGCGTTGGCTACTTTGATGTATTATGCTTCGTTTTTGTTAAATAGGAGAAATTAGGCCCCAGCCTCTAAGGGGAGCAATAGATAATGATTTAAACCCGCTTTACGCGGGTTTTTTGTTGGCCGATTTTTGGCTGGGTCGAAATTCTAATTGAATTCTAATCTAAACCTTCAAACTTAAGTTGTGTCACAGTGTAGTTACATAAATTAAAAAACGATTATGAAAAAGTTAGCAAAAGCGTGTTTACTTATAACGGCAGTATTGTTTGCAGCCCCTAAAGTGCATGCTCAAATTAGTATTGGAGTTACAATTTCGGCCAATGTTGCGCCACCGGCTTTACCGGTTTACGTACAACCTGCCTGCCCTACCGATGGCTATTTATGGGTGCCGGGTTATTGGGCCTATGATAATGATAGCGAGGACTACTATTGGGTGCCCGGTGTTTGGGTTGCTCCACCAACCCCCGGTTATTTATGGACACCAGCCTATTGGGGATATGCCGGCGGTGTTTATGGCTTCCACGCTGGTTACTGGGGAAGACATGTAGGTTTTTATGGCGGTATTAACTATGGCTATGGCTATGGCGGCGTTGGTTTTGGCGGCGGAGCATGGTCAGGCAATACCTTCCGTTACAATACCGCGGTGGTTAATGTGAACACTACCGTAGTGCATAATACTTATGTAGATAAAACGGTGATAGTTAATAATAATGTTACGGTGAACAACCATAACAGCTTTAATGGCCCGGGTGGTGTTACGGCACAACCACGTCCCGAAGAAATGGCAGCTATGAAGGAGCAGCACATCCCGCCAACCAGTCAGCAGCAATCACATGAGCATACTGCCAGTCAGGATAAGAGTCAGTTTGCCTCTGTTAATCATGGTAAACCAAATAATGCAGCCATGAACAAGGTTGGCGGCAGCCACTTTACGCCTAATGGTCAGAAAGCCCCGCGCAACAATAATAATGCGAATAATAATAATGCTGCAAATAACGGCCATCAAAATAATGATGCCGCTAAACAACCTAACGCGCAACAGGATGGGCATGCAAATAATGATGCCATGAAAACTAATGATGCTGCAAAACAAGATCAACAGCAGCATAATCAGCAGCAGCAACACAACCAGCAACAACAACATGTGCAACAGCAGCATAATCAGCAGCAACAACATAGTCAGCAACAGCACAAACAACCACAGCAGCACAAATCTGCACCAAAGCCGCATGCTGAACAAAAGCACGAAAAATAATATAATACCCCTATAATACACCCATAATACGCTCCGCCTGCTAAACAGGCGGGGCTTTTTTGTTGGTATATATTTTGATCAACAGTGCATATTTACCGACCAATACCCGGTTTTTTAATTTGCAGATGCTTAATATTGTGTTGGGTTTTAAATACTTATCGCAATATGCAAACAGCCTTGCAAACCGACCAACCTGCAATTATACCATCACAGAAGATCTATTACCTGGATCATATAAAAGTGCTGCTTACCGTTTTGGTGATTTTACACCACTCATTTATTACCTACGGTGGCCCGGGAGGGTGGTATTACAGGCAGCCCACTACCAGCCCGGGTGCATTAATACCCATGACGGTGTTTGTTGCAACCAACCAGGCATTTTTCATGGGATTGTTCTTCCTGTTATCAGCATACTTTATTGAGCCATCGTTAAAACGCAAGGGAGCTAAGGTTTATTTATTGGACAGGCTGAAAAGATTGGGTATACCACTGGTGTTTTATTCGCTCATCCTGTCGCCCGTGCTTAATTTTATGGTATACCGTTATGGCGATCATCACCCGGTAACATTTATGCAGTTTTTGAGTGGTTATGATGGTTGGATACAATTTGGCGTGCTGTGGTTTGTGGCAGCATTGCTATTGTTTACACTGGTATTTGTGGCGCTCTATAATTTAAAACTTACAGGAAGTCGATCCATAACAAAATTAAAAACAGGGAGAGTCTTATTATTTGCAGCAGGATTGGGTTTGATCACATTTTTTGTGCGGCTGATATTTCCTGTAGGATGGGTGCTGAAACCTGTTGGCTTTCAGTTCGGGCATTTTACGCAGTACATAGCCATGTTTACCGTAGGCATACTTGCCCGCCGCGGTAATCTTGCCGAAAAGCTCGATTTTAAACTGGACAAACGCTTTTTGTGGATAGCCATTGGTATGCTGGTGATCCTGTTCCCGGTGCTTGGGATTGTACAAAAAGTAACCCACGCTCCCGGCACGGATTTTAATGGCGGATTTACACTAGTTGGGTTTCTGTACAGCTTTTATGAGCAGATCATCGGTGTTTGTATTATGGTTGCTTTAACCGGCATCAGCAAATACAAATGGAACAAGCCATCTAAATTTTTAACTACCCTATCGCGCAATACTTTCGCGGTGTATATTTTTCATCCGCTGATATTGATCGGCCTGTCATTATTGCTGAGCACATGGATGGTTAGCCCGGTAATAAAGCTGGCTATTGTTGCACCCGGTGCTGTGATAGGTTCGTTTTTATTGGCGGCGGTTATTGTGAGGATACCGGAGGTGAATAAGGTTATTTAGAGGGCAATGACGCGCGGAGAATAAAGATAAATATTCTACTGTCATTTCGAAAGATAGAGAGAAATCTTCTAAAAGTGTAAAGCAGATAGGCAAGGCGAAGAAGTTTTTTCGTCGTACCTCCTCGAAATGCCAATATTTTATAATATCAGGGGACGGAAGGCCTAATTCATCCTATACGGAGTGATGAGATAAAATTCTGGTATTCTTACATCAAATACAAAGTTATCCATCAGGCGGATCATTTGGTATTCGCCTTTCATGCTGCCCATATCGGTTTTTAGGTTGCAGCCTGATACATATTCATGAGCATGGCCTGGTTCAATCAATGGTTGCTGGCCTACTACGCCTTCGCCTTCAACTTCGCGCTTCGCGCCGTTTGAATCGAATATATACCAGTGACGGCTTAACAGCTGCACGGCATAATCACTCATGTTTTCGATTTTTACCTTGTAAGCGAACATAAAGTGGTCGTTCGCCGGGTTGGAGTATTCCGGCTGATAGATCGTTTCCACTGAAACTTTAACACCATCAGTTATAGTAGTAACCATGAGGATATTTTAGTTTTCTCAAATATATAATTATCCGGAACAAAATTAGGCCATTTCGGGCGCATAATTTTCATTTATTTGCCATAAAATCTCGTTCACTTCATCCAGTGTGCCCGCTGTAACCAGTTTCATGCGGTATTCCTTAAAATGATCGATGCCTTTAAAGTAGTTGGAGTAGTGCCTGCGCATTTCAAAAACACCTGTTTTAGCGCCTTTCCACTCAACAGATTTCGTTAAATGTGTTCTGCAGGCATCAATTCTTTCAGCAATGGTGGGCTTATCTAAATGCTCGCCGGTATTGAAATAATGTTTGATCTCCCTGAAGATCCACGGATAACCAATAGCGGCACGGCCTATCATCATGCCATCCACACCAAACTCCATGCGCCAGTCGGCCGCTTTTTCTGGTGAGTCGATATCGCCATTACCAAAAATAGGGATCTGTATGCGGGGGTTCTTTTTTATATCGCGGATCAGGGCCCAGTCGGCAACGCCTTTATACATTTGCGCTCGGGTGCGGCCATGTATGGTAAGTGCTTTTATGCCTACATCCTGCAAACGTTCGGCAACTTCATAAACATTTTTAGTATTATCATCCCAGCCGAGGCGGGTTTTAACCGTAACAGGCAAATGCGTGGCCTCAACAACGGCTTTGGTCATGGCTACCATCTTATCTATATCCTGCAATAAGCTGGCACCTGCGCCACGGCAAGCCACCTGTTTAACCGGGCAGCCATAGTTGATATCCATCAGGTCGGGCCCGGCTAAGGAGGCTATCTCGGTAGCTTCGCGCATATGGTCGATATCGCTGCCGAAGATCTGGATACCTATAGGGCGCTCATATTCGAAAATATCGAGTTTTTGGCGACTTTTTGCTGCATCGCGGATCAATCCCTCGCTCGAGATAAACTCCGTATACATCATATCCGCGCCGTTTTGCTTGCACACATAACGGAAGGGAGGGTCGCTCACATCTTCCATCGGCGCCAGTAACAGCGGGAATTCCCCTAAATCTATATTTCCAATTTGTACGCTCATGCCTTATATTCGTTGCAAAAATACAAATTTTAACCCGGATGATAAATATTCCATATAAAGACCTGGATAACAGCAGTAGTGAACTACATCCGGCATTGCAATTTTTATTGGTTTTAGCCATACTTTTGGTGGCTTTGCTTATCGGTACGGCTATTGGCCTGGGCATCATAACCGGACTGTATGGCTATAATACCTTTACCGCTATCACCGAATCAAACCTTGCAGTGCCCCATGCTATCCCTGCATTGTGGATACTGCAGTTAACCAGCACAACGCTGCCTATTTTAGCTGCCGCTTTATTTTTTGCTTATGTAGTTACACCAAAACCTCAGCAATATATCAGGTCGAACTTTAATTTTTCATGGATATTGATGCTATTGGTTTTTGCCATTATGTTTATTTCATCGCCAATAATTGAGTTTTTATCAAACATAAACGCAAAAATGGTGCTGCCGCATTTTTTACAATGGATGCGCGATAGTGAAGATAATGCCGAAAAACTAACCAATGCCATGCTGAAAATGAATACCATCTGGCAAATGATATTTGATCTGCTGTTCATCGGTTTGCTTACGGCTGTGGTTGAGGAGTTTTTGTTTAGGGGATGTATTCAAACCATTATTGAAAAATGGACTAAGAATGTGCACGTGGCCATTTGGATCACCGCCATATTGTTCAGCGCTTTTCATATGGAGTTTTTTGGCTTTTTGCCGAGGATGATGCTGGGTGTATTGTTCGGCTATTTCGTGGCATGGAGCGGTAGTATATGGACATCAGTTTGGGGGCATTTTATAAATAATGGTACCGCTGTGGTAATAACCTATCTGTATCAGCATAAACAAACCAAAATTAGTCCTGACGACCAGCATGTATTTAATTCCACTGCTTATATAATTAGCTTCATAATTGTTTTATTTTTGTTTTGGGTTTACCGGAACATTGCACTAAAGAAAAAGCCGGTGCAGGCATAATGGAAAAAAACTGGGTTAAAATTTACAAATCAACAAATTTTTATCAGTCGGAGATTGTAAAGCAGATGCTTATACAGCATGCTATTGAAGCGGTATTGCTTAATAAACAGGATTCATCCTATCGTAATTTTGGAAACGTTGAAGTTTATGTACATAATGAGGATTTTAACCATGCCATTGAACTGCTTATCCTCAATCAAATAGATCTATGAAAACACGCGCCATTACTGGCTTCTTTTTTATTATTGTGATGCTGGCATCGGTGCTGTTAGGGCATTATGTATTCGGCGCATTTTACCTGGTTTTGAGTCTGTTTTGCCTGCATGAGTTTTACGGGTTGATAAAACAGGGCACAGCAAAGCCAAATCTGCCAATGGGTTTGTTATGCGGCGCTTTATTATACATTGCCTTTGCTTTATTTACCTATAAGGATGCTTTTGCATTGCCAGCATTATCGCAGGGCAGGTGTGTTTATAAGCTGATGTTCCTGACCCCGATACTATTTGGCGGCATATTTATATGGGAACTGTTCCGCAAGCTGGATGCGCCGTTCAATAACATTGCCTATACGTTTATCGGCATTGTTTTTACTGTTGTACCTTTTACCTTCTTCCACGCGCTGGCGTATGCCGGCAGGTTTGAAGGCTTCAATTTCCATTTCCCTATGGCATTTTTGCTGATGCTGTGGGCTAATGATACGGGTGCTTATCTTACTGGTATGGGTTTTGGTAAACACAAGCTGTTTGAGCGCCATTCGCCTAAAAAAACCTGGGAAGGCTTTATTGGCGGTGTATTAATAAGTGCGGGCGTGGCTTTAATTATCAGTCATTTTTATGCTGATCTGACCTGGGCGCAATGGGCAGGAATGGCCGTAATAATAGGCACGTTCGGTACCATGGGCGACCTGGTGGAATCCATGTTCAAGCGCAGTATTAATGTTAAGGACAGCGGCGGCATATTGCCGGGGCATGGTGGTTTGCTCGACAGGTTCGACGGATTATTTTTAGCCGTTCCTGTTGTTTATGCTTACCTGTACTTCATTACAAATTAGTAGTTTTGCACAATTATTGTGCGTTATATATCGATACAAACAAAAAGAAGATTTAACATGACCATCCATAAAGAAGGATATACCTCGCTAGCCATAACCGTATTGTTCATATTTGTGTTGAACGCGGTGATACAGTTTTATTTGCCACAGGCGCATGCCCTTAAGTGGTTTATATACATATTATCGGCTTTGTTGTTCCTTATTATCCTACAGTTCTTCCGCAGCCCGAAGTTAACCATCACCAAAGATGAAACACAGGTGCTTTGCCCTGCTGATGGCAAGGTGGTAGTAATAGAAGAAACTGAGGAGCCGGAATTTTTAAAGGACAGGCGTATACAGATCTCTGTTTTTATGTCGCCCATAAATGTGCACGTTAACCGTAACCCTATTAGCGGTGTGATCAAGTATTTTAAATATCACCCGGGTAAATACCTGGTGGCATGGCACCCAAAATCATCAACAGAAAATGAGCGTACTACGGTTGTAACTGAGAACAGCGCAGGTACGCAGGTATTATTCAGGCAGATTGCCGGTGCTATGGCCCGCCGTATTTGCTGGTATGTAAAAGAGGGTGATAAGGTAGAGCAAGGTGAGCAGTTTGGCTTTATTAAGTTTGGATCGAGGGTTGACATATTTTTACCGCTGGGTACCAAAGTTAAGGTAAACATAAATGATGTGGTAAAAGGCGGCAGAACTGTATTGGCCGAGTTAACCCCACCCGAAGGTGCACAAGTTGTAAAGGCTGAGACTAAAGCTGTTACTACCGAACCGACAGCGGAACCTGTATTAGTGACAGACCTGCCTGCAAAACCTGTTAAGGTTGCCAGGGCTAAAGCACCAGCTAAGAAATCGGATAAAAAGATATCTTAAAAATAA
>Ga0206921_10086_pt1 | contig 27277 bp, 24 predicted proteins | sample Alteio_BWOrgHeat_66_FD_152930 | JGI IMG/M metagenome (GOLD analysis project Ga0206921, IMG submission 152930) | Enriched cells from forest soil in Barre Woods Harvard Forest LTER site, Petersham, Massachusetts, United States -... | ecosystem: Environmental > Terrestrial > Soil > Temperate forest >...
GTGATTTCCCAGCTTTTTACAACTGGTTGACCAGTGGTTATTGACTTATTTATACTGAAAAATTATACAAATATGAATGAAGAAAAAGGAATAAAGAAAGACGAACAGATCGTTAATCAATCAAAGGGTGTTGAGGAAGTGCAAAGTCCGGTAAGGGCCGGTCTTAAAACTAAGGAAGCTATAGTTGCCAATTGGCTGCCTCGCTACACAGGCCGTAACCTGGAAGATTTTGGTAAATACATAATCCTTACCAATTTCTCAAAATATATACAGCTGTTTTCGCAGTGGAATGATGATGCACCGGTTATGGGACTTGAAAAGCCTATGCAGAGTGTCACAGCCAATGGTATCACTATTATCAACTTTGGTATGGGTAGTTCGGTAGCAGCAACTGTAATGGACCTGCTGACAGCCATAAGCCCTAAGGCTGTAATATTTTTAGGGAAATGTGGCAGTTTGAAAAAAAGGGTTAACGTAGGCGACCTGATACTGCCAATAGCCGCTATAAGGGGCGAGGGGACGTCAAATGATTATATGCCTGAAGCGGTGCCTGCATTGCCCGCATTCGCCTTACAGAAGGCTATATCAACCACCATCCGTGATTTCTCACGTGATTACTGGACAGGAACCTGCTACACCACCAACCGCCGTGTTTGGGAGCATGATAAAGTATTCAAAAAATACCTGAAGGAATTAAGGGCCATGGCGGTTGATATGGAAACAGCAACCATATTTGTTACCGGCTTTGCTAACAAAATACCTACAGGCGCATTGCTGCTGGTATCAGATCAGCCGATGATACCTGAGGGTGTTAAAACAAGTGAAAGTGATTCAAAGGTTACGGAGCAATATGTGGAAACGCATTTGCATATCGGTATTGAATCATTAAAACAATTGATAAATAATGGTTTAACGGTTAAGCATTTGAAGTTTTAGCTAGGAAAGAGTTAAGAATTAAGAGTCAGGAATCAAGAAGAAGCCCGAATTTTTTATCTTGATTCTTATATCTTGGCTCCTGACTCTTAATTCTTGACTCTTGATTCACATTAATTACAGAATATATCATCCAATAAAGTTATTTTTGAGCCAAATCCCGGCTTAATATACCGGGTTAATAGACAATAGAAATTTATGTGGTATAATAACATACTGGAAACTATTGGTAACACACCAATGGTTAAATTAAACAAGGTAACTAAAGATATCCCGGCTACGGTTTTAGCTAAAATTGAGACCAGCAATCCAGGTAACTCTATTAAAGACCGTATGGCCCTTAAGATGATTGAGGATGCCGAAAAAAGTGGTAAGCTTAAACCGGGTGGTACTATTATTGAAGGCACATCTGGTAATACGGGTATGGGCCTGGCCATAGCCGCAGTTATAAAAGGTTACAAGTGTATTTTTACCAGTACTGATAAACAATCAAAAGAAAAGTTTGATGCCCTGCGTGCCTTTGGTGCCGAGGTTATTGTTTGCCCTACCAATGTAGAGCCGGAAGATCCGCGTTCATATTACTCTGTTTCATCACGCTTGGAGCGTGAGGTGCCTAACTCATGGAAACCGAACCAGTATGATAACTTATCGAATTCACAGGCTCATTATGAATCGACAGGTCCTGAGATCTGGGAGCAGACCGAAGGTAAGATTACGCATTTGGTAGCAGGTGTAGGTACAGGCGGTACCATATCAGGTATTGCCAGATACCTGAAAGAGCAAAATCCCAATATTAAAGTTTTAGGCATTGATACTTACGGTTCGGTATTTAAAAAATATAAGGAAACAGGGGAGTTTGATAAGAACGAGATCTACCCGTACATCACCGAAGGTATTGGTGAGGACTTTTTACCTGCCAACGTTGATTTTAGCCTGATTGACCATTTTGAGAAGGTAACCGATAAGGATGCCGCTTTAATGACCCGCGAAATAGCCCGCAAGGAAGGGATTTTTGCAGGTAACTCAACAGGCTCGGCCATTGCGGGGGTTATACAGATGAAGGATATGTTTAAAGAAGGTGATGTGGTTGTGGTGATATTCCCCGATCATGGTACACGCTATTTAGGCAAGATGTATAATGATGATTGGTTACGCGACCGCGGATTCTTGAAAGATGGCAAGCTAACTGCTGGCGATATCATCGCCAAAAAAGAAAGCACCGAGATCATTACTATCGACCTGGATAAATCTGTTTTAGAGGCTATCAATACCATTAAATCATTAAACATATCACAAATACCGGTTACCCAAAAAGGTATGGTGATAGGTAAGATAACTGAAAGTGATATTTTGGATGCGCTGCTGGAAAACCCGTCGTTAAAATCTCAGCCTATAAAGAATATTACTACCGCTCCGTTCCCGTTTGTGGATTTGAATACTTCTATCGACAGGATCTCAGCCATGATCAACAAAGATAACATAGCTGTGCTGGTAGAGGATAATGGAAAAATTGAGATTATTACGCAGTATGATATTATAAACGCGATATCAGCTTAATAAGGCTGAAAGGCGAAAGCATAAAGGAGAAAGGTGTTGGGTGATGAATCCAACACCTTTTTTTATTTTCTGCCAATTTCATTTATTCCTTTGCGTAATTTGAATAACAAATTATTAAGTTTATTAAATAGGTTTGATAAAAACCAATTATAATTATGAAGAGATTACAAGTATTGATGTTGTTGCTGTTTATAGCATCGCCGTCGCTGTTTGCGCAAACAAAAATGATCGGCAATGAAACCGATGCGCAAAAGAAACAGCGCCTGGAATGGTGGACAGATGCCCGTTTCGGGATGTTTATCCACTTTGGTCTGTATTCAGGTGCAGCCCGGCATGAATGGGTAAAGCATAACGAAGCTTTGACCAATGAGCAATACCAAAAATATTTTGATGAGTTCGACCCGGATCTGTTCGACCCAACTAAATGGGCCAAAGAGGCCAAAGCGGCAGGTATGAAATATGCCGTGTTGACCACCAAACACCACGAGGGTTTTTGTTTGTTCGATTCCAAATACACAGATTATAAGGCTACCAATACTAAAGCCAAACGTGATTTGGTGCGTGAATATGTGAACGCTTTCAGAGCGCAGGGATTAAAGGTTGGATTTTATTATTCACTGCTCGACTGGCACCACCCGGATTATACCATGGATGATGCCCATCCGTTAACGCAAAAAGATACCAGCAAGGCTAATTATGCAAGGTTGAACAAAGGCCGGGATATGGCCAAATACCGTCAGTACATGATAAACCAGGTAACTGAATTATTAACTAACTATGGCAAGATTGATGTGATATGGCTGGACTGGTCGTGGGGTAAAGAAGATCAGAAGAAAGGTACCGGCAAAGGTGCGAAGGATTGGGGATCGGTAGAGTTAATAAAGCTGATCAGAAAATTGCAGCCGGGTATTATTGTTAATAACAGGCTCGACCTGGGTGATTACAAAGATGGTGCTGACTTTGAAACACCTGAACAGGTAAGCACTAAACAACTTGCTCCATATAGGGGCAGGACATGGGAAACCTGTCAAACTTTTTCTGGTTCATGGGGATATTATCGTGATGAGAACACCTGGAAAACGCACAGGCAATTGCTTGATCTGCTGATCACTTCCGTAAGTAATGGCGGTAATCTGATCCTTAATGTTGGTCCTACTGGTCGTGGTGAATTTGATTACAGGGCAACAAATGCTTTAGATAGCTTAGCTTACTGGATGCATGCTAATAGTAATGCTATTTATAACTGTACCTATGCACCTGATAGCTATAAAGTTCCGGAAGGTACTAAGCTTACTTATAATAAGGCTGCACGGCATCTGTATGTGCATTTATACGATTATCCGAAGGATGGTAAACTGGTATTGCCGGGTTATAATGGTAAAATAAAATATGCGCAGTTTTTAAATGATCATTCAGAGTTGTTGTATAAAATATCAGGGAATGATGATGTGGAACTAACGCTGCCTGCTAATAAGCCTCATTATGAGATTCCGGTTGTGGAGTTGACATTGGAATAGGTAATATCCAAATATTCATGCGTCATTGCGAGGTACAAAACAATCTCTAAACTATACAGGGCAGACTACAAATGTAACCTGCTTACGTAGAGATTGCTTTGTACCTCGCAATGACGTTGGGTGGGTAAGCATTAGTTATGATTATACTACTCTAATAATTTTTTAGCGCGTTCACTTTGGTATATTTGCTGCAATTGAGCTTTATTCGGTTTGGTCAATAAATAAATTTCAGTGCCCTTTTCACGAGCGAGAGGATAATCTATTTCGCCTATTTTTTTGTAGCTCTGTACCAACGGTGCAAGCCTTCGGGTTACATTATTATCGTCGTCTATATAAATAATATAATCCGCATCCAGAGTTGGTGGTGTCCAGAGGGTAAAGCTGCTATCCAGGCTATATACATCGGGTAAATTATATTGCTTGCCATAATGATGCATAGCGCCTGCTTCACCGTAATTGTCGGCCCAGATAATAGTATGTTTTTGCTGATCCGGGGTGAGGGAATTATAGATATCGGCAACTTTTTTTGCCAGTTCATCCCAGCCGAACATATCCGCATAATCCTGCGTTGTGGAATGCTTTTTTTGATCCTCCCAAATAACCGTAAACTGTAGGACAGGAACATTTTTATCTGTGAACCTAAAAAATGCCATTGTCTGGTTTAATGGTAATACAGGTAACAGCATCGGGAGAAATATAAGATTCGGCAGTGTAAACAAACAAATAATCATGGTGCGCAAGGCATAATTCTTTATCCATCGTTCAAAACCAAAACCACCGGCTGCAAACAGCATAGGGTAGGCACCAAAGATATAATAGACTTTGCCGCTCATCTCCAACAAGAAAATGAATATGGCTAAATAAGCGAATGCCAGGAACTGATACTTACGAAGTTTAAAGGAAAATATCAAAAAGAAAAAGCCTGTTAGCCAAAGAAATACGGCTATACCGTGAACCAATAATTGCTGACTAATAAAATCGGTTGGTTTTATATAATCGAGCTGGGTGGCACGCAGGGTTGCCATATGATGCACCACAGGCAAGTGATGCTGGAACTGCCATATGGCATTAGGTAAAAACAGGAGCAAGGCCACAGCAGCAGCCCCTAAAATGTGTTTGTTAAATAGTATGCGGCGTTGTTTTGTGATCAGCAGGCCTATAATAAGGGCGATGGTAAAAAAGCCCATGGTATACTTATTAAGCAAACCTACACCAATAGCTATGCCTAAAAAATATAGGTACTTAACCGATGAACTATTAATATATTTTACCACCAGGTAAACAGCCAGTACCCACCAAAACTGATCAAATATTACAGGTTGCAGCAGATAATCGGACGCGACAAACGCGGGGGAAAAGACCATTGCCAGGCACGCCAACGCTATGGCAAATTTTTTGCCGCCCAGTTCAACCGTGATGAGGCCGGTAAACCAAATGATCAACCCGGCGAAGATGGTGCAGAATACACGTGCGGCAAATATGGAGCTGCCAAACAGTATAGTGGATAATCTTGCTATAATTGCGACAAAGGGTGGTACCTCCTTATATCCCCATGCTAAATGATCGCCAAGGGCAAGGTATAGCAATTCATCACGGTGAAACCCAAAATGCGGCATGGCCAGCAGGTTCAGCACAACTTTTAGGGCAACAAATATCAATATAAAGCCAGCGTAGGTTGATCTGCGATTTTGGTACATCGATTTATTTTGGGTCGAATAAAGATAGTGTTTTGTCGGAGAAAGGTAAAAGGCGAAAGGAAGAAAGCTTAAAAGCAGAAAGAAGGTTAAAGCTGAAAGACGAAAGACAAGGTGTTAGACCTTTAACCTTTCGCCTTTTAGTTTTAACCTTTCCTACCTAGATTCTCTTTATATCAGCTCCGAGCGCTCTTAATCTATCGTCAATGTGCTGGTAGCCGCGTTGTATTTGCTCAATATTGTAAATAGTTGATTTACCTTGTGCTGATAGCGCAGCGATAAGCAACGATACGCCGGCACGGATATCAGGTGAGGTCATGGAAATGCCCCTTAGTTTTACCTGGTGATCCAAACCAATAACGGTAGCGCGGTGCGGATCGCAAAGGATGATCTGCGCGCCCATATCCAGTAGCTTATCTACAAAGAACAGGCGGCTTTCAAACATTTTCTGGTGGATAAGCACCGAGCCCTTGGCTTGTATGGCAACAACCAGCACAATGCTCAGCAGGTCGGGAGTAAAGCCCGGCCATGGTGAATCGGCAATGGTCATGATGGAGCCATCAATAAAAGTCTCTATCTCGTAATGCTCCTGTGCGGGGATATAGATATCATCGCCCCTTAACTCCAGCTGTATCCCTAAACGGCGGAACACATCGGGTATCATACCCAGTTCCTTGTATTTTACATCTTTAATGGTGATCTCTGAACCCGTCATGGCCGCAAGGCCGATGAAAGAACCGATCTCTATCATATCGGGCAGCATGCGGTGTTCTGTACCGCCTAATACCTTAACACCTTCAATAGTTAATAAATTTGAACCGATACCACTTATTTTAGCGCCCATGCGGTTAAGCATTTTGCATAACTGCTGCAAATATGGTTCACAGGCGGCGTTGTATATGGTGGTTATGCCTTCAGCTAATACTGCAGCCATTACAATATTGGCAGTGCCGGTTACTGAGGCTTCATCCAACAGCATGTAAGTGCCTTTAAGGTTTGATGCATCTACATTAAAAAAACCATTTTCAGGGTTATAATCAAAACGGGCACCCAGTTTTTCAAAACCCAGGAAGTGGGTATCCAGCCTGCGGCGGCCAATTTTATCGCCACCCGGTTTTGGTATGGATGCTTTGCCAAAGCGTGCCAGCAGCGGACCTACTATCATGATAGAGCCACGTAACCCGCCGCCTTGTGCTTTAAAAGCATCCGACAGGAAAAAGTCCTGGTCTATGTTTTTTGCTTCAAAGCTGTAGGTATCCGGGCCAAGGCGCTCAACCTTAACGCCCATATCGCCCAGCAGCTCAATGAGCTTATTTACATCCGTAATATCAGGAATATTGCTGATGGTTACTTTTTCGCTGGTTAATAATACAGCTGAAAGTACCTGTAAAGCTTCGTTTTTTGCACCCTGCGGCGTTATTTCGCCTTTTAAGGATTTGCCACCAATTATTTCAAAGGCGTTATTCATATAGTTTATTAGTTCGCTGGTTTATAGTTAGTTTCAGTTCATGGTTCATAGTTGATAGTTCATAGCAAAAATGAGCATGTCATACTTTCTTTCGTTGTTTGCAAAGATTAAAATAAATCGTCGACTTATCCATAAACTATGAACAAAAGAGAGCATGCTGAGTTTTACGAAAACAGCTATGAACTATAAACCATTACCCATGAACTAATTAATATTTTCTTGTGCCTCCGCCACCCCCGTTATTGCGGTTACGGTTGTTTTGGTTGTTATTATTATTGCGGGGGTTGTTGTTATTGGTACGACCGCCGCCACCACCTCCGCCGCCACGGTTGTTTTGGTTATTGCTACGGCCGCGGTTGTTGTTAGTATTGGTTTGCGGTGCAGCACGATATTCAACACGGTTAAGGTTAATGGTTTCGTCAACCTTTAACTCACCGCCCGACATGGCAGTTAAATCGGCCAGGATGCTTTCATCTGTAACAGAATCCTTATTCCATTGTACATAAGCCATTTTCATGAAATTGGCTATAGATTGTATCATGTGCTTTCTGCGCTCAGGCTCCTCAATAGCTTTAGCTTTTTCCATCATCAGCTCAATGGTTTTACCGTAGTGCTTGTATTTTATGCGCTGGTGTGGGTACCTTAATGGCTTAGGCTTCATGTGTACAGCCTCGGGCGTAGGTTTTGGATATGGTGAATCCACATCAATCTGGTAGTCGGATATGATGTGCAGGTGATCCCACAGCTTATGCTTAAAGTCGGCAACATCGCGCAGGTGGGGGTTTAAAAAGCCCATCAGGTCAATTACCACTTGTGCATAGCGGTTGCGTTCTTCCTTAGTTGGCAGCGCTACAATATATTTAACCATATTTTGTACGTTGCGGCCGTATTCCGACAGGATTAGTTTGTTCCTGGTTGAGTTATAATCAAAAATTGCAGGCGTGTTTTCTTGAGCCATGTTAATTGTTTGTTTTTATGAAGATTTTAAATTAGTCAGGCAGCGTTCCCGGAAAACGGGATTGGCGACTAAAATTGAATTGTTATGTAACGAAGAAGTACAAATGTAAGGTATTGAAATTAGAAAACAAATTTTTAGTGATTTGAGGTTAGTGATTGGTGATTAGTTGGTTACGTAAATTTCTTATTTTAGATAAGGTTGCGTTAAGGATTGGAAGGGTTTAGCCACGACGGGCGGGATCAGGAGCATGGTACGTGGCCGGAGCGGCAGCGCAGCCCTGGAAAGCCTGACCCGCTGGCTAGCGGGGAACGCCCAACATAATACTTATTTCGTGCTGTATTTGTCCACTAAAATAAGGAAGGAGTGATGAAAAATAATTTGGGCGTTGCCTACGGCCGTGCTATTCGCTCATACTGCACAAGGCTTTAACCACGAGGCCAGTATCCGCTGTTATCACTAACGCATTTTGTCAGAATCGCAGATTAAACGGATTAACTGATTCCATAGATTAAAAAAAATCAGCGAAATAATTAAAATCTGTCTTAATCTGTGATTCGTCTTTAAAGTGGGAGCAGATTAAATCATAAGGGTTAAAATAAATGGATATTCAAAGACAATCTGCTCATCTTATTTCCCTAAATTGCCGTATAATAAAATAAAAGATTTTGGCTGACAGACTGATTATTACCCGAATTGATATTTACAGGTTTAGTATCCCTATGGTGCCATTTACCATTGCCACAGGTACTATGGATCATGCCCAGAACGTGTTTATACGTGTACATACCGACGCGGGATTTTATGGGGTAGGTGAGTGCTCGGCGTTCCCGATGATTGTTGGTGAAACGCAGGACACCTGTTTAATTATGGCGCGGGAGTTTGCCAAACTATGGAAAGGCAAGGATGCCTTGCATATTGAGGACCGACTGCAGCAACTGCATGATTTTACAGCTGGCAATACCACTATCAAAAGTGCTTTCGATATGGCATTGTATGACCTGGCTGCTAAGCATGATGGCTTGCCGCTTTATAAGTTTTTGGGTGGCGAAAGGCGTGTGGTGGAAACTGATATAACTATTGGTATTGCAAGCCCTGAAGTGATGGCGCAAAAGGCAGTCGAGTTTAAAGATTTGGGAGCGCGAATATTAAAGGTAAAACTAGGCAAAGGTGCTAGTGAGGATATCGCGCGGGTAAAGCATATTCGTAAAGCTGTTGGCCGCGATATGAAGATACGTATTGATGCTAACCAGGGCTGGAGCTTTGATGCCGCTGTATATGCCCTACAAGCCATGGGTGCCTCCGATATTGAGTTTTGTGAGCAACCCATGCGCACCTGGTATGATGACCGCCTGCATGAGCTGATGCAGTTGTCGCCGGTAAAAATTATGGGCGATGAAAGTATTTATAACCATCATGATGCCCGCAAGCAGATTAATACCAAATCATGCGATTATATAAATATTAAGTTCGCTAAATCAGGCGGGATATTTGAAGCTACGCAGATCCACGATGTGGCGGCTGATAAGGGTACTCCCTGCATGATGGGTGGTATGCTGGAAAGCAGGATTGCATTAAGTGCTAAACTACATTTTGTATATGCGAGCCCCAATATTAAGTTTTATGATATGGATACCTGTATGCTTGGCCACAAAGTTGACCCTTGCATTGGCGGCGTAACTTATGATGGGTATTTGTTGAATATTAACGATGCTGTTGGAATTGGCGCTGATGCGGATGATGAGTTTTTGAAGGGGTGTGAGTTATTTGTTATTTAGCTTCGCTGTCATTGATTCATTGGTTAGTGAGAACTTTCAACGCGCGTAATTGCGAGGAAGGAAGCAACCCCCAGACTGTACAGAGCTAATTGCTTGTCCATTGAGTCGCGTGGTATCGCTCATTGCCGCTAAGGCTATTTCTTTTGTCTTGACACAAAAGAACCAAAAAGTCAAGTCAGCAGAAAGGCTTCTTTGCCGCACGTGGCCATTATCCTGCAAATCAGGCAAAACCTGGGCTGGAAAAGTTTGCGGCCATATTGCTCACACTACCCACTGCGCTGCAAAAATTTCCTATGCCCTGCCGCACACGAGGCCACCATCGTTTTGCCTGATTTCATCCGAAGTTGTTCTACTGACGGGAAGTAAAGGAACGAAAAAAGGCCCCTCTTAAAGCGTCATTGCGAGGAACGAAGCAATCCCAAACTATACAGAGTGGCCCTGCTAATCGGGGATTGCTTCGTTCCTCGCAATGACGTGTGGATGGAATTAGTTTAATTATTATTCATTATTCTGCGCTTAACTCCGCAAAGTATTTGTGGAACAATGGGATCGTCTCAATGCCTTTATAATAGTTATAGATATCGTATTTTTCGTTTGGTGAGTGCAGTGCATCACTATCCAAACCAAAACCCATTAGTACGGTTTTGATGCCCAGTTCAGCTTCAAATAGCGCTACGATAGGAATACTGCCACCGCCACGGGTTGGGATCGGTTCTTTACCAAAAGATTCGGCGATGGCTTTTTGTGCTGCTTTGTAAGCAATACTGTCGGTAGGGGTAACTACCGGTTCGCCGCCATGGTGCGGGGTTACCTTTACTTTTACTGATGCGGGTGCTATTTTCTCAAAATGCTCGGTGAACAGTTTTGTGATTTCATCTGATGTTTGATGCGGTACCAAGCGCATCGAAATCTTTGCATTTGCTTTTGATGGTAATACTGTTTTTGCACCTTCGCCAATGTAGCCGCCCCATATGCCGTTTACCTCAAGGGTAGGGCGAGTACCGGTACGTTCAAAAGTGGTATAGCCTTTTTCGCCCCAAAGCTCGGCTACATCAAGATCCTTTTTGTATTCTTCCTCATCGTAAGGTGCTGCGTTAAGTTCCTTACGTTCCTGTGGGGTTAGCTCTGCAACTTTATCATAAAAACCAGGTATAGTGATATGGTTGTTTTCGTCGTGTAACGAGGCTATCATTTTAGCCAATATAGTTGCTGGATTAGCCACAGCGCCGCCATATACACCAGAGTGCAGGTCGCGGTTGGGGCCAGTTACTTCAACTTCAAGATACGACAGGCCGCGCAAACCGGTTTCCAGTGACGGGTGTTCCATGCTGATCATGGAAGTATCTGATATTAATACCACATCGGCTTTTAAGCGTAATTTGTTTTGCGCAACAAATATGCCCAGGTTGTTTGAACCAACTTCTTCTTCGCCCTCAATCATGAATTTGATATTGCATGGCAGTGTATCTGTTTGCATCATCAGCTCAAATGCTTTTACGTGCATATAAAACTGACCTTTATCATCGCAGGCACCACGGGCATATATTTTGCCATCGCGTATGGTGGGTTCAAATGGCGGGGTTTTCCATAGCTCCAGCGGATCGGCCGGTTGTACATCATAGTGGCCATAAACCAGTACGGTAGGCTTTGAGGCATCAATCATTTTTTCACCATAAACAATAGGGTAACCTGCTGTTTGGCAAACTTCTACCTTGTCGGCACCGGCCGCACGCAGCTTTTCAGCTACGTATTCGGCGGTTTTTAGCACCTCTGGTTTGTATTTTGGGTCCGCGCTTACTGATGGGAAACGCAGCAGGTCGAATAGCTCATCTAACAAACGTTGTTTGTTGTCTTCTACATACTGTTTTATGGTCTGCATATAATTATTTATTTGCGACAAATATACCTTTTATAACCAATTGGTAATTATCAATCAGCTGTTGCCAGATCGGATTTTGGCGCGTTTATGTTTTTTAGCGCAAAATCAGATGTCTGAATTTTTAATGTACTGATATCCTTTTTCTCATCTTTCCTGCTTAGCGCAAATGCAGTTATAACTGATGATAATACTACTACTGCTATAATGATGACTTTTTTCATGTTTTTGATTTTAAGATTTGTTCAATTGATAATAATTATACTAATTGAAAATCACCGCTGCCTAAGTCTTTCTTCTCGAAAGCAATATTCTGGAAATCACCACTGCCTAAATCTTTTTTCTCGAACGCAATGTTCTGGAAATCACCGCTGCCTAAATCTTTTTTCTCGAAAGCAATATTCTGGAAGTCACCGCTGCCTAAATCTTTTTTCTCGAACGCAATGTTCTGGAAATCACCGCTGCCTAAATCTTTTTTCTCGAAAGCAATGTTCTGGAAATCACCACTGCCTAAATCTTTTTTCTCGAACGCAATGTTCTGGAAATCACCGCTGCCTAAATCTTTTTTCTCGAAAGCAATGTTCTGGAAGTCACCGCTGCCTAAATCTTTTTTCTCGAAAGCAATATTCTGAAAGTCACCACTACCTAAATCTTTCTTCTCGAAAGCAATGTTCTGGAAATCACCACTACCTAAATCTTTCTTCTCGAAAGCAATGTTCTGGAAATCACCACTACCTAAGTCTTTTTTCTCGAAAGCAATGTTCTGGAAATCACCACTACCTAAATCTTTTTTCTCGAAAGCAATATTCTGGAAATCACCGCTGCCTAAATCTTTTTTCTCGAAAGCAATATTCTGGAAGTCACCGCTGCCTAAATCTTTTTTCTCGAAAGCAATATTCTGGAAGTCACCGCTGCCTAAGTCTTTCTTTTCGAAAGCAATGTTCTGGAAGTCACCACTACCTAAATCTTTTTTCTCGAAAGCAAGGTTTTGGAAATCACCGCTGCCTAAATCTTTTTTCTCAAAAGCAATGTTCTGGAAATCACCACTGCCTAAATCTTTTTTCTCGAAAGCAATGTTTTGGAAATCACCACTGCCTAAGTCTTTTTTCTCGAAAGCAATGTTTTGGAAATCACCACTGCCTAAGTCTTTTTTCTCGAAAGCAAGGTTTTGGAAATCACCGCTGCCTAAATCTTTTTTCTCGAACGCAATGTTCTGGAAATCACCGCTGCCTAAATCTTTTTTCTCGAAAGCAAGGTTTTGAAAATCGCCGCTGCCTAAGTCTTTTTTCTCGAAAGCGATATTTTGGAAATCACCGCTGCCTAAGTCTTTTTTCTCGAAAGCGATATTTTGGAAATCACCACTACCTAAATCTTTCTTTTCGAAAGCAATGTTTTGGAAATCACCGCTGCCTAAGTCTTTTTTCTCGAAAGCAATATGTTTAGCTGGAACTTTTTTATGTATAGGAGAAGCAGAAACGTTATTTGTGTTTGCTAAAAGAGTTGAAAACATTACTGCTGATGCTATGATTACTTTTTTCATGATTTTATATTTTATGATTATGTTTTTAAATTTTGTTTGTTGTTGATGGTTGTTTTGTTTGAAATTAATCCCCGTTGGCCAGTTCTTTTTTGTATTCGAAATAAGAAATGTGAATTGCAGAAACAGGTCGTACATGGCTCACTTTGGTATTTAATGATAAAATACCTGCACTGAAAATTACGGTAATTGCTAAGAGGATCTTTTTCATCGGGGTGTTTTTTAATTATTATTGATGATCACGTATTAATTAATCAGCGCTAGCCAGATTCTTCTTTTCACACATAAATGTTCTAACTAGCACAACCGTAGTTGTTTTGATATTAGTTTCCTTGTTACATGAGGAAAGAATGCCTGTAGTAAAAATTACTGCTGCTGCGATGATTATTTTTTTCATGATCTGTATTTTTAAAAATTGAATAATGTTATTACTTGGTAATAAGGGTGATTAATTAGTCGGCGGTGGCCAAATCCTTTTTCTCGTTCGAGATGGTAAATTTTTGTATGGAAACAGAAGCCGGATGATTGTTGTTCATTTTTGTTTGTGAGGCTAAAATGCCTGTAGTAAAAATTAGTGTTGCTGCGATGATGAGCTTTTTCATATGTTTATATTTTTTAAGGGTGATCGTTTAATCGGCACTTGCCAGGTTCTTTAAATTATTTGAAAAACTAAACCTTTGTATGATAACAATAGGCTGTTTAGTTTCTTCTTTTTTAGTTTGGAATGAAAAAATGCCCAAACTAAAAATTAATACTGTTGCCAGGATTGTCGCTTTCATTATGTTTTATTTTTTATTATGTTACAACGATTATTAATAGTCATTAGATACTAATGACCCGTAGCATACGTGTTCTTTATTACGATAGAATGGCAATAATTGCTATATGTGCTTGTTGCATGTAACTATTACTTTATTCGTAAAGTAATAAGCAAGTATTTATACCAATGGTAAAAATTTGATTATCAGTTAATTAACAACTCAAAGTTACTTATGTTTTGTTGCATTTAAAGAAAATTTCTGAAAAAAAGTAAATAGCTATGTTTTGGTTGTTAGGATAATAATGTATTTTATTAGTATGTTTTTTTTAACTTTCGTCGCTATTAATCATTATATTTATTGATGAAGAAATTCTTTCCGGCTATATTTTTCATGTTTTTTGCACTCCATATTTATGCAAATGGCGTGGATGGAGTTAACGGAGTTATAGGTCAGGATACAGATGCCGTTATTCAATTAACCAAACAGGCTTATGAAGCCAGGTTAACAAACGCGCAGCAAACAGTAAATACAGGAGATAAGGCGCTGGAGCTGGCCACCAAATTAAATTACAATTCAGGGATTGCAGAAGCTTATAGGGTAAAAGGGATAGGGCAATATTACATGAATGACCCTGAAGCGGCAATAAATAGTTATATAAATGCGCTGACTTTTTTTAAAAAGGCTAATAACAAAAAAGGAGAGGCAAAAGTATTTAATAATATAGGCAATTTATACCGTGATAATAATTACGGTGCATCATTAGAATATTTTCAAAAAGCGCTTGACATTGGACACGAAATAGCTGATAATGCATTAGTAGCTACTGCCTATTTAAACCTGGGGAATTTGTATTCAAGGGAAAAAAGCTATAATCAGGCATTAAAGTACTATAAGGAGAGTGAAGTTATTTTTAATGTTTTGCATGACTCGGTAAACCTTATACAATGTGCCCAAAACAGGGGGGTAGCCTACTTTTCCCTGAATCAGCTGGAAATGGCTGAGCAATTACTAACAAGCGCTAACAAAAGAGCTAAAGAAAGAGACTTAAATGAAACTGTTGCAAGTATAGATCTTACTTTGGCCCTGGTATATATTAAAGAAAATAAGTTTGAGATTGCCAGTAAAATTGTTGCAGAGGGGCTGGCATATTCGCATATTATAAATGATGATAAATTGGAACGGGATTTTGAATATACCAATTATCAACTGGAGTTTAAACGCGGTAATTATGAGCGGGCGGTGCATTATTTGAGTGATGTATATTTACTGGATAGCGCGCTACAAAAAACAATGTTATATGCCCAGATAAACATATATGAAATTAAACATAAACAGGAGCAGCAGGAACAGCAAAATATTATAAACGACCAGACCATTAAATATGAACGTGCACAATTTTGGGGCGCAATTATAGCAGCATGTTTACTGCTGATAGTTATTGGCTTATTGATCAGTAATGTAAAGCGGAAAGCCAAAACCAATGCACAGCTTACGGCGCTTAACGAAGAGGTATCAAGACAAAAAGATAACCTTGACAGGGTTAATCATCACCTGGAAGAGATAATTGATGAAAGAACCAAGGACCTGCAATTAAAGAATAAGAAGCTTTCAGAGTATTCATCCTATTTATCGCACCAGATACGCGGGCCTATAGCTACACTTAAAGGCTTAATGAACCTGGAAAAAGAAGGCCTGGTTGATAAGCAGGAATGTATTGTGATGATGGATAAATGCGTATCGGAAATTGATGAGAAGATCATTGAAATGAGCGATATGATGCACGACCCGGGGAAGTAGAGGTGGGATTAGTCATTAGTCATTAGTCATTAGTCATTAGTCATTAGTCATTAGTCATTAGTCATTAGTGATAATGGCCCAATGACAGCGAAGCAAATGACCAATGACAAGCGCAGCGTAATGACTACAATGGCCAGTTAGAATGTATCTGAGCCTCAAACAGGCCTAAATACAGGCAATACCATGATATCATGTGCAGGATAAGTAATTGGCGGTGTTTTTTGTAACCTTCAGTTTCAAATGCGATGGTTTCATTGCCTGCGGTTACAAAATAAGTGATTTCCCCTTTTCTGGGTGTGAACTTTGTTTTAAGCGTGTCAATAACCTTAACTTTTAGTTTGGTATTAGGGTCGTGGATGGTACCATCTTTTAACGCCTGATTTTTTGACATGGATAATAAATAATTTGGCATCACACAGTTTTTTTGTTTATAAACTGTGTGATGCAAATCCTACTCCAAAACGACTGGTAAAACTTTAGTTTTATTGACTTTTAGACTTTTAGGCCCTGTTTTCTCTCGTTAAATAATAATGTTAATTATTATTTAAATTATTAAATACATATTTAATAAACGACCATATTGAAAAATAGTGATAACAATACAGTTGTCGTAATTAGTGAACAGGATTTAGACAGCTATGGCAGTTTTATTCCTTAGTTCTTCATAAAGCAAAATTACTTTACGTTGCAAGCTGGCAATTTCAGCTTCGCGGTCAATTAATTTCTTTTGAGCGATGCTCAGGTTTGAAGGCTCATGTTCAGCTTCAGTAATGTCCATTGCTAATAAATAAACAACACTTACCTCATAAACATTGGCAATTTGCTCAAGGCGTGATAAATTAATATCAGTTACACCGGTTTCGATTTTCGAAAATGCCGGTATTGAAATACCTAAACGATCGGCTACATCTTCCTGGCTCCATCCATGCTGATGACGCAGGGTTCTGATGTTCATCCCAACGGACTTGTTTGTTTTCTTTTTAAGGGTGTCGTTCATATAAAACATATGGTTAAAATTAATTGGGGAAAAGGATATTAATTATTAACCAAAGGATATGCCAATATTAATCTAGGGGCAATCACGCATGTTTTATTGGTTTTGTGATAGTGTTATCACAAAACGGGGAATTTATTACCCGAAACGAAACAATAAGTGGGGGATTATTTACTTACTATACTCAGTTTGGCAAACTTTAAAAGCAGTTGTTTTTGCCCTATTTCTTTAAAAAAAATGGTTGCTTTTACATCGGGCTTATTGCCTTCTAGGCTAATAACCTTACCAAAACCAAAACGCTCGTGTTCAACTTCCATACCCACCTGCAGGTTTGATGTATCAGACGGGGTAAAGCCAGGCGAAGGTACATGCGCTTTTGCCAGTATGGATGTGGTTTTAACCACTGCTGGTTTCGGCTTTGAAAAGGTGTCCGTTTTTCTGCTCCAGGCTTCGCGTTCGTCATCAAAAAATGAGCTGCCGCCTGATGCAGGTTTGGCAGAAAAATCAAGCTCCAGGTATTTGGCATCAATCTCATCTAAAAAACGGCTGGGCTCACAATTAATGAGTGTGCCGAACTTAAAGCGCGATGTAGCATAGCTTAATGTAAGTTTATTTTCTGCACGGGTTGTAGCAACATAAAACAAGCGGCGTTCCTCTTCCAGATCACTGCGGGAATTGAGTGACATTTGCGATGGGAAAAGGTTTTCCTCAAGGCCAACAACGTGTACCTGCGGAAACTCCAGTCCTTTTGAAGAGTGGATGGTCATTAATGAAACGGTATCGGCGTCTTTATTTTTGTCGTTATCGTCATTAGTGAGCAGGGCTACATCCTGCATAAAAATATCCAGTCCTTTTTCTTCAATATCTTCCCGTTCCGAAAATTCTTTTATACCATTCAATAATTCCTGTATGTTCTCGTAACGGTTAAGGCCTTCAATGGATTTATCGGCATACAGGTCTTTCAGCAAACCCGAATGCTGGGCAATATGTAATGCCGCCTCATAAGCAGTAAGCGTTTTGGTGATCACCTGGAAGCTCTGGATCATGGTAGCGAAGTTGCCCACCGATGCAGAGGTGCGGCCATCCAGGTATTGGGATGGGTTTATGATCACTTCAAACGGCGTAATTTTGTTTTGGTCGGCGCTTACTATTATCCGGTCAACTGTTGTATCGCCAATACCGCGGCGCGGATAGTTTATAACACGTTTTAATGCTTCCTCGTCATTAGGGTTAAAGGTAAGCCTGAAATAGGCTATAAGGTCCTTAATTTCCTTACGCTGATAAAAGGACAGGCCTCCATATATTTTATACGGTACGCCAAGCTTACGCAAGGCTTCTTCCATGGAACGCGACTGTGCATTGGTGCGGTACAGGATGGCAAAATCATGCCATTTTAAGCCATTAGTGGTGCGCTGGAACATGATGGCTTCGGCCACCATTTTGCCTTCTTCGTTATCACTGAAAGCACGCATCACTTTTATTTTATCGCCGGCTTCTTTTTCAGAAAATACATTCTTTTTAAGCTGCTCTTTATTATTGGCGATAATGCTGTTGGCTACATTAACAATATTTTGGGTTGAACGATAATTTTGCTCCAGCTTAAATATTTTCAGATCGGGGTAATCCTTCTCAAAATTTAAGATATTCTGGATGTTGGCACCACGAAAAGCGTAGATACTCTGCGCATCATCGCCCACAACGCAAATATTCTCATTTACGGCAGCCAGTTTTTTTACAATCAGGTATTGCGAAAAGTTGGTGTCCTGATACTCATCAACCATCAAAAACTTAAACTTGTGCTGGTATTTGTTAAGCACATCAGGGAAGTTTTTTAACAGCTCGTTGGTTTTGAACAGCAGATCGTCAAAATCCATAGCACCGGCACGGTAGCAGCGCTGCGCGTAGGTTTCATATACTTTACCCAACTGACCGCGACCAGATGAAAAATCATCAGCCTGTATCTGCTCATTGTTTTGATATTCATGCCAGCCAACTAAATTATTTTTAGCTGCTGATATGCGGTTAAGTACAAAGTTTGCACTGTATAGCTTATCATCAAGGCTCATTTCTTTCAGAATGGCCCGCAGTAAACTTTTGCTGTCGTCGGTATCGTAAATAGTGAAATTGCTTGGATAGCCCAATTTATCGGCCTCAACCCTGAGTATTTTTGCAAAAACAGAGTGGAATGTACCCATCCATATATTTTTAGCTTCGGGGCCAACCAAATGATTTATACGCTCACGCATTTCGCGCGCGGCTTTATTGGTAAACGTTAATACAAGTATATTAAATGAGTCAACGCCATTGCGGATCAGATGCGCCACACGATAGGTGATAACGCGGGTTTTCCCTGAACCTGCACCCGCTATAATCATTACCGGGCCCTTTATTTGCTGAACGGCTGCCTTTTGTTCGGGGTTTAATCCCTGTAAGTAATCCAAACTTTTTCCTCTTTTCTTAGACTGCGAAATTAAGGTTTTTGTGCCGATATGAGGAAAGTAAAAGTAAAATTGAGTTGATTAGTGACTAGTTTATTAGAGATTAGTTAGATACGGAACAAAGCAAGCGGGAAATGCTTATAGGGATGTTTTACGGTTTAATTTAATAACCGTATTTTTGCGGCCTTATGAAGATCCCAAAATTTGCCGACCTGATATTATTTGAGAACGACGATATAATTGTTGTGAACAAACCGCCGTTCATAAGCTCGCTTGATGAGCGTGAGGGAGGTGAAATCAATATGCTGCGTTTGGCAAAACAATATTCGGATGATGCTCAAGTATGCCACAGGCTGGATAAAGAGACCTCGGGAGCATTGATCATTGCTAAAAATCCCGAAGCTTATCGTGCCATATCCATGCAGTTTGAAAAACGGCAGGTAAAAAAAGTGTATCATGCCGTTATTGAGGGTACACATGTTTTTGAAAACCTTTTCATTGATTTGCCGATATTGAATGTTGGCAAGGGAAATGTTACCATCAGCAGGCAAGAGGGTAAAAGAGCCGAAACCTGGTTTCAATCATTAAAATACTTTAAACATTATACTTTGGTGGAGTGCCGCCCGGTTACCGGCCGTATGCACCAGATACGTATACACCTGGCCACTCAGCGGGCATCTATAGCGGGTGATGAAATGTACAAAGGCAAGCCGGTATTTTTATCGGCATTAAAGCGCAAATACCATTTGGGTAAAGATCAGGAGGAACTGCCTATAATGAAACGCTTTGCATTGCATGCCTTTGAGGTAAGTTTTAAATTATTGAATGGCGAGGAGATCACCATTCATGCCCCGTATCCAAAGGATTTTGAAACATTGCTGAAATTGCTGGAAAAGTTTGATTCATAAGCGCTAAAGCTAAAAATTAGCTACTAAATTTCTTGATAGTTATAAATTAAATTAAAGTTAAATACTGCTATCTAATTATTATTTCCCGATTTTTTGTTTTTATCATATGCTAATGTAGATTTATATAAAAATCTGCATTAAATGCTAAAGAAGATCGTCCTTTTACTTCTGTGTTTTTGGTATATTCTTCATGCTGATGCAATGCCGCCTACGGGCAATGCGGATAGTTTAAAATATGCGCTACGCTTAAATGATCAGTATTTAAAAGAAAAGAAACTGATCACCTATATTAAAACCTATTACGGCTATATCCCTATCGATAGCATTAAAAGCGCTAATGCCAGAATGCATGAGATATTCTTAAAAAACAACCTTGAAGATAGCAGGGCATTTGAACTTTTTAGCGAAAGTATTTACCAGGACAGGTTATTACATATCAATGAAGCAAAGACTGCTTTGTTTGCAGCGGTTGAACTGGCCGCAAAAAGCAATGATCATTATCTATTATATGAATTTTTAACGCATATAGCATTTATACAATCGTACGAAGGTAATGCTATTGGTGCAATATCAAGCTTTAGGATGGCCAAACGGGAAACCATTATACTTAATGATGCTTACTTGCAGGCAGCTGTAAATGTTAATATTTCGGATATATATTACAGGTACAACTTTTATAACCAGTCGTTATATTACTTAAGTCAGGCGCTAATTATAAGTATAAAGCATAAAGTGCGCGAACCCCGCCTTAAAAATGTTATATATTATAATATATCAGAAAATTATTTTAGGATGGGGCGGCTTGATTCGCTGGAAAATTATAATCAAAGGCTTAGGGATTCGAAGGATAAATCATACAAATTATATACCTACATAAAACGGACTGATTATTACCTTGATTTGTTGCAGCATAATTATAAAAGTGCTATTGATAATATTTTAACGCTGCAAAAGGACAGGTTATATAAATTTGAAAGCCTGGATAAGCAAAATCTTGCAATTGCGTATTACAATGATAATACATTGGAGTCTGCCAAGAAGTTAATAGAGCAGGTATTGGTTGATAAAGCACAAAATAACCATCCGGAGATAAAATACAATTTATATGAACTTTTGGGCGAGATTGCAGTAAAGCAAAATGACCAAAAGCAGGCTGCTGTAAATTTTAATATGGCGCTGCAGCAATCAAAAGACAATACAAATAAACTGATAGAGGTAGGCGATGTTGCATTGCGAATGAAACTTGATGATGTGGAGAATGCCTATAACCAGCATGTTGAAACTTATAAAAACGAGCGCCTATGGTTGATAATGGTAGTAATTGTAGCTTTGTTAACCATTGCCTTTATTACCTTGTTCTACAGAAATATAAAGCAAAAAAGGCATTACGAGAAGTTGTTATTCGCGGCTCAAAAAGAGGAAATATCATTCATCAACTCGCATAATATACGTAAACATTTATCGAATATACTGGGTATAATAGATGTAATAAGCAACAGCGAGGATAAAGGGAAGGAATATTTGGAGGCAGAAAATTACCTTACCTATTCAGCGAAAAAACTGGATGAGGCAATAAAGAATATTTCGGAGAAATTGGAGGATGGAGATTAGCTACTTTAAAAGTCATTAATCTCCATCTCATAATTTCTAATCATTATTTCACCCTCATTGTATTATTAGCCCTGTTCATATCTGGCAAAGCATTATCCGGGTCAACGGTTACGCTTTCCACTTCGGTAGTGGTTGGGATGGTAAACGTGATTGCTTTTTGCTGCAGCCAGGTTTCAACAGGTAGTTTTATGCGTTGTTTGCTGCCATCTTTTAGTTTTACCTCAACGGTAAAAGGCATAGCCATTTCTTCCTTGTTGGCAACGGTTACGCTGATGCCATTTTTAGGATTTTTGTCTACATATTTTGCATCTATCAAAGCCAGATCGAGCTGCAGGTTGTTGTAGAACCAGCCTTTCCAGAACCATGACAGATCCTCACCGGCACCGTTATCCATCGACCTGAAGAAATCTTCGGGTTGCGGGTGTTTGTAGGCCCATTTATGTATATAATTTCTGAAAAGCATAATCAAACCGGTCCTTACCCAGTATCTGTTCGCGCAGCAAAACCAAACCGAAGGCTGTTTTATAATAAGTGATAGGGTGGCGGTATTTTTCAGTTACACCGTCTGCCGCCGTCATTATGGTTATCGCGTCAGGGTCGGCAATGGTGGGGATGATCTCATCGGCCGGATTACCACCTTTTGGGGCGTATTCGCCATCTCGTTTTGGCGCATATTCGCCTTTGTTAAACACATCTGTTGCATAGATATCAATAAAAGTATTCAATCCCTCATCCATCCAGGCATAGCGGCGTTCATCAGAGCCAACAATCATCGGGAACCAGTTGTGGCCAATCTCATGAGCGATTAATCCGAACAGGTCGCCCTTTGTAGCCCTGGGACTATCGAATGTAATGCCCGGATATTCCATACCACCAGCTTCGCCTGCCTCATTTATAGCAACAGGATAGGGGTACACAAACCATTTTGATGAAAAGTATTCTACTGATCTTTTTAAATATTCGGTGGCACGGCTCCATGCAGTATCGCCAATACTCTCAACCGGATAAACTGACATTGCCAATGACTTTTTACCACCCGGCAGGTTCATGCGTGCAGCGTCCCATATATAGGCCTTTGATGTACCGAAAGCAACATCGCGGGTATTATACATTTTAAAGTGCCAGGTAAGCGTACCGGTATGTACAGGGCGCGATGAGGGGTTATTTACCTCGTCTGCAGTGCGTATCATTACCGTTTTATCGCTATTACGGGCTGCTGCAAGCCTGTTTATTTGTTTTGCGGTAAGTACTTCAGCCGGATTTAATAATTCGCCTGAGCCGGCTACAAGCATGTCCCATGGCACGGTAACGGTATAGTCCACATCGCCATATTCAAGGTAGAACTCTCCGCTGCCTAAAAATGGCAGGGTATCCCATCCGTGCGAGTCATCATAAACGCACATGCGTGGGAACCACTGGGCAATCTCATACATTTTGCCATTTTTGGTGTCACTGTAATCCGTACGGCCACCAAATGCACTGCTGGGGATAGTATAATGGTATTTTATGAGTATGCTGATCTTACCGCCATTGGGATTAAGCGCCACTGGCAGGCGCAACTGCATGCGGGTATCGGTAATTACATAATCTGCTTTTTCGGTTTTACCGTTCTGCACAATTTCAACCGATTCAAACTGGTAACCATCTGTATGCTGGTTTGCTTTTGGGGCTGAGCCGGTATAAAAATTAGAGCGGGCATCTTTTTTATAGGTATTCTGATCCAACTGCAGCCATAAGTATTGCAGCGCGTCCGGACTATTATTGGTATAGCTTAAATTTTCAGAGGCTATAAGGGTTTTAGTAACGGTATCAATAGTAGCCTTTAACTGGTAATCGGCCCGGTTTTGCCAGTACTTTAGTCCCGGTTCGCCATTGGCTGAGTGGAATTCATTGCCCTTATCGGTATAAAAAGTAGTTGAAAATAGGGTTGATGGGGCGTACTTAGAGGCGATAGTATCATTTGTGTTAGGAGTACGATGCCCGCGCTGTGCCTGTGATGAAAGAGTTAAAAAAAGGATAAATGCCAGGCCAATAGATTTCAGTTTCATGAAGAGTTCAGTTATGAGGCAGCAATATACAAAGGATGCGCTTAAATTTTAATAGAATTGATAAATGCGACACTGAAAATATATTTTTCAATTTATTTATGGAAAATGATGTTGAATTGCATCATATAATAAACTTTAAATTATTATCATGAAACATAGCATCAAAAGAATTGAGATAAAAACGCCTTGCCATGAGAACTGGAATAATATGCAGATAAGTCCTGGTGGCAGGTATTGTGCAAACTGCCAGAAAAATGTAGTGGATTTTTCTGGATTATCAAATCAGGAAATAATTGAACGTCTTTCAAACGCTGATAATTTATGCGGTAAGTTTGATAAATTACAATTTGATAGCTTGAATTCATATTTATCAGAGAAAGGTGAAAAGCCATCATTTTTTAAAAGCTGGACCTATGCAGCTATGATGTTGGGCATGCTTCCATTTATAAGCATGGAAACAAAGGCGAAGCCCGTTTATGAACAAGCAGAAGTGCCATTTAAAAAAGGTGAGTCATTAAAAGATACGGTGACTTATATTAAAATAAGGGGTATTATAAAAAGCAGCGGTGATGATAACCCACTCCCTGCTGCAACTATTCAAATTATGGGTACTAATATAAAAACTACCACAAATGCAGATGGCTGTTTTGAAATGATGGTTCCTTTAACTGCTTCAGCCATCACCGTTAGCTATATAGGTTATGCATCGCAAATGATTCAACTAAAACGTAATAAAAAGTCAAAATATCGTATTATACTCAACAGCGAAGCAAATATGTTGGGTGGATTGGGAATTATCAGAACTAAAAAGCCGTTACTGATAGTTGATATTTTAAGTAAAGCTAAGGCATTGCTTGGGTAATTAGCCCAGCGCCTCAGCCAGTACTCCTTCTTTTAATGAATATGATGTCATCAACACATCGTTAATGCCCAATTTTGCCATTACAAAACGGGTAATGAGCGACGCCACAACTATCATATCTACACGTATGGGTATAATGCCTTTGGTGTTTTCCCTATCGAAATGGGTTGATTCTATGAGCCAGTCGGTTATGTTTAAAAACTCGGTTGTATCAAAATGATATTCCCGGGTTTTCTTTAGACTAAACTCATTGCCTTTTTTTAATTCTATTACCTCAGCAAAAGTCTCAAAAGCACCTGATGAACCTATGATGCTTTCGATCTCCTTATTGGCGAGCACTTCAAGCAGAGGCGTTAAAGTCTGCTCAAGATAAGTGTTTAGCTCATGTATGGATGATGCAGGGATAGGATCTTTTTTATGAAACTTATCCATTAACCGCGCTGCGCCTATCTCAAAGCTTTGTTTCCATTGGATGCCCTCATTATTGCCTAAAACAAACTCAACGCTGCCACCGCCAATGTCCAGTATCAGGGAGTTCTTTGGGGTTAAGCAGTTGCCGGTTTTAACGCCTTCGTAGATGTATTTAGCTTCCTGTTCGCCGTTTACTGTTTCAATGGCGATGCCGGTTTTTGCTTTTACCTCTGCAATAAAATCCTTGCCGTTTGATGTGGTACGCAAGGCTGATGTAGCGATGGCCTTTACACGCCCTGCGCCATATTCAGTAATATGCTGATGGAACTTTAGCATGGTGTCGGTACCACGCTGATAGGCGGCAGGCTGAATAATACCGCTATTGATACCACCCTCACCCAGGCGTACAGGTACAGTAATATGGAAAAGCTCTTCCGGGTTTGCCGCAGTGCCACGGGCAATTAATAAATGAAAGGTGTTTGTACCCAGGTCCATTACCGCTACAGTGTTGTTGTTTACTGTAGCAGGAGTATTCTTATCGCCCATAAATGCCTAAACTCAAATATGCGGAAAATGTTTAACCTCCTAAACCTCTAAAGGGAGAATTTTTCTGACATTTGTTTGTATTGTAATCAATGCCACTGCTTATTCTTTATAAAAGAACCATTTAACCAGTTCCTTATAGCTTGCCTTTTTGCCATACATCAATATACCAACTCTGTATATCCGTGATGCAACATAGGTAGTGAACAAAAAGCCTATCACCATCATCAGCATTGATAATGCCATTTGCCAGCCGGGAACGCCAAAAGGTAAACGTACCATCATGGCTACCGGTGCTGTAAACGGTATCATGGAAAGCCATACCGCCAGCGGACTATCGGGTACCTGAAACAAATAGGATACCGATAAAATATAAGTGAACAGGAGGGGCAGGGTTATGGGAAACATGAATTGCTGCGTCTCCGTTTCGCTATCAACTGCTGAACCCACGGCAGCAAACAACGCGCTGTACAACAGGTAACCGGTTATCCAGTAAAACATAAAGAAACCAACTTCGGCAACAGCATTAGCCCCCAGGTTTTTTGCAAAGCCCATTACCGGGTTGGTGGGCACCGTAAAGAAATGCCCCGTTATATAACTTACCGCTGTAGATAGAATTATCCACAGCAAAAACTGTGTAAGCCCAACCATGCCCACACCAATTATTTTACCCAGCATTAGTTGAAATGGTTTTACTGATGATATGATCACTTCAACAATGCGGCTGGTCTTTTCCTCAATCACCCCACGCATAACCTGTGCGCCATAAATGAACAGGGAGATATAAATTAATATGGCCCCTGCTATACCAGCCCCATACGCCGCGCCAACGTTTGCATCTGCATCGCCGGTATCAGTTATTTCGCGGGCTCCAACGGTTATATGGCTGCTTTTAGCCGCATTAAGCTTAGCAGTGTCGATACCTATTTTTATAATACCATTGTTGGTTGCTATAGCATTCATCTGGTTTTCAACTTCGCCTGTAATAGTTAAACTGGGTTTCTTTTTTGAGAAGAGCTGAACAGTATCTATTTTGTTGACCTTCGCGGGTATCCATAACAAATAGCTGTCTTCATTCTTTTTTACTTCAGCCTTAGCCTTTACCAATGGATCATGAATAACCTGGAATTTTAGGTTCTCTACATTATGGAACTTATTTGCATAATCGCCACGTTCATCAATAACTTTTATGATATGTGCCTTATTTAGTTCGTCGTTATTCAAAGCTAAAAAAGCAATGATGCCGTACATACACACTATTAAAGTGGGCACCAACAATGTCATTACAATAAATGCCTTTTTTCTTACCCGGGTAAGGTATTCGCGTTGTATAATAAGTAATACTTTTTTCATGCTGTCACTGGTTTTAGGTTTACCGTTTCAATAAAGATTTCATTCATGGTAGGTACAACTTCCTGCAGCCTGTTTATGCTTGTTTTGGGGATAAGGTATTGCAGCACATCATTAGCGCTGGCAGCAGTATTCAGTTTTATTTTGATGGTGTAGGTATCGTCACCATTTTCAACTTCATTAACTACATTGAATGGCTGCGAGCCATCAAAATTAAGTTTATGACCGTTGTACTCGAT
>Ga0206921_10087_pt1 | contig 27229 bp, 19 predicted proteins | sample Alteio_BWOrgHeat_66_FD_152930 | JGI IMG/M metagenome (GOLD analysis project Ga0206921, IMG submission 152930) | Enriched cells from forest soil in Barre Woods Harvard Forest LTER site, Petersham, Massachusetts, United States -... | ecosystem: Environmental > Terrestrial > Soil > Temperate forest >...
ATGAACTTTCCGGTCTATGGCTGGGATGAGGCGCTCATCACTTACATAATGTCTGCTTCCTCCCCGACCCATCCCATTTCGAAAGACCTCTATGAATCCTGCTGGGCCGGAAGCCCCTCCTGGCGCAACGGCAAACAGTATTATGGGATAACCCTGCCCCTCGGAAATTTCGAATGGGGTGGCCCCTTGTTCTTCGAACAGTACACCTTCATGGGCATCGATCCCAACGGCCTGAAGGACGATCATGGCATCGACTACGCCGAACAGACCCGGAGGAGGTAGCATGTTTCCACGAGATCGCCCCCATCGTCGTCGCTGCCGAAGGGTTTTACGTGACCGGTGGTATCGTTGAGCCAGTGCGGCCATGCGCCATGAAAGCGATCGGCCTTTTCGAGGAAGGAGACGATCTTTTTCAGCCGGCGGACTCCCTGATCGCGCGTGATATAGTGCCGATGGATAGCCGCGATGATGGCCATCAGGCCGAAACCGCTGCCGCCCGTGGCAATGGTGCCCTGATCGTGGTCGGGATAGACGTTGTCCATATGGATGCGTTCGGCACCCATCCCGCTGTTGGGTTCGGCACCGGTCAAGAAGTCGGTGTCGTACCAGCCCGTGGAGAGATTGAATGCGTCTATAAAACCGTATTGTTTCCACAATTTGTCGCCGAGCGTATAGTAAAAGAACCGGAGGGTATTCATTGACTCGGTCGGCAAATAGGGCAGCGAGGAGATGGCGGCCGTTGGGGAGATGACGCCGTCATCATTGGTGGGGGAATGCGCCGAGTAACCGTTTTGTTCGTCGCTGGCCGTCAGGCCCCAACAGAGATAGCTATAGCCGAAATAGTGTTTCGGGTTATTGGCGCAGTAGAGGTAGTTGATGCGTGTATGCGCCGTATCCTGGGTCCAGTAATTGGCGTAGGCGTCCGAAAGGCCGGCGGGATCGATGCCCAGGAAAGAATAGTGTGCGAAGAAAAGTGGGCCGCCCTGGTCAGGACCGAGGGGAAGCGTGATCCCATAGAATGATTTGCCGTTGACCATTCCCCCGTTGCGCGCCCAGCCGTTGTCATATACGATCCTCGGGATGCTGTCCTGGTTTGCGGAGGCTGCCAGCACATAGGTGATGAGGGCCTCGCACCATCCTCCGACCTGTACATTGACGGACCAGGCGTGATCGGGGCTCCAGTTCCAGTAGAGGACGTTCTGACCGTTTTGGCGATACCAGTTGAAGTCAACGGCATTCCAGATGGAGTTGATGGCTGTGCGCAGGGCGATCTCCTGGGCGTCCGTGGTGCTGTTGAAATATTGGCGCGCGCAGAGCAAGCCTTCGAGCATATAGGAGGTCTCGACGATATCGCCCCCATCGTCATTGGTGCTGAAGGGAATGGTGGCGCCCGTCGACCCATTCAACCAGTGCGGGAAGGCGCCGTGATAGCGGGATACCCTCGTGCTATCGGAAAGAAAATCGACGATCGTCGTCAAACGGCCCAGTCCCTGGCTCCGGGTGATAAAATTCCGTTGAATGCCTACTAGGATCGCCATGATGCCGAAACCGCTGCCGCCGGTGGTCACCAAATCCCCTGAGGACGTCCTTTCCCGCGAAAGACCCGATACCGGGTGACCGAAATCCCAGAAATATTTGAAAGTCTGTTGCTGGACCAGTGTCAGCAATGCGCTGTCGGATACCCGGGGGAACTTATCGGTGGAATCGAGGGAGGTGATGAAGTGAAGGGTGTCGCTTGCCGAGAGGTTGGCGCCGCCCTGGGACCTGAGCGAGGTCGGCGCCTGCAGGATATAGGCTGAGAAGTGTTTCAAGGGAGCGGATGGCTGGATGACGACCGTGCTGTCCCCGTTGGCAAAAGAGGGGGCAAGGGCTACCGGCGCACCCGTATTGTCGGTGAGGGAGATGGTGTTAGCGGCCGAAGCGTGGTCGATGGCGGCGGTGAAGGCAAGCCGGATAGTAGCAGAAACGCTGACGTCATAAGTAAGGGAGGACGGGGTCCTGCCATCGATAGTGACCGAAGACAACCGGAAGGGCTGCGGAGTCGGCGCGGTCACATTACCGGAACCGGAATTTTTCGAACATCCGGCCGCCAGCGCCGCCCCCATCATTACCAGGATAAACGAATGCCTCATATCCCTATTTTTTAAATTGAAAAAACAACAGGCTATCATTATTCCGGGCTGCTACGAGCACATCCCCATATTTTGCCGTATGCAGCCATTCAAAATCCCGGATCTCCCCGTGTACATCGGGGAGGATGGCGCGCGGGCTGAACCCGGCATCGCTCTTATCGAATGAGAATAAAGTAGGGTATAATGCATCATACTTTCCTTCATAGGGTCTGACGCCATAAAAATTCCCGCCTGCCAGCCAGCTTGCAGCATTGTTGTTGCCCGGCAATTGTGTAAAAGCGAAAACGGGAGCCTGTTGCAATTCGTTTGGCAGGTCCGACCTGGTAAAGTTTCCTTTCCCGTCATTTATGAAACAGGAGGAGCCGAGGGTTTCCGCTTTCAGCTCGATATAATTCCTGAACAGGTCATAAAACATATATTGTACATCTTTTCCCGCGACTTCGCTGTAGGTAAGGTAATATTTTTTCAACACCGGTATTTCGCGTTCCAATTCATCTTTGGCCAAAAAGGTATATTCTTTGCCGTCTACCGTATAGCACATCAATTGTTCGACCGTTCCGTTGCCGTCAAAATCCCTTACATACAATTTCAGCGGTCCGTTCTTCCCGGCCCACAATTTGGAATTGTGTCCCCAATTGCCGACCAACAGGTCGAGATTGCCATCGCCATTTACATCGGCGGCATAGATGGTTTGCCAGAGGCCGGTGGAATTTGGGATATCGTGTTCGGTGAATTTCCCATGGTCATTGATAAAGACCTTGATGGGCATCCACTCCCCTGTTACGATCAGATCGGGCCACCCGTCGTTATTCAGGTCCGCAAACTGAGCGCTGGTGACCGTGCCAAGCTGTGTGAGCGGAATGGTGCTATTCGTTGTATTGGTAAATTTCCCGTGGCCGTCGTTCAGCAGCAAATAAGACTTCATGGGTGTTCCGAAAGCAGTCCCCTCTGTTTTTGCGAGTGTTCCGATAAAAATGTCCATATCCCCGTCGTGGTCAACGTCGGCTACTGCAACGCATGATTTATTGTAGAGCTGTTGCACCATAAAATCAGGTTTCAGCTTAAAGTGGCCGTGTCCGTCATTGAGAAACAAACGGTCTTGTAAAAATAAGGGCGCGCTGATAGAAGGTTCGTTCCCTCCGCTGATAACGAGGAGGTCCTGGAAGCCATCGCCGTTCGCATCGAAGAAAACGGCATCCACATCTTCGCAAAAAGCAAATTTCGCAAACAAGGCCGTATCTACCGCCTCAAAATTTCCATCCTTTTTTTGCATCATCAACGCGCCCGCATGGAAACGGGCTCCGCACACATAAAAATCACTTAAACCATCGTTGTTGATATCGCCGACCGCAACCTTCGGTCCCCGCGTACTCTCCATATGGGGCAAAAGGTATTGGACAGTAAAATCATTGAAATTGTTCTCGATATGCTTCCAATCGCATTTGACCTGCGCGGTTATATTCTGCAATTCCGGAGGTTTTGGCGGGAAATAGTCCGTATACCTGAAACTCCCGGCTGCATTATTTTGGTCACAAATCAGGACTTTGTTGAGCACAGGGGATTTTATGATCTGGTATTTCTGGTCGGGCCAAATAACGAGCAGACTGTCCGCAGTCAGGCTATCCAGGCCAAAGTGCAATTTCGTGTCGGATGAGGATTGGAACCCGCGGGTCAGCATGAGTTCCGCATACTGAGTCACCTTTTCATTTTTTGCATTATGTGAAAACAAATAAGCCTTTGAGCCGATGCCGAATTTATTCATTCCGTTCCCTTTGAAAGCAATATCGAGATGGCTTTTCGGAGCCGAGGTATTTTTCAGAATGACGGCCGGCTGATCGATACAGTTGATCACCAAATCGAGGCTCCCGTCATTGTCAAGGTCGGCATAAGCAGCGCCATTGAAATATCCTTTCATCTTTCCGGTACCCCACTCTGTGCTGACGTCTTTAAATCCCGAATCCAGGTTGCCTTTGAATAGGAAGGGATGAGAAGAGCCATCGGGCATCCTGGCGACGGTCTCGTCGTCGAATTCATCGGATGCATTCCGATTGACGTGCGAGGCCAGGTCCGAAACAAACCGCACATAATCCAGATCGGTCGGGCGTTTGACGATCCCGCTCGAAATGAACAGGTCCTTTTTGCCATCGTTATCGAAATCGGCAAACAAAGGGGACCAGCTCCAGTCCGTTGCGCTTACGCCATTCATCAGGGCAACATCGCTGAAGCTTTTCCCGTCGCCATTATTTTTCTGCAGGCAATTCCGCGAGACCTGGTCCTGGAAGCCATGGCTTTTAATTTTGTATTTATACACTTCCGCATTTTCTTCGCTGCCGTAGGTTTTCATCGTCTTTTCGTCGGGAGGCAGCATATCGGCGGTAATGATATCCGGCTGGCCGTCGTTGTTGTAATCGGCAATATCATTACCCATGCTGAATCTCGAATAATGTCCAAAATGTTTTGCCCCGCTCTCCGTAAAAGTGCCGTCCCCGTTGTTGATATAATAATAATCGTTTTCGTGAAAATCATTGCCGACATAGATATCGTCGAAGCCATCGTTATTTAAATCCGCCACAGAAATCCCCAGGCCGTATCCAAGGATACTTTGGTAAATGCCAGCCTGTGCGGACACATCGGTGAATTTTCCGGTAGTGCTCAGGTCATTTCTATACAGCCGATCGCCGGCATTTGGGTCGAATGTTCTTCGTTTGCTGGTGTCGGCTATGTTCTCATTGGGATGATGCGACTGATTTAAGATAAAACAGTCCAAATCCCCATCGTGATCATAGTCGAAGAAGACGGCTTGTGAGGAATAGGCCGCGAGGTCCAGACCGTATTTTGCGGAACTTTCGGTGAAGGTGCCATTACCGTTGTTGATGAACAATTCGTTATGGCCTTTTAAATTATGTTCTCCCTGAACTGCACAAACATAGATATCCAATAATCCATCGCCATTGACGTCCGCCATCGTAGATCCCGTGCACCAGTCCGAAGACCCTGCCACACCTGCTTTTTCGGTGATGTCTTCGAATTCAAAATTGCCTTTATTCAAATATAGCTTGTTGCCGCCCTTATGATTGGCGGTAAAATACACATCGGGAAGGCCATCGTTGTTGATATCGCCTATCGATACGCCTCCGCCATTGTAGTAGTACAGGAAATATAAGATCCCAAAAGCCTTGTGCTTTTCCAGCGTATTGGTAAAATCTATATTAGAGTGCGACGCCGGGATAGTTTCGAACAAGGTCTTCGGCTTGCAGGAATAAAAAAACAATACTGACGATAAAGCAACTGAAAAAAGGCAAACTTTTTTCATAATCCTGCTAATTTTTTGCGCTTAAAATCTGTTTAGAAATGTCTTTATATACTGAAATATAATGCGAGCGCATATGCGCCGATGTCGGTATCGACTCATTTTTACGCAGCACCATAATTGCTTTGGACGCCTCGACCGGCATGTGACAATTTATGCAATTATTTCTTAAAAAATCCCGGGTGACGGAGGATGCCAGTTTGCAGGTGTTGTGTGACGCGACGCTATGGCAGGTTTCGCATTTGACATAAAATTGCATGGCCTGCGTACTTTCATTTTTATGTCCGTCGTGGCAGCTGAGACATGTCATTTCGCTATTTCTGAAACATTTGCTGGCGGAAAGCATGCCGTATTGATTGCCGTGTACGTCCATTTCCGAAACGGGTTTTCCGGTGTCTTGTTGAAAGAAGTCGAACAGTTTGTCGCCTGTCTGAAAACTGAAGGAAGGCTTGGTTTTTGAGAGTCGGCCACCATGGCATAGTCTGCATAGGTCGAGGGATTGCGCGCGCGAAAATTTTGCAGGGTTCAAAATCGCGTGGCCCCTCTTTTCGGCGGGGTTCTTCTCGTGAAATGCAATGTGTTCCATTGCGGGTCCATGGCATTTTTCGCATTCGACGCCTAAGATGAACCCGGTTTTAGCGAACTCATCGGCTTTAGAATCCTTATTGGTTATTTCCCGGAACGAGGTCGAATGGCATTCCAGGCATCGTGCAGTAATGGAACGGTTAAACTCCACCTTTCGTGAATAACCGGGGCTGGCTGTCCATTCATTGGTCTCGGTGAAATAGGTCAATGGCAATTCAAACAGGTAATTCCCGAACCAATAAATGCTGGTTTGGCCCCGTTTGCCGGATCCAACTACGATATCGAACGGTCGCGAAAGTTTCGCGACACCGTTTGAATATGCCGTCTGGTAGAAACTGTCCTGTCTTTTTTCTGCGGCGATGAAAAGGTGCTCGTTAATAATGAACCGATTGGCGCTGTCGAAATCGCCTTTCAGCGTTTGTCGGTTTGCCGGAGCAGAGGTCAAATGGTGAAAGGACTTCAGGTGTTGCTCATAAATAGCCGCATGGCATCGGACACAATTCTGCGAACCGGCAAATTGTTGTTGTTCGGGTGGGGTGGTCGTCGGTGCTTTTTTTTGTTGAGTGCAATTTTCGAGTGACAACAAGCCGAAAATGGTGATGATGATGAGCCCAGTAATTAAATAATATTTCCGGAAAGTTATCATTTTTCAAAAAAAAAGAGCACCAGCATCGTGCTCTTTTAAAGAATGATTTATGAATACTATTGCTTGTTCGTATATAGGGCTTTGACGTCAGAAGCGGATAGAGCCGTACCATACAGCCTGAATTGGTCGAGGTAGTTACCGGTCTCCCAGTTCTGTCCCCAGCCAAGGTTGGGGATCTGGCTGTTCCCGCCGATATCGAATTCGGTGATCTTGGTGTTATCCATATTGGGAGCGCCATGTGATGGCCAGGATTGGGTATTGGGATTGGCAACACCATCGACATATAGCGTCATGACGGATGTGTTTGCATCGTAGACGAAGGCAAGGTGATGCCACTGGTTGTCCATGATACCATGGACGGCCGTGGGGCCCAGCCACTGAAACCAGTTGTCGGCGACTTTGGAATCGATACAATCGATCTTCAACACCGCCGAGTCATTGTTCGTCCCCCAGTCGAATAGTCCCAACATGGAACAATCGGCCCAGTAACCATTCGATGAGGCAAAACAGAAAAAGAAAGCCGAATTGTTTTTCGGAATCCCGTTCCGTTTTTCCCAAAGTGCAATGGTAAAGCTGTTTGCCGTTGTGATGAAATCGTTGGCATTGGAATACTTGACAAAATCGGTTCCATCGCCTATGATGGCTTTTCCCGAAATGCCTGCTCCCGATTGCAATGGGTTATTGGACGGGAAATTCGCACGAATGCTGTCCACCGCATTCATCAGGGTGTTGCTTGTGGTGCCATCGAATGCCGCAAAGAATTTTAGCGGGCCACCGGGCGGATTGGCATCCTTGGGATAGTCGCCTAAGGCAGGACGCTCCATTTTTTGGCAACTTCCAACCAAAATGCATAGAGCCAATAAGGTCAACAGGTGGCGATGAATTTTAGTATGTTTCATTTTTTTAATTTTTGGATTACTAAAAGCATGCTATTACAAACATCAAGGATAATTCGGGTTTTGGGTCAACTTGCCAAGGAACTGGTCGATAATGGGTTGAGGGATCGGATACAAAGCATTCTTTGGCTGATATTGCAGACTGCTCAATACGCTGGTAGCGTCGCCCCAGCGTACCAGGTCGTAGAACCGGTAGCCTTCCAATGCAAGCTCCCAACGGCGTTCGTTCTTGATGGCCGTACGCATCTGGTTCTGGTTCACATAGGGAATGTAGGGAACGTATTTCCGTGTGATGCCGGAATCTCCATTTGCGCGGCTCCTGATCAGTTCCAGGTTTGTGGCGGCTGTAGCGCCATCGCCTGTTTCATTGGCTGCCTCGGCCAACATGAGGATCACGTCGGCATAACGCAGGATCCTATGGTCGATCCAGTCTGCCCCGCCGGCACTACCGATCTGACCCGTAAATTGTCTCATTTGCGGATCCGAATACGCTTTTTTGTTCCAATAGGGCTGGTCGAGCACGACGCCGGGGTTATAGACCGGAAGGGTGTTTCCATAGCCTCCGGTTGCGGGGCCGCCATCATATCGGCCGGAGAACAGGATCGTCATATTCCTTCTGGGGTCGGTAGAATCCCAGGCATTTACCAGCACCTGTGTCGGAACATTCCAGCCCCAGCCAAGGTTCCAATCGACGCTGGCGCCACCTTGCCGGACATTTTGAGAAGTTCCCCATTGTGTGCCGATCCAGGGTGACTGGTTTGGCCCGACATAATTTACGAGTTCCCAAATCGATTCCGGGCCGCATTTGCCTGCGCCATTCAATCCATCTTTCCAGATATCTACAAAACTCGGATCGAGGTGATATTGACCCGAGCCTATCACGGTATTGCAAAGACCGATGACCCTTCCCCAATTGCCGCGCCATAACCAGGTTTGCGCCCACAATGTATTTGCGGCGCCCGAAGTCAACCTACCCAGATAGGAATTACCCGTTTGCGTTGCCCATGTCACCGGCAGATATTGCGAGGCGACGGTCAGGTCGGAATCGATCAATGCAAAGATCTGTCCGGGCTTGGCATTCGGCACGATTTGCTGGTTGGGCGAAGTGTAATAGAAGTTTTCCAGCGGCAGGTAGGTTTCTCCATATGCCTTCAGCAGATCGAAGTAGGCGTAAGCCCTGAAAAAACAAGCCTCCCCGATATTTCTCAGAGACCCGTCATCCTTTGGTTTGATCGAATCCGCATCATGAATGATCTCGTTCGCCAATTGGATCATGTTGAAGTGGTCGCCCCAATAGGTGTCGGTAGCCCAATCATCCTTGGTGTATTGGAAGGTCTCGAACTCCGCGTTGATCTCGGCGCCATCCGAAACGCTGCTTCCTTTCTGGGCGTCGTCATCACGTATCGAATTAAAATCCAACCACGCTAAAGTACTGAACCCGGCATCACCGCGCAATGCAGAATAGAGTCCAAGCGCTTTGGCTTCAAACGTACCGCTACCGCTGCCCAGGTCATCCTGGGTTGCAGACAACGGCTGCCTGTCTAAAAATTTCTTACAGCTGCCAAGCAGCAGTGCAATTGCTGCAAATGCCAGCGTAGCCGTTAATAATTTTATTTTATTTTTCATAATGGACAATTTTAAAATTAGAAGGTTACACTTACCCCGCCGGTTATGATCCTTGGAATTGCTCCGCCGCCCTGATCGATCCCAAATTGCAATGGATTGGGCGGGAAGGTGACCGCGGCTCCTCCAAGTGTATTTGAAGACTGCAGGGAACTATATTGCTGGAAGCCGCCATATTCAGGTGAATAGCCTGAATTATTCTTCCAGGTGATGAGGTTCTGTACATTGATGTATATACGCGCAGCTTTTACAACAGACGACTTCGAAAACGCGTGTTGGGGGACATTATAGCCTACCTGAAGGTTGCGGATGCGAACATAAGAACCATTTTCGATGCTGTAAGTCGACCCTACGTAATTCACGCGATCGCCCGTGCTAAGCAGCGGCGTCCAGTTCGAAGTCCCCGGGCCATGCCAGGCATCCAGCTGGAATGCGGCATAGTTGGCACGCACATAGGGCGCCTCCAGGGAGCCCCAAGCCCGGAATATCTTATTTCCCCATACGCCACCGAGATCGACACCCAGGTTGAAATTCTTATAGTTCACGGTGACCGAACTTCCGTAGGTGAATTTGGGGGTAGGGTTTCCGATATAAGTCCTGTCTTTGGAGTCAATGACACCATCGGGTTTTCCGGGTGTCGAGCCACTAAGATCCTGATAGATCAGATCGCCGGGCCTGACCTGTCCCAAAGAGGACTCCACGGGTGAAGCCAGGATCTGCGCATAGCTTTGGAAAACGCCTTTTACTTTATAACCGAAAAACTCGCCGACCGGTTGACCCGCGATCGTCCGGCTATCCTGTTCGCCATTGTTCTGGCTTGTGGCGTCGATATAGGTAAAAGAGGGGTCGTCGAAGCCCAAAACCTTATTCTGGATAAAAGTGATGTTGCCGGAAATGTTTATACCAAGGTCTTTGGTGATGGCCTGATTCCAGGAAGCGCTGATCTCCTGACCCGTATTCTGGATATCGACCAGGTTCTCCAATTGATTAACGTTTCCAATCGGATACAGGCCCATTGCTCCAAAGGTCCTGCGATTGAAATAAGTGGCTTCAACGTGCAAACGGCGTTGGAATGCTTCGAATTCGAATCCTGCTTCATACTGGTGAACATTTTCCCAATGCAAGTTTGGATTGGCGATGTAGGCTTTCCCATAAGTATTATCGAAATTAAACCCGCCTCCGCCATAACCATTACTGGTAGGAGCAGGCCATACCGTCTGGCCATTTGAAACTACTCCGGGATAGGAGGGATAATAGACTCCTGTAGGAACGGCCTGGTCGCCCAACGTACCCGCAGAACCCTTGATCTTGAAGAAATCGAAGAATTTCTGGTTCGCCATGAAAGATTCCCTGGTCAATTCCCATGCGGCGCCAACTGTCCAATAGGTGCCCCATTGGTTTGCCGGCAAGAAGGAGGAAGAACCGTCCCGCCTGATGGAAGCATTCAGGTAATATTTCTGATCATAATTGTACAATGCTCTTCCGAAGAAACCGGTGGTCCAGTTCGGTTGATAATTGTAGGAAAAAGTCTGATTGGGATCATTGCTTACCGCGGTGTAAGGCCAGGAACTGGGATACCAAAACCTTGGGTTATCCGGGATGGGCTGCGAATTATCGGTAGACACAACCCACGTCTGATTGTAAGATATCTGATGGCTATAGGTTGTAGCCCCTGCGATGACGGTCAGGTTATGGTTGCCGAAGTTGTTCTTATAGGTTAAGATATTATCCGTCTGTGTGTTCTTCGTATCCGTTAATCCCTGTTTCACTAAGGTAGTCAGTTGTTGTACCACCGGAACATCAGCCACCGGATCGTAGCCATAATAGAGTTCCTGGTATTGACGATGGTTTTCGTTGGTAAAGTCTCCGTATACGGCTGAGTGGAAGGTCAGGTGCTTCATCAAATTGATGTCGAGGTACAACGTTCCGACATAGCGGTATAAGATATCGGAATTGGTATTGTAGTGGCTGTAAATATCCAACAACGGATTTTGAACGCCGGAATTTTGCAAAGCCGGATCGGTAGTAGAGTACAGGTTTTGGGAAAGGGTATCGCTGCCATACAAATTGGGAACGTTGAATTTTTTCGGCTTTGCAGAGATCTGGGGCATGACCTCGCGTGCGTTGTTCAGTTCAGATGTCGCATCATAGGGCAGGTTTTCGCGCATTACCGTGAAGTTGACGCCCACCTTCAGCCACCTGTTGATCTTAGCCTCGTCGTTGATCGTTGCATTGATCCTTTCCAATTGTTCCTTTAAAACAATTCCCTGGTCTAAGGTATAACCAAGGCTCAAATTGAATTTATTGTTGTCTGTTGAATTGGCGATGGAAAGGTTATTGGCGCTGATGATACCCTTTTGCGTCACTGCTTTTATCCAGTCGGTATTATTTTGCATCCCCGGGACCGTGAGATAGCCGGTATTCGTTACCCCGTTGTTTGCATTCTCTTCAGCAAACAAAGTATTGAATTGACTCGCATTTGCCAGCTTGATCGGATTGACCAGCTGTTTTACGCCGGTGCTCGTTGACAGCGTAAAAACCGATTGCCCTGCCTTCGCCCGTTTGGTCGTAATGATAATGACTCCGTTTGCACCCTGGTTACCGAAAATTGCCAGGGATGAGGGGTCTTTCAGGACTTCCATGGATTCGATGTCGTTCGGGTTTACATAGCTGATATCATACGTAAATACGCCATCCACTACATACAAGGGAGCGATGCTGGCGATGCTTCCCGTACCACGGATACGGATATCGGGTGCCTGTCCGGGAGTGCCATTATTGACCACATACAATCCGGCGACTTTACCCTGCAGACTTGCTACGGGATTGGTATTCGGTTTATCCGAGATTTCCTTACCGTCGATCTTGACGATGGAACCGGTCAGGTCACGTTTGGCGGCCGCGCCGTAACCGATGACCACGACTTCGTCCATCGCCTTCCTGGCGGCGGTTAATTTAACGTTAATGACAGGTTGGTCGGCCACGGCGACTTCCTGGGATTCATAACCGATATAAGTGATGACCAACGTACCTTTTTGAGGCACGGTCAGCGTAAAGTTGCCGTTGTTGTCGGTGGTCGTCCCGAGCGCCGACCCCTTGATCTTGATGGAGACGCCGGTTAGGGGTTCACCGTTCTCGCCGGTGATCCTGCCGGTGATCTTGATATCCTGGGCTTCGGGCGAGTTGGACACGACCACGATAAGATTGTTTTCCAACATCTTGAAAGTGAGGTCGGTGCCGTTGAACATAGTCCGCAACAGGTCGTTGATCATCATATCCTTTGCTTCCACCGTGACCTTTTTCCGGATGGTAGCCAGCCGGCTATTGTAAAGGAAACGGTAGACGCCCTGTTTCTCAATAGAGTTGAGAACCCTGGATATTTCAACCTGTTTCAGATTAAGAGAGACCCTTCCCTGCCCGCTGACATGAGCTGATACCTGTAGTGCCGCTACAAACACCAGTAGAAAGGTAAGTTTCATAACCAAAATAGCTTTTTTTACGGCATGAGGGTTAATGCCCCCAATCGTTAGCGTTTTTTTCATATTTTTAAACTTATGGGTTTTAGATGTGTGAAACCGGCTGATGCGTCTTTCCCTGACCACCTGGTTTCCAATTTAACCTTGCGGGGAATGCGCCAACATTTCCCGCTTTTTATTATCGCTAAGTGCTGTTATTCATTTGCATAAGTTTGGGTTGTCAATTTTAGCATATCAGTTATAGATGGTTACCTCGTTGCCTTCGATCCTGTAGTCGAACCGGGCCGTCAATTTAAGGGCGTCCAACGCCTGCCGGATGGTCTCTTTTTCAAAGGTGCCGGTGAACTGAAGGTCTTCCTCGGCGGGGTTTTCGAATCGGATGGTGACACCGTACCAGCGTTCCATTTGTCTGGCGAGGTCACTGAAGGGCTCGGCCTGGAAGATGAGCTTGTTATCCACCCAGGAAGTCTCGATCATGGCGCCCGAATGGTGTTCATAGGTCGGCTTGCTGATCACGACGATCGATTCAGGCTTGATCTCCCTTCGGCGTGGGATCTTTATCAAGAGGCTGTCCTCATTGGAGACCACCAGTTTTTCGTTTGGCTGGAGGATGATCTTATCGCTTGGCCTGTTCCGTATGGAGACTTCGATGCTGCCCCGGATGAGGGTGGCTTCGGTGGTCTTATCTGTGGGATACGATTTAATATTGAAGCTGGTGCCCAAAACGCGGATGTCGACGTGTGCGGTATGGATGACGAAGGGTCTCGAGGGGTCGGGGGCCACGTCGAAGAAAGCCTCTCCGGTGAGGTTCACTTCCCGGGTAGTTTGTCCGAAGGTCTTTGCGTATTGAATGCGGCTGCCGGCGTTGATCCAGACATGGGTGCTGTCGGGGAGTGTCAGGCGGGTGCGGGAGCCGGTGTTGGTAACGATTTCGCGGCCCGCGGGTGTGGGTCGCGAGGCTGCAATTGGGGCGGGGGATGCAGCGGGCCTGGTGAAAAACCAGATCGCGGTGAAAATGGCCGCCAATGAAGAAACCAGGATCAGGGCCTTGCCTATCCTGTGTTTAGATCCTTTTTCGGGGTATTCCGTGGAATTTCCGCTGATGGCGTTAAAAACGAAATTGAGCTCTTCGATGCGGTCCAGGTGACGGCCAAAGGCTTCTTCGGCCAACCTTCTGTCGGCGGTGCTGGTGTGCTCCCAAAGATCGGCAATGGTTTGAACGGGATAATGCAATTCGGGGTTATTCCGCAGCAGGACTTCCAGCTCGCGGAGCTCCTGTGGGGTGGCTTCCCCCGCCAGTTTCTTGGCAATCAGGTTCCAGGTGTATTCCTTGTGTTCTTTTCCCATCGGCAGCGTTCGTTAGTGTTTGCGGGAAGAAATGCCCGCAACTGTTCGTTGACTTTAAGGACAAGAAAAACTCTAAAAACCCCCAAAAAATTTTAGCTTTTTTTAACAAAATCTAATGGCCGGAATCTAAGTGATTGAAATACAACCAATTGATTAATCGGTCTGGGAGTGGTCTTTTTTGACGGAGGAGGGCAATGTCTTATCCACATCGAAGCTGATGGTATTGCCGATCTTCTGGAGTGCGATCGCCAGTTGGTTTTCGACGGTCTTGATGGAGAGATTGAGGATCTCGGCGACTTCGCGGTATTTGAGACCGTCTTCCTTCACCAGTTTGAAAATGATCTTGCATTTGGGGGGCAGCTGTTCGATGGACCTTTTGATCAGGGCGAGCATATCTGCGGTGATGAGGAGTTGTTCGGGGTCGAAATAGATGCTGGTAAATTCCGCCTGGAACTCATCTATCGGGTTGGTAACATTCCGTTTGTGCTGGTTAATATAGTTGAGGGCGGTATTCCTGGTGGAGACATAAAGATACACTTTGAGGTTGTCTATCTTTTGGAGTTCGCGGCGTCTTTCCCAAATCCTGATAAAGACATCGGAAACGATCTCTTCCGCGGACTCCTTTGACTTGACCATGGATTTCGCAAAAAGGAAAAGCGGGGAATAGAGGGAAGTGAATAATTCCTTGTACGCCCCTTGATCGTCAAAACAGGCGATCCTGGATTGGAGGTATTTAAGACTGTCAGCAGTCATTCCGTTAGTTGATGGCAAGCTAAACCACTACCAAGTTAAGAAGATTTTAAATGACCTAAGGGTTTTTTGTTTGGCCGGATTGGCTGAAATTCCATTTTATCTCTTGGCCCGGATTCACTAATTTTGCGCAGCCGTAAATTCAATTGCTATACATAGCGGGAATGCGGTATGGACCTATAGCTCAGTTGGTCAGAGCAAGAGACTCATAATCTCTGGGTCGCAGGTTCGAGCCCTGCTGGGTCCACGTTTCAATGAGAAAAGATCGGTTGCGGGATACGAGCAGGGTCTATCACGGAAGGTTCCCGCTCGCGGATTCATCGGTCTTGGATGGTCAGAACGGGAACCTGACGTGCAGTGTACAGCCTTCCCCGGGGCTGCTATCCAGCATATAATCCCCGTTGAAGGATTCGATCCGGTTGATCATGTTCGTAATTCCTATCCCTTTTCTGTTATCGGTGAGTTCGAAGCCTTTGCCATCGTCGGCGACGGTCACATGGATGAAACCGTCGTCCGAACCCAGCAATATATCAACAGAGGAAGCGTGCGCATGTTTCAGGATATTGGTGATCTGTTCCTGGATGATCCGGTAGATATTCAGCTTCAGGTCAATATCGATGGAAGGGACGGCGACGCGGTAGACGAATCTGGTCCGTATCGCACTCCTTTCATTCAGGGCATCGACGAGCGGCTGTATCAAATCTTTGAGGTTGAGCTTGCCCTGGGGCGTGATTTCGTTCCTGGCAAGGAAACGGAGCTCGTCGATCGCGTTGTCGATGAGTCCGATGGCCTGCGGGATCAGGTTTTCTTTCCCGGCCATTTTCGATGCCATTGCCGTCGTGAGGTAAATCCGCGAAGTCGCCAGGATCTGGTTGACGTTGTCATGCAGTTCCTGCCCGATCTTGGTCCTTTCTTTTTCCTGTGCCGTTATCACGGCGCGGGTGATCTTTTTCTGCTGCTGGACTTTCTGATTGAGGATCTCCAGCTCCATCAACTTTTTCTGCGTGATATCCGATACGGCAGTCATCATCCCCCAAACCTCTTGTCCTCCGCTGGTGATCGGGAACATCCGGACATGGTACCACGTGAATGTTCCGTCGGGTTGCGGGTAAGAAATTTCGTAATCGACTTTTTCACCGGCAATGACCCTGGTCATCCATTTCGAAAGCGCGTCCCTTCGTTCCATTGGGAAATAATCCAGGAACTTATCGCTGATCACCATGTGGTGGCCCAGTTCTTTCCGGGCGAAATCGGCGGCGCGCTGGTTATAGGAAATGATGTTCAGGTCTTTATCGAGCAGGACATAAGTGGTGTCCGTATTATCCAGGATGGTATGCAGGTTGGCCTCGGACTTCCTTAGCTGTTCCTGCGCCCGTCTGAGCGAAGAAATGTTATAGCCGGAGCCGATGATACAAGGCCGGCCTTCGTAAAGGATGCGTTTGGCTTTGTAGTAGAAGGGGACTTTCCTGCCATCCCTGGTGGTGATCTCCGCCTCGAGGTCTGTCTCTCCGGTGGGATCGTCGAGAAGGCGCCGTATTCTGCGCTGAATTTCTTCTTTTTGCGCGCCCTGGAAGAAATCGAGTGGATTCAGGTGTCCTACCTCATCGTATGAATATCCGCTTTCTCTCCCGAAATGCTTGTTCCATCGCAGGTACTTTCCATCGGCATCCTGAAGGAAGAAGACGCCCGGCAGGCAGTCGATGATCTCGTTGGACAAATTCCGTTCCCTCAGCAGTTGTTCTTCCGCAACTTTCCTTTCGGTGATATCGATGAGCGTCCCCATAATGGCGACACGTTCTTTATACAGGCTTCTGCTCCCGAACACCTCGGCATAAATCAGGGTGCCGTCCTTTTTTCTGCCTTTCGCTTCGAAGTGTACGCTGGTGAGTTCGCCTTCCATACGGGCCCTGATCTGTTCCCTGATCCTATCCTGGTCTTCCGCATCTACGATCATTTCCACGGAATAAGAGTTGATCATCTCTTCCGGGGGATAACCGAAGATCTCGGCAAACTTCGGGTTCACGTAGGCGAATCTTCCGTCCTGGATGATATAGATACCGACGAGCGAACGTTCCGAAATGGTCCTGAACATCAATTCGGCCGCACGGAACTCGCGTTCCATTTTTTTCCGTTCGGTTACATCCCTGGCGACGCCCATGACGAGGTTGTTGGACATCTTCTTCACATTGGCTTCGATCTCGACAAAAGATCCGTCCCTGCACACGTATCGCCGTTCGGAAAATATGCGTTTGCCTTCGGCCAACTCCCTCATCCGGAGAGGAGTCGTCTTCAGTTGTTCGGGGTCGATCAGGTCCGACATATTCATCCGCAGCATTTCATCCCTGCTATAGCCCAGCCGGCCGAAAAGACTGTCGTTGACGTTGACAATGTGGCCATCCATGTCATGGATGACGATCAGATCCGTAGCTTGTTCAAAAAGACAACGATACCTTTCTTCACTGTCAGTATTCGTTCCTTTCTCTTCCGCCGCGGTGACGCGGCCCTTGTAATGATTCGAATATTGCATTTTTACACTAACTTTCTCCAGTTACCTCTGGTACAAGCAATCGTACGAAAAACAAATGATCAATAAGATGCGATAGGGCGATCTACGGTAGGCAAAAAGGGCGGATAAAAGGGTTGGATTAACGTGATTTCACGGGAATTTCCGGGTATTTTTTTTAAAAGAAGCGCGAAGGTAGGGTAAATATGCCAAGCAGGCATATATTATTCAAAATAATATGCGTTTTTTTGCGCGCTTTTTCGTTTATGTATGGTTATTAGAGGATTAGAAATGATAAAAAAACATGATCGGCTTGACGGTCGGTGGAAAAAATGTGAAATGCTTGCATTTTTCAAATTTGGGGATTAAATTTGTATTAGCAGTACCCAATCTCCCTGAAAGGCCTTTCCGCCAAGTCCCATCTCCTACTTTTCTATCGTTGCATTTCTTCAACTATCCTTTGTAATTACCGTGTTCGCTATCCAATGGCTATGGAATTTCTGAACGATTCCTAATCCGTAACACCCGTAATTATGAAAACGCTATCCACCCCAGGTAGGCTATTGTTTATCGCCCTCATTATCGTTATTCTGCCCATGCTGGCAGAAGCCAAAAAGAAATCTCCCGTTCTCCATTTTGCCGGTTGGAAAGCCGGGACGAAATGCATGTCAAGCGGTCGGAAGACCGGGAAGCATCGCATCGTTGCCGCCCTATCCGAAAAAAGGCTGATTGTCCTAGAGGCTGCCGAAATGTACAGCGAAATGCAGTTGAAGGATTCGGGCATGAATGAGAAAGCGTTGCTATACGCATTGCTCGGCTATCATCGTCTGGTGAAAAAGCACCGGCTGAATAAAACCGGCATCCTGTCCATCTGCGATTTCAGCCAATCCTCGGCCTCCAAGAGAATGTACGTGATCGATGTGCGCAACAGGAGGCTGATCTACCGCACCTATGTAGCGCATGGGATCAGATCGGGGCGGGAATATGCCAACTCCTTTTCCAACACTCCGGAATCCTATAAGAGCAGCCTGGGATTCTATGTCACCCGCAATGCCTATCTGGGCAGCAACGGTCTCTCCTTGCGTATCGACGGGATGGAAAGGGGTTTCAACGACCGGGCCAGGCAACGGTCTATCGTCATCCATGGCGCCCCGTACGTGAGCGAGCGGATCCTGCACAAATACGGTCTGATGGGTACGACATTCGGATGCCCGGCGATCCCGGAGGAGATGGCGGCACAGGTCATTCCGGTGTTGAAGAACGGCACCTGTTTTTTTGTCTATTTTCCATCCAGGAGATATTTATCGGGGTCGAGCGTGCTGAATGGTTGATTCTCTCGCTAACTTCATAGGCAAAATCGAAACGTCATGGCTGCGAAGACAGATTGGCCGGTAGCTATCCGCCCACTGCTTAAGAAATATAAAAATGCGAAGCATCCGCTGGAATACCATAACATTTACCAGCTGATCGTCATGGTAGTCCTTTCCGCTCAATCCACCGATGTTGTCGTGAATCAAATTGCGCCCGGGTTTTTCGCCGTCTTCCCCGACATGCAGGCTTTGTCGGCAGTGACACCGGAGTTACTATATCCCTATATCAGCAAGGTCAGGAACTTCCCTCACAAGGCTTCATGGCTGGTCCAGATCGCAAAACAAATAGGGACGGACCAGCATATCCCGCTCGATATGGCGGCGCTGACCGGGCTTCCGGGCATCGGCAGAAAATCCGCCAACGTGATCCGCCGGGAGGCAGGGATGGCCCCGGAAGGCGTGATCGTAGATATTCACGTCGTTCGTGTCGCCCCACGGCTGGGCATCGCAAAAGACGCCGATCCGAAAAAGATGGAGCAGCAATTGATGAAGGTGCTGCCTCCGGACGAATGGGACGCAGGCATGGCGATGTCCTTTTTAGGAAGAGATATATGCCGTCCCCAGCCCGAATGCGAGCGGTGTCTGATGAATCCTGTGTGCGTATACTATGCTAAAAGCAAAAAGGTCAAAAAAACAGCGGTTAAAAAACGTTAGGTTATACATCCAACCCCAGCCGACGGGAAATATTCGAACTGAACAGATTGCCGGGATCGTGTTTGCGTTTGATCGCCAACCATTCTTCGTGTTGCGGATACATGGCCTTGAAAGTGGTTTCCTGGAGCAAGGCATCTTTTCCGAGATAGACTCGTCCGCCGGCTGAAAGCACTTTCGCATCCAGCTTGGGTGTAAAAGATAGCAGCTCCTTTGAAACGGGGAAATCGATGGCCAGCGTATAGCCTTTGAAGGGAAAGGATAGAATGCCCTGTCCCTCGCCCATCCGTTTGAATACATTCAGGAAGGGCGTACAGTGGCTGCGGGAGATCATTTCGAGTATCTCGGTCAGGTTCTTTTTGCCATTCTCTTCGGGTATGACGAACTGGTATTGTATAAACCCCCGCCGCCCATATCCTTTATTCCAATCGTTGATGGCATCGAGGGGGAAGAAGAATTTCTCGTAGTGTACAAATTCCTTCGGCGAGTTCTGCACAAAGGCGATGACCCTGTTCAGCAGGCGAACGCTGAGGCCATTGAGCGCAAAGGAGGGAAGGAAAAAAGGCACCGCGAGCTTTCCGGCTTTGTGGGTCTGCAGCGGACGCGATCTAAGCCTTACCGGAAGCTCCTCTAATTTCGCAGCATTACCGAGTGACAGCACACCGCTGCCCAGGCGGCTTCCTTTAGCGAGTGCGTCGATCCATGCAACAGAATAGTTGTATTCGTGGTCGTACTGTTCCAATGCTTCCAGCATATGATCCAGTCCCTTGATCACGATCGATTTTTGTTTGAAATAGGTAGACTCGATCTTTCTCAGCCGGACCCTTGCCTTGAGAATGACACCCAACAGACCGAGTCCGCCGAAATTGGCCCAGAACAGATCGGCATTTTCCGTCCGGGAGGCGTCGACGATGGACCCGTCCGCAAGCAGGATGGTAAAGGACAAAACGCAATTGACGAATGACCCGTCGATATGATGCGCCTTGCCGTGGATATCATTGGCTATGGCGCCGCCGATGGTGACGAATTTGGTACCGGGGCAGATCATCGGCATCCATCCTTTCGGACCAAAGACGGTGATGATCTCCTCGAGACTGACACCGGCTTCGCATTCCAGGATCCCTTCGTTCTCATCCCAATTCAAAAAATGGTTCAGCTTGGTGCATACGGCGACATATTTGTCTTCATTGATCGACTGGTCGCCATAGCTGCGGCCAAGACCACGGGCGATGACCTTGCCTTTGTTGAGGTCGTCCAGAGCATCCTCCACGCTTCTGGGATTCAACGTAAATGATTCAGCTACAGGGTAATTGCCCCATCCTGCCAATTTCTGTTTCCGGGCCGATTCCATGGAGAGCGGTTTAATTTTCCCCGCGAAATTAATGAAAGCCGCTGAATAATTTCGCTATTTTTAAGCCCAAAGGAATATATAACCCACTGATGACCAAGTTATTTAACGTGGAGACGAAAATCTTTTGGGGAGTAGCGACAGTCTGTCTGCTACCCTTTATCCTCCTGGCTTTTCTGAACAGTATGGCGCTGGATGATTATTTCTTTTATGAGTTGTACCGGGCGAAGCCTTTCTTCGGCGTTCAGCATGATCTATACCTCACCTGGGCAGGTCGGTATACGAGCGCCTTCATCACCGGGGTCTTTATCGTGCCCGATGCGCCGGGTCGTTTCACCTTTCTGCCCACCCTGATCTATTTCGTGCTGACCTGGAGTGTGATCCGGCATCTGCTTAAGAGGATCGGGACTGTATTTCCGGAGCAGCTGTCGGATTCCAAAGTGCCTGGTTTTGTTCTCTTCATCCTATTCCTTTATGTGCAGGCGGATATCGCCACCGGCTTTTACTGGCTCAGCGCCGTGACCGTATATCAAACCGCCTTTATCCTTTTTCTGCTGTTGCTGGCCAGCCTGGTGAGCATGCTGAATCGGCCGCGGTTGAAAGTTTCCGGTTATCTCTTTCTTTCCTTGCTGGTCCTATTGATCGTCGGATGCAACGAGATCATGGCGGTGTTCCTTCCCCTGTTCCTGGCGTCGCTGGCTGCAGGCTTTTATTTTTATGGGCGTCCCGTGCCCCGCTGGTTATGGTTGATCCTTGGGATCGCTATCGGGATGGACCTGATCATCTTTTTCACCTCGGGTGTGATGACTTACAGGTACCGGGAAATGAACGCCGGAACGGGAATGATCGCGATCCTCGGAAGCATCGTTTTCCGGGGCGCTGCCGTATTCTTTTACATCTTTAAGGAACCCTTGTTCTGGGTGTGCGCAGCCGCGATTTTCGCGTCCGGACTTGGTGTCCCTGCGGACTTGAATATGGCGAAGGTGTTTCGGGAAAAAAATGTCATTTTTTGGGGGATGCTCGCCCTGCTGCTCGTGGTATTGCTATCGCTTACGGTCTTTCTGCTGGCATCCAGGGGATCGATGCCGCCGCGGGTATTGAATAATCTCAGCGATGTGACGGCTTGTTTGCTGCTGGCGCTTTGCTTTCTGGCGGGCATTTTCCAGGGGGGAAGATCGCGGGTCGCGCGAATGGTACAGATGGTGCCTGAGAGGCGGGTGAAATTGGCGGTGTTTGTGATCTGCCTGCTTGCCAGCGTCAACTATGCGGAAGCGTGGAAAAGCGTCGCCTCCGGCTATTTTTATCACGCCGTTATGATGGATCGGGACAGGGTGCTAAAGAATGCCGCGGCGGAGCATCGACGCGTCGCGGTCATCCGATCGTATGATGCCGCGCTAAGGGATAGGATCGACCGGGCCTTCCCGCATGGGGTCTTTACAACGGTACACGCCCTCCTGGTACAAAAACCATCCCTGCTCTTTTTTTATGATGGGGCGGGCGCCGGGGACCGCGCCTATGCGCATTTTTACGGTTTGGATTCGATAATTGTGCGGGATAAGTGATATCTTGCGGCCTGTCTAAAAAGCAGGCGCTGTCGCTTCTTTAACCTTTTATTAACCGGAAGGAGAATACATTTGTCAACCAGAACAAAAGGAACATCATCCACAAGTGCAATTATGAAGAAATATTTCTTTACCGCGGTGATTTTTTTAGCCACAACTGCTGCTTTCGCTCAAAAAAAGCATTCCAAAAAACCCGCAGAATCCGCCTCCTCCCAAAGATACCGTAGCCCCTGTCCAAAAAACTCCTGCCCCGGTGGCCGCGACAACGCCTTCCAAGCCGAAAAAAGATTGGACCAAGCTCAATCTCTCCAAAAGGTCCGCCGACCATTTTATGTTCCAGTTGGGTTACGATAACTGGATCGGTACGCCGGATAGCGTGAATATCAAAGGCTTCAACCATAGCGCTAACTTTTATTTCCTGTATGACTTCCCCTTCAAATCCGACCAGCGGTTCAGCGTTGGAGCCGGCATAGGGGTCGGGAGCAGCAATATTTATTTCGACCAGACCTATCCGCAGGTCGCCGCCTACCAGAACCAGACGCTGGCGTTCACCCCTACGGGCGGAGGAAATCACTTCAAGCGATTTAAACTGACCACCTGCTACCTGGAGGTCCCGATCGAATTGCGGTTTGCAGTGGACCCGGAGCACATGGATCAAAGCTGGAAAGTTGCCGTAGGCGCCAAGATCGGGTTGCTGGTAAGCGCCTATACCAAGGGGGTCACGGCTGTCAACAGCGCCGGTGCGACCATCGGCAATATCACCGAAAAGGAATACGGCAAGCAATTCTTCAATTCACCCAAACTGGCAGGGACGCTGCGCGTCAGCAAGGGTGTTATCGGTGTGTTCGGACAGCTGCAGGTGAATAGCCTGATCAAGGCCACCGCCGGACCGACGGTATTTCCCTTTTCTTTTGGGGTAGTCCTGAGCGGGCTATAGATTTTTCCACCGCCTCGCGCAATCTGACTTAATTTTACCGTCCAAAATGCAGATAGTTTGATAGAGAAGAAAAACAGCATTCAGAAGGCGGAGCGAGCTGTACTGGTCGGATTGGTACATAAGACGCAGACGGAGGAGCAGTCCCGGGAGTACCTGGACGAGCTGGCGTTTTTAGCCGAAACGGCGGGCGCCACGACCTTGAAACGTTTCACCCAGAAGTTGTTGCATCCGGATAGCAAGACTTTTGTGGGAAAGGGAAAATTGGAAGAGATCAAGAACTACATTACCCTGAAGGATATCCAGGTCGTCATCTTCGACGATGAATTGTCGGGCTCCCAGATCTCCAATATTGAAAAAATGCTGGATACGAAGACGATCGATCGATCGGATCTCATCCTCGATATTTTTGCCAGCCGGGCCAAGACGGCGCAAGCCAAGCTTCAGGTCGAACTCGCTCAATATCAATATCTTTTACCCAGATTGCGCGGGATGTGGAAACACCTCGAACGGTTGGGTGGCGGCATCGGCACGCGGGGTCCGGGGGAGACGGAAATAGAGACCGACCGACGGATCGTGAAGGACAAGATCGCCCTTCTCCGACGCCGGCTGAAGGAGATAGACAAACAGGCCTTTACGCAGCGCAAAGACAGGGGGGAATTCATCCGGGTGGCCCTGGTCGGGTATACCAATGTCGGCAAATCTACGCTGATGAATGTGTTGAGTAAAAGCGATGTCTTTGCGGAGAACAAGCTTTTCGCTACCCTGGATACGACGACCCGGAAAGTCGTTTTTTGAAAACACGCCCTTCCTGCTCAGCGACACTGTGGGTTTTATCCGCAAGTTGCCGCACCACCTGGTGGAAAGCTTCAAGAGCACTCTCGATGAGGTGCGGGAAGCGGATATCCTGCTGCATGTCGTGGATGTATCTCACCCGGGTTATGAAGAACAGCTGGGAGTGGTCAATAAGACCCTGCAGGAACTGAATGCTTTCGATAAGCCCATCCTGGTCGTCTTCAACAAGATCGACCTCTATGAGTCGATTACCTTCGACCCGTGGCTGGAAGAAGGCGCAAAACAGGAGATCATGAGCGAGCTTCGCGAACGCTGGGAAAGGGAAACCAATGGCAACTGTGTCTTCGTTTCCGCGACCGAGCGAAGGAATATCGATGAATTGCGGCGGACCATCATGGATAAGGTAAGACAGCTGTACAGGATCCGCTATCCCTATAAATCCGAATTTTTATATTGATGGGTTTTATCAAGAAGTATAAATGGCATAAGGTCGCCGGAGGTGTCGCGGAGATCGGGTGGACTTCGGGGGATGTGGCCGAAGTCGAGGTCGAAGGAAAGACGATTTGTCTGGGACGGTTTGAGGGCGTGTGGTATGGTTTTTCGGGCAGCTGCCCGCATGCCGGAGCGGCGATGGTGGATGGTTATATCGATGGAGCATGTCATGTGGTGTGTGCGGTTCATTCCTTGAAGTTCAACCTGAAGAATGGGCAGGATTCGAATGGAGAGGGGTATAAATTGAAGACTTATCCGGTGGAGGTGCGGGAAGATGGGGTTTATGTGGGGGTGGAGGAGGCGAGGTTTAAATTGTTTTAGGGGAGGGGCGCGGGGCGCCGAACGGGCGGACCTGGGTTGCGCGGGGCGCGCGAAAAGGGCAGATTTTTTTTGGGTTCGCCGGCCTTTTAGAAGTGGAATTTCCCTATTTTTGCAACCCCTTTTGGGGGGACTGGACTGTGGGTCCGGGAACATATTCCTCCTTAGCTCAGTTGGTTAGAGCATCTGACTGTTAATCAGAGGGTCGCTGGTTCAAGTCCAGCAGGGGGAGCAAGCCACCGGTAGTATTACGGTGGCTTTTTTATTTTTGTATTATATCCACATTTTATATTCAATGAAATCTGAATTTATTTAATCCTTAGCAACCACCTTTGCGAGGGGCATGCTTATAAATTATTTTACCATCTCGTTCTACATATTCGCCCGATACTATTGGATATGCATACTTGGGCGCGTACGATACACTATGGCTTTTTATAATTATTTTGTCGTTAACCTTCAGACTATGTAGCTGCTGAGGCTCATTGTCAAACCTAAGAATATAATCGTCACCATTAATTCTGGCCATCACTCCGAAACCTAATAATGAGCCTGGCGGAAGAGAAAGAGAGGTTACAACTGCCTCCATATTGGTATAATCCCTAATGTACTTCCCTATTTTAGCAGCACCGGCATACACTTTTTTTCCTTCGGGAGACGCTTCCCATTTTTTGTACCTTATACCTTCGGGAGTAGCCTCCCATTGTTTTATTGCTGCCCTCCTTTCAGCATCAGTAAGCGGTTTTGGAGATGACTCTTTAGAAGCCTTATTTTTAATTTCGCGATTAGCAAATACTAGTCCGCTTACCACAACCAGGGATAAGATCAGTACATAAATAACTTTTTTCATAATCTTTTTTGGTTAAGTTGACAAACTTATCCGATATCCTGACGGCGCAATCGGAAATGGTGTAAAAAGGTTGTAAAACAATGTAAATGCTGTTTAAAATATGTTTACATTCGTATTGCAAGTTCAAGATTATCAGTATGAAGCGTTTCTACTACTTCTTATTTGCCATCCTCAGTGTAACCCTGACAGTGTTTACCATGGCATTTGTAAATGCGATCAATGAGCATCCTGATAAGCACCTGGAGATTGTGCTTCGTAATATCGGGCACCAGGTTTTGCTTCATTCCAAAGATTCGACGTCCCGGGTGTTGCCGATTGAAACAGTCAATGAAAACACCTTCCGGATTTCCTTTGAGAATAGTTTTGAGTTTACGCCCGATACGTTAATGAATCTGGTGCATCAGCAACTGGCAAAAACGGACAGGCCGGGAGATTATACGGTGAGTGTAAATGAGTGCTATCATAACCAAACCATTTTTGCTTATGAAGTAAACACAGCCAGGGGCGATTTGAAACCCTGCCGGGGACGCCAACAGAAAAAAGGCTGCTATGTAATTGAAATTTCATTCCTCGCAAAAAAATCATTCAACTACAGCTGGCTTTTGCTTGCATTTATCCCGGTAGCTTTTGGAGGGCTTTATTTCGCTCGCAGACGGAATAAAATTTCAGAACCCCAGGAACTTATAGAGGAAAAGGTTGATGAATCTCTATCAAGCAAAGCTGAACCCGTTCCGGTCATTGCTGATTATAAAAAGTTGGGGGATTTTTTATTCTTCGAATCAAAAGGAATTCTTAGCCTTAACGGCGAAACCATTGAGCTTTCCGTTAAAGAAGCGAAAGCGCTGCGCCTACTTGCATCAAACCAGAACCAGGTAGTTGGAAGGGACCTGCTGATGAAAGAAATCTGGGAGGATGACGGCGTTCTTGTGATCACTCGCAATGTGGACGTTTTGATATCCAAACTCCGGAAGAGATTAAGCGCTGATCCGTCTGTTAAGATTGTAAATGTGCATGGCAAAGGATACAAAATGATTTCGTAAGCCACGCGACAATCAATCCGCCCGCAAAGCCTCCGCCGGATTGACCCTCGCCGCACGCAGCATCTGGAAACCAACGGTCAATAAAGCAATGACGACTGCCGCCAGTCCACACAGACCGAAGATCCACCACGGGACCGTCGTCTTGTAAGCGAACTCCTTCAACCAGCCATACATAAAATACCAGGCGACCGGTGTGGCGATAACAAAGGCGAGCGCGACAGGCCAGAGGAAGTCGAGGGTCAGCATCCTTAAGAGGCGCACCATACCGGCGCCAAGCACCTTCCTGATACTGATCTCTTTTTGCCGCTGCTCAGCTGTAAAGGTGGCCAGACCCAGCAGACCCATACAGGAGATGGAGATGGCGATGATCATGGCCAGCCGCATCAGACCCGAGACCTGTTGTTCCTGCTTATAGAGTTTGGCGATGTCGTCATCAAGGAAGGTGTAGCTGACTTTTTCGTTCGGATAGGTGGCGCGCCAGAGTCTCTCCACCTGCGAGATGATGGCCGCAATGGCTTCCGGTTGTCTTGCCGTGGGCGCGAGCCTGATACTGATTAGATTCCCTTTTTTGTTATAGCGCATAGACAACGGCGGGATGGCC
>Ga0206921_10088_pt1 | contig 27212 bp, 20 predicted proteins | sample Alteio_BWOrgHeat_66_FD_152930 | JGI IMG/M metagenome (GOLD analysis project Ga0206921, IMG submission 152930) | Enriched cells from forest soil in Barre Woods Harvard Forest LTER site, Petersham, Massachusetts, United States -... | ecosystem: Environmental > Terrestrial > Soil > Temperate forest >...
ACCGCGCCAGGGGTTCCAACCCCTTCTCGATCGCCGTCGTAGCCCTGGTCTTGCGTTTGGGTTTATAAGGGAGGTAGATATCTTCCAATCCGGTGGCGTCATAACAACCCTCGATCCTCGTCTTCAGCTCGGGCGTCAGCTTGCCCAAACCTTCGATGGTCTTGAGCACCGTCTCCTTGCGCTTGTCCAGTTCGGAGAAATATTTTATCTGTTCCACCACATCGTTGATCTGCACTTCATCCATATTTCCGGTCACCTCCTTCCGGTAACGCGCCATAAACGGTATGGTGGCCCCTTCGGCCTGCAGATCGAAGATGTTGTTGATTTGCCTGATGCTGAAATGTAGTTTTTCCGCAATCTTCTGAATATAGATAGGTTCCATGGGGCGGCAAATTTAGGCAATTCCCTACCTTTATCACATGAATATCAAAAACAATATTCTTGAGACGATCGGAAACACTCCACTCATCCGCCTCAACAAATTGACCCGGGACCTGCCCTGCACCGTACTCGCGAAAGTGGAGTATTTCAACCCCGGCAATTCCGCGAAAGACCGCATGGCATTAAAGATGGTGGAAGTCGCGGAGAAAGAAGGGAAATTGCGGCCCGGCGGTACCATCATCGAATGCACCTCCGGCAACACCGGCATGGGTCTGGCGCTCGCCGCGGTCGTCAAAGGCTATAAATGCATCTTCACCACTACCGACAAACAATCGAAAGAAAAGATAGATATCCTGAAGGCGCTGGGAGCGGAAGTCATCGTTTGTCCCACCAATGTGGAACCCGACGATCCCCGTTCCTATTATTCCATCGCCCGCCGGCTCGCAAAAGAGATCCCGAATTCCTTCCACGCCAACCAATACGATAACCTGGCCAACCGCCTGGCGCATTATGAGACCACCGGCCCTGAGATATGGGAACAGACGGGGGGCAAGGTGACGCACCTCGTCGTGGCCACGGGAACAGGGGGGACGGTTACCGGCACCGCCAAATACCTCAAAGAAAAAAATCCTGCCATCCAGGTTTGGGCAATGGACCCCTATGGTTCCCTGCTCACGAAATATTTCCGGACGGGAGATATCGACATGAACGAAGTGCATCCCTACATCACCGAAGGCATAGGGGAAGACTTCGTGCCGCAGAACTATGACATGCAATACATCGATGTGTTCGAACAAGTAACCGATAAGGATGCGGCCATCATGACCCGGCGGATTGCCCGCGAAGAAGGCCTCTTCTGCGGCTACAGCGCAGGCACGGCCATACAGGGTCTGCTCCAACTAAAGGACCTCCTCAAAAAAGGCGATATGGTCGTTGTCATCCTGCACGACCATGGCAGCCGCTATGTCGGCAAGATCTACAACGATCAATGGATGATCGAGCGGGGTTTCCTCGCCGTGAAAACGTTCAAGGACATCGTTGCCGGACGCGGAGCCAAACGCCTCATTGCCACGGGACCCGACAATACGGTTGCCGAGGCTTTCGAGCTCATGCAGAAATACCATATCGAAAACCTGCCTGTCCTGAAAGACGGAGAACCCGTCGGCGCCATCAGCGAAAGCGGACTATTCAACCGCGTCATGAACAATGGTTCCGACATCAAAGGCAAAAAGATCGGCGAAGTCCTGGAAAAACCATATCCCGTAGTCTCCTTCGACACCCCCCTGGAAAGACTCAGTTCCCTGATCAATAAGGACAATGGGGCCGTCCTCGGAAGAGATGACAGCGGCAATTATCACATTGTTACCAAATATGATGTGATTCAGGCACTTGGCGCCTAGCGCCCGGATGCCCGCCACCGCCCGCCTCGTAAATCCTTCCCCACGTAGTTTTACGATACCGCATAGTAATTGCTGCAACACGGAAATAAAGCAAAAACTCTATTGTCTGATTTATTTTAACAATCTATTTTTGATCTAGCGATTGAAACCGATTTCAACCCCCTGATATCCTGAAAACCAACTTATTAGAAGTCCAATATTCGCTGAACCACCGACCCCGCAACCTTTCCCGTGAAGCCCTAATCCATAATCCTGTTCAAGACCTGCGATTGATCGCCTTTAAAGACCGTATTTCGAAATCCAATGTCCGAACACCGCCAAAGCAGTCCCTTTGCACCATCCACTGCTTTAACGCCCGCACCTCCTGCTAAATCTGATTAGAGCATTCTATTTAGCAGGAGGCCTTCACCGATGGCCATCCCGCACTTCCGCAGTAATTTGCACCTTCAACTCCCCACATGGCCGCTTTTATCGACCAGTTAGGCAGGACCGTCAATCTGCCCCACCCCCCACGCAGGATCATCTCGCTGGTGCCCTCCCAGACTGAACTTCTCTATACCCTGGGTCTGGGTGACGCCGTGGTCGGTATCACCAAATTCTGCGTCCATCCGGATACATGGTTCCATTCCAAACCCCGCATCGGTGGAACAAAAGCCGTCGACCCCGCCCGGGTCGATGCCCTGCGGCCCGATCTGATCATAGCCAACAAGGAAGAGAACGACAAGCCCCAGGTCGAGGCGCTGGCGAACCGCTATCCCGTCTGGATCAGCGACGTAAAAACCTTGCCCGATGCGTTGGACATGATTCGTGGTATCGGCAGCCTCACCGGCGCGGCAGAACAGGCCGCGGCCATGGCCGACGACATCGCCCGCGATTTCGCGACACTTCCTTCCGCGACTCCGCTTCAAAGGGCCGCCTATTTCATCTGGCGCAACCCCTGGATGGCGGCCGGCGGAGATACCTTCATCCATGAGATGTTGCAATACTGTGGCTTCGACAATGTATTCGCCAAACGCGACCGGTATCCGACAGTCCATCTGTCGGAGTTGACTAGCCCCGAAAGCCCCGTCATTCTCCTGTCCTCCGAACCCTACCCCTTCCGCCTGCGTCATGTCGGGGAGGTGAGGGAGATCCTTCCCGATGCAAAAATCCTGCTCGTCGATGGGGAATACTTCAGCTGGTACGGAAGCCGGCTATTGTCCGCACCCGCATATTTCCGCCAATTGCGGCAGCAATTGATCAGTTGAGTACCCGCTTTGTAGTATTGCCGTTGTCCCACAATCGTCCTACATTTATCCTCCCCCTTTACAAACTATCCCCGGGACTTCGCGATCTTGTTACCCACCCTACCCATTTTTACGACGAATATCCAATGCCGGCCTCCAATCTATTGACCGGCGCTCCCTATTCCTTTTATCATGAGCATCTCCATCCATACCAATGCCTCTCTCCGCAAAATGATCAGCGTCCTGCTGCTCATCGGACTGCTGTCGCTGCTGTTGGTGCTGTATTTTCTAAAATATGTCCCCGATCAACGAAATGATTTCCACCGCCAGGCTTTTCTCGAGCTGGGCCAGATACAAAAAGCCCTGCAAACCCAAAATGCAGGTTTCCTGGATGCAATAAAGAGCACGGTGGAAAGTACCGCCTCCGGCGATATACCCGGCTCCTTATTGACGAAGTACTTTAAATTCAACAAGCTCCAAAAATCCAAGGACTCTATTAAACAATCGGAAAGATTCACATGCAGAGGGATCGCGTTCGACCAGAGTAATTCTTCCGGTAATTGGACACTTGAGTATCTTCTCGGCAAACAGAATTCGACAGACACCTTAGCCAGCCTTTCCAAGAATGTCGATTCTTTGGTCAAGCCGATCGTCGCTACCTATAAGGATATTTTCTCCGACTATTTGCTCATATTGGATACCAGTTCAAACCTGATCCCGGAAAAACCAGAACGCCAGAATGTCTTCAACCATAAGGGAAGGGTTATCTTCAATTCCGGAAGGCTATCGGTCGATTTCCTGGTCGATCTGGATACACTGCTGAAAAAAACAGACGGGTTCAGTCTGTTGAATATCCATGATGTGAAGATCGAGGGCAACCCATACAAACTTTTCCTCTATCCCATTCAGATGGGCCGTCTGCAGGTGGTATTGGGCGGTCTGATCAGCCAATCCCGTTACAAAGAAGGCTCCGAAGCCGTACCGCTCGATCTGATCACTATCGGCAGCCTTCTTGCACTCCTCCTTCTGTTGAACCTCCCGCTCCTCAAGATCTACATCATCGGCCCGATGGAGAGGATCACCGCTTTCGATATCCGTATGATCATCGTTACCTATTTCCTGGCCGCCTTCATGACCTTTTTCCTTTTGGCCGCTTATTTTCTATCGCACGTGCAAACAGAGTCAGCGCATACAGGTGTATCCCGTCTTGCGAAGAATATCGATTCCGCATACCAAAATGAGATCAGGCTTGTCCATCAGCAATTGGAAGAGTACGATTTCAAATACGACAGTATTCTAAACAGCCCTCACGCATCCGGCAACGATACATCGTATTTAGGTTTCTCCTATGCTGCCGATGCCAAAAAGATCAAAACCAGAACCGAACCCGATGTAGGATTCAAGTTACTGGATAGTGCTTTCTCGCCTACTGCGTACAGAGCAATGGACAACGTATTCTGGGTAGACACTGCGGGGAATTGGCTCGCGAGATGGGGTCGTAAAAAATTATTCCGCCTGTCACACCCCATCCAGGTTGCCGACCGGCAGTATTTCAGGGATATCATGAATAACGATACGCTGTCTATCGATTCGGGTGGGTATACCATCCAGCCGACACTTTCCAAGCTTACCGGGGAATATAACGTCAACGTGGCTATAAAAAGCAGGTTCTATCGTTCCCCGACGGCCGGCAAGATCGTTTACCCCGGAATGCTGGGTATCACTGCGGATATGTATTCCATCCAAAACACGATCCTACCCACCGGGTATACCTTTAGTATCGTGGACGACAAAGGGCTTATTCTTTTTGACGCCAGACCCGGCAGGGGGCTGTTGTCGAATATTTTTGTGGAGGCGGGCGACAATACGGAGCTTCAGCAATGCGTCCGCTACCGGTATGAACACTTTTTCAAGCAGTTCACACTGCGGGGAAGAGAAGTGGCGCTATTAAGCACACCCATGACGAATACGAAATACACCTTACTGGTGTACTACAATCTTTGGGTGATGCAGGAAGTCCATTTCCATTCTCTCGGCCTTTCCTGTTTCTGCGTGGCCTGTATTCTTTCACTCATTGCATTCGTCGCTTTTTTGAACGAATGGAGCAAGAAAAAACCTTCGCTCCTTCGTCTTTCCCCGGTGAATTTCGATTGGCTGCGTCCGTTCCCCTCCAAGTTCGGTTATTACCGGCATCTCATTGCCTGGTTACGAATCTTCCTTATTCTATTTCTGCTGTCATGGGGGTTCATCGAGCTCCTGCTCCCCGACTGTGAACCCGCTCTTTTGCTCATCTCGATGTGCTTCCCTGTTTTCATGGCCATTCATTATTTCATCCTGCGGGATAAATATTATCACATGGCTGACGGCAAAGAAATAATCCTTCCTGCCCATCCCTGGGTACCTGATTTCAGCTGCATCCTGCCCTTCATGAAGCCGGCGGCGTTGAAACCGCTGGGCATTGCCCTGCTTGTCATGATCATCTATGTTTTCACAGCCGGTCTGGGTCCCGGCATCGTTATTGCCACCCTGGTGATCATGCTCCTGTTCCTGGTCGCGATTATCCTCTCCTGTCAAAGATTCAGACGGCGGGAAACGACATCGGACATGAAAGAGTTGCTCGATAAATATATATGGGCTATACTCACCGGTGTATTTACGATCACCCTGGCGCCCGCCATAGCCTTATTCATGCTTTTCTACAAAGAAGAGCACAACGGCATCGTAAGAATGGGGATGCTGAGCATGATGCAGAAAATGGACGACAGGGCACGGGCCATCGACGACAAAAAAAAGGATACCTATCTCAACGATCATAACCCCCAGTTCATTCAGGACTCCAAGTTCAAAAACGGAATCTACTTCACAGACAGGTCTGCAGACACCCCCGCGCTGATTTCCGCACCTGCGGAAAAGAATTTCACCGCTTATGCTTCACTCCACAACCTGCTATTCCAGGCCGACAGCACGTCCCTGGAGGCCCTCGCGAGGCTGAGCGCAGCCGGCGACAACTCCTGGCGATTCGGACAGGCTTCCCATCCGCAAAGACTCATTCTTAACCATTGCAATCCCGTTGGCCATTGCAGGAACGCATTTTCGTTGTCCGCAGACCCGGTCTCGCTGTATCCCGCTCTGCGGTTCTTCCTGTACCGGATTTTTTCTCTCGGCGCCATGCGCCTCTCTCTGCTGCTGATGGCCATACTGGTGACGATGATCGCCGCTACGCGTCTTACCGCCTCGCTCGCCAGTCATGTCTTTCTCATTAGATTGCTGGAAAATTTCAGAAAGAAAAATGATCCTCAGCCCCCGTCGGACCCATGGCGCCCCTCTGACCTGGGCGCCCGTCCGACTTCCACACGCCATCGGGAAGCCGAAGAGAACGAGATCCTTGAGACGCAGATCTGGAGGGAGAAATTCTATGACAATATTTGGAAACAGCTCTCCACGGAAGAAAAATATGTCTTATACGATTTTGCACTCGACGGATTCACCAATTATAAGGCAGGGGTACTGCTCTATAATCTGCTTTATCGCGACCTTCTCTATATAGACAAGAACTACCAGATCCGCATCCGCTCGGCCGACTTCCACAATTATCTGCTCAGCAAAGACATCTTCAATCAATACCTGCAAAACGAGGAAGACATGAACAAGGATGACGTAAAGGTTTACAGGTTTATGTTGAGCGTCAGAAAACAGGGGTTCTGGCAGGCCTTCAGGGTCCCATTGCAGGTGATCATCGGCGCCGCCGGCCTCTTCATCTTCTTTACCCAGGAAGCCCTTACCCAAAAGATCCTGGGTTTGTTTACCTCGCTGCCATTCATCACCCAGATGCTCGCGTCTTTTTTCGAAAGATCCAACGGTCAAAAAGGAAAGGCGGACTCCGGCAAAAACACCGATCTTTGATCCATGCAGCCCTTCCACCGGCCCGATCCCATCAGCGATGAGTCGAACAAGCCTTCCCGGAAAAAACCGATTTTCCCTGTCAATGAAGGCTTGCGCAATTACCTGAAACATCATGGCCGGGAAGTGCGGCTGCCGGTCTCCTACTCCGATCTGCTGCTCCATATCACCTATTCCGTGCCACTGAAAGACAAGAACAACCAGGACACCCTTTGGGAAACAGCGCTGTACGACATGCGTCACTGGGAATTTATTCGCGAAGGGCTGGTTCAGATGTACGCTATCCTGAAGACGGAAGGTGACCTCAGCTATACCAAACACCTCGACGTCGCCCGCATAGATTTTTGCAGCTTCGCGAATTCGCACCCTTTCCGCATCCGCATCGTCAATAAATTCAACGACAACTACGATCACTATTACATCAAACAGGCCGACGCCTCCCGCATCTATGGCCTGGAGCTGGAACACCTGCTGTCCCCCAACCGCATCACTTTTTTCACGCATCTCAACACCCTCGTGGAAGAACATATACCAGGCATCCCCGGCGATCTCTTCATCCGGAATTTCCTGGATGACCCACAGACCAATAAGATCAGGCTCTCGAAAGAATTCGTCAAATTCAATGAACGTTGTTTCGTCAGGCTACTGGGTGACATGCGTTCGTATAACTTCGTGGTCGATATCACTCCGGACATCGAAGATTACCAATACCGCATCAGGGCCATCGATTTCGATCAGCAATCCTACGAGGGGAGGAAGAACCTCTATATCCCGCAATTCTTCAAGGAGAACCGGGAGTTCGTCGAAATGGCCCTCCAGCATCTCAACAAGGAATCGATCGAGCAATACCAGACCGAGGAGCGTACCATGATGGCCTTCCGGGTGGCCTCCTCGCGATTCCGGTTGATGGAGTTGCTCAATATCATGGCACACGACAAGCCGCTTTCCAGCCCGGAGAAACTGCTGCAGCTGAAGACCGAGCTCGCCGACTATTTCGGAAACTCCGCCTTCCTGAAATGCCGATCCATCGGCCAGTTGGTCAAACGCCAGCTAAAACAGACCCTTCAGAAGAATCTCTCTCTTCTGCAAAAAAACCTCAGCAAATTCGAAGATTAGGCCCTGATGGCGTATATTCGCGCCGCATTATGAGCAAATATAACGCCGGTGTCCTGTTCGGTGAAGAGCTGGAAGCCTTGTACCAGGACGCAAAAGATAATCAGTTCGCATTACCCGCGGTAAACACCATCGGGACGAATACCATCAATGCTACCCTCGAGACGGCCGCAAAGGTCAATTCACCCGTAATCATCCAGTTTTCAAATGGCGGAGCGCAGTTCATCGCCGGTAAAGGCATGCCTAACGACCACCTGCAGGGAAATATCTCCGGAGGCGTTTCCGGGGCACTTCATATCCATAACGTGGCCAAATACTATGGCGTGCCCGTCGTGCTCCATACCGATCATGCGGCTAAAAAATGGCTGCCCTGGGTCAGTGGCCTCATCGATGCCGGCGAACAGTATTTTAAAGAAAAAAAACAGCCCCTGTTCAGCTCGCATATGCTGGACCTCTCCGAAGAACCCATCGAGGAGAATATCCATACATCGGTTGAATTCTTCCGGCGCATGAAGCCCCTTGGCATGGCCATCGAGATCGAGCTCGGCGTCACCGGCGGCGAAGAAGACGGCGTCGACAACAGCGGAATAGAGAACGAAAAACTATACACCCAGCCCCAGCACGTAGCCTACGCATATCGCGAGTTGAGCAAGATCGGCCCCATGTTCAGCGTAGCCGCCGCTTTTGGTAACGTGCACGGCGTTTATAGCCCGGGTAACGTCGAACTCCGGCCGGTCATCCTCAAGAATAGCCAGGACTACATTGAAAAGGAACTCAAGACAAGTCCCAAGCCTGTATATTTTGTCTTCCATGGCGGAAGCGGCAGCCCCCAGCACCAGATACGCGAAGCCATCGGTTACGGAGCCATCAAAATGAACATCGATACCGATCTTCAATGGGCCTTCTGGGAAGGTATCCTGCAATTTTACAAGAAGAATGAAGGCTATCTTCAGGGCCAGCTCGGCAACCCCGATGGACCGGACAAGCCCAATAAGAAATACTACGATCCGCGCGTCTGGCTGCGCAAAGGCGAGGAGAACTTCATCCGCCGCCTCGAAGTCGCCTTCCAGGATCTCAACTGCGTCAACCGCAACGCCTGATCCAGGTCATCCTTGCGCCGCTGACACGGTCCACGGTCCGATTCGCCCTTGACCCGCATCCCGCCTTCGCGGCATGCTGACCATCTTGCCGTCGGTTTTTAGGTACTAAAATTAAAGCATTGATTGCTAGACTATTAATTTTGGTACCTAATTTCTTTTTCCAAAGCACTACCCGACCCCCTACCCCCCTCAACAAGTTTTTTCTTTTGCAGCCGGAAGACTAAATTGCATGATAATAATATTAACGCATCATGCCTTCCCAGAAAATACTCGACGCGCTCGGCGACAAAGCCTCCTTTTTACTGGATCACAAGCCTGTTTTGGAAAAGTCAGTCCTCAGCGCCTTTCCTTCCCCCGACCATGTGGAAGAAATATGGGTTAATTCCGACCGCAGCAACCAGGTGCTGAGAAGCCTGCAGATCCTTATCGGGCATGGAAGGCTGGCGAATACAGGCTATCTCTCGATCTTTCCCGTCGACCAGGGCGTAGAGCACAGCGCCGGCGCCTCTTTTGCAGCCAACCCAATGTACTTCGACCCCGAGAACATCATCCGTCTCGCCGTCGAGGCCGGCTGCAGCGCGGTGGCCTCCACCTTCGGCGTTCTCAGCATCATGAGCCGCAAATATGCCCACCGAATCCCCTTCCTCGTCAAGATCAATGGCAACGAATTCCTCAGTCTACCCAACCGCTATGATCAAACGATGTTCGGCACGGTCAAACATGCCTGGAATACCGGGGCCGTCGCCGTGGGCGCAACGGTTTATTGGGGCAGCCCGGAGAGCGATCGCCAGCTCAAAGAGGTCGCCGAAGCCTTCGAACTGGCCCACGAATTGGGCATGGCCACCGTCCTCTGGTGCTATACCCGCAACCCCGGCTTCAAGGTGGATGGCGTGGACTATCATACCTCCGCCGATTTCACCGGCCAGGCCAATCACCTCGGCGTCACCCTACGCGCGGATATCATCAAACAAAAACTGCCGACCAACAACGGCGGATATCTGGCCACCAAACACGGCAAGACCTCCCCGCTGGTCTATTCCAAACTGACACATCCCGACAACCATCCCATCGACCTCACCCGGTACCAGGTGCTCAACTGCTACAGCGGCCGCGTCGGCATGATCAACAGCGGCGGTGAAAGCAAGGGGGCGTCCGACATCGCCGACGCCGTCTTCACGGCCGTCGTCAACAAACGCGCCGGAGGCATGGGCATGATCATGGGCCGCAAGGCCTTCCAACGCCCCTTCAAAGAGGGCGTCGATCTCATCCAGCTGGTCCAGGACGTCTATCTCGACAAAGACATCACGATCGCCTAGAACGCCTCGCCCAAATTCAAATAAACCGCCCAATACCCCTTGCTCGCCGCAAGATCGACACAAAGATTCGTCCCCGAATGCTTGTTGAACTTGACCCGCAACCCCGCACCCGCCGCCGCATGCAGATACGAAAAAGAACGCGTCTCCGGCTCCGTCACGGAATTCATATTCGCAAACACCACGAATCCCAACAGCTCGTCACTGGTGATCGACCTCCGGTATTCGGTCTCGAAATCCCAAAGCGTGCGCCCCGTATACCGTCCCGGATAAAATCCCCGGCCGGAACGCTGATAGGCATCCCAGGTTATCGCCGGCAGATCGAGGTAAGGCGCATTGCTGCCCAGCGTCGTCCATAAATACGACCAGAAAGCCAGCACATTCTGATGTTTCGGGTTGAAGCTGATGTACTTCCGGGCATCCCCATACAGGGAGTACCAATTCTCATCGCTGCCGAGGAATTTCGGGTTGATCCGAAAGATCACGTTGTAGTACCAGCCCGGCAACGGATTAAAGAGATTGTTACGCGTATCGTATAGCAGATTGAAGGTGAGCCCCGATGACAACGAATTCGAATGAACCCCGGTACCGTGCGAATACCCGGCGAACCTCGGCAGGTTCAACGTATCATTATCAGGCCTGATATTGATGTGATAATCCAGGTTGTAACCGACGCCCGCAAATAGAAAGGGCCTTCCACCGATGCGTTTCAAAGCATTCTGGTAGACCCGGACATAGGTATACCGGATCAGGGCCTTCCCGCTCGGCGGCGTATTTCCGCCCAACCCCCAGACATACTGCGGATAGAAGGTCACCCTGTAATCCCCTCCATAGTTCCAGGAATTGCGGGAGGACCAGATATTGGTCCGTAAGGGCAAAGTGAACTCCCCCTTGAAATTGGTGCCTGGCGAGAACGTAACGGTGGAAAGAAAGGTGTTGGCCCGATCCCCCAGATAGAACCCGGCCGTTGTCGCCGTGATCAGGGCATTGCCGCCGCCGGGGATCGATGTACCCAAGGGGACCAGCGAATAATAAACCCTCTTCCCTCTCACCTGCGGGGGCTTCTTGATGTGAATATGTGTGATCTGTAAGGCGATCTGGATCATATCCCGCTGCCCAGTGGTATCCTCCACCAGCTTGTCCGGCGGGATAAGCGTTCCGGTCGGGTTTTGGGCGGACAAACGCGCGATAGAGCAGCAGCAGAGGATAACGGTGAAAATCTTGGGCATATATCTATGAATACCAATATTGTGCTACATTTCAGGTATGAATATCCCCCGCGCTCCCCTCCGTTTTATACAGCATTTCCTGCCTGTTTGTTGCTTTTTTGCTACAGTCGCGCTCTGCTCCCGGGCACAAACGCCCGATGTCAAGGTATTGACCAGCGGTACAAAAACCTCCCTGCGTGGGCTCAGCGTCGTTTCCGATAAAGTCGTTTGGGTCAGCGGCAGCAACGGAACAGTGGGCAAATCCACCGATGGCGGAACCACATTCACCTGGATCACGGTTCCGGGCTACGAAAAACGCGACTTCCGCGACATCGAAGCCTTCGATCAAAATACGGCCATCATCATGGCCATCGCGGAACCCGCCGATATCCTGAAAACCACCGACGGCGGCAAGACCTGGCAACTGGTCTATGAAAACAAGACAAAGGGCATGTTCCTCGATGCGATGGAATTCTGGAATGTGAAAAGCGGCATCGTCGTCGGCGACCCCGTCGACGGACATTTCTTTGTAGCCCGCAGCTTCGATGGAGGAGATTCCTGGCACGACATCCCGCTTCGCCTGCAACCCCTGGCCGATTCTGGAGAAGGCTGTTTCGCCAGCAGCGGCACCAATGTGCGCAACCTGGACCGCGACGAAGCCTGCTTCGTCAGCGGCGGCCCAAGTTCCCGGATCTTTATCCGTGACACGGCCATCGTCCTGCCCATCCTCCAGGGCAAAACGACCACCGGCGCCAATTCCGTTGCCGTAAAAGACACCCGCACGCTGCACGGCGGCCATCATCTCATTGTTGTCGGCGGCGATTTCGCGAAAGACACTATGCAGGAAAAGAATTGTTTCTATTCCAATGACGGCGGCAAGACCTGGGTCCGCCCCATGACCCCGCCGCATGGTTACAGAAGCTGTGTAGAATTCATCGGCGGCCATTCCGTTCTGTGCTGCGGCACCTCCGGCGTAGATCTCTCCACCGACGATGGCCTGAACTGGCAACTCATCTCCACCGCCGGGTTCCATGTGTGCCGGCTGGCTAAAAAAGGCAAGACGGTGTTCCTCGCCGGCTCGAATGGCCGCGTTGCAAAACTCGCGCTTTGATTAGTTTAAACCCCTGAAATCCACCGGCACCAGCTTGCTGACCCCCGGCTCCTGCATCGTCACCCCATAGATCACATCCACCGTGCTCATCGTCATTTTATTGTGCGTGACGATGATGAACTGCGAGTTCTCGCTGAACTGGCGGATCATATTGGTGAACTTACCCACATTGGCGTCATCCAGCGGCGCATCCACCTCATCCAGGATACAAAATGGCGCGGGCTTGATCAGGTAGATAGAGAACAATAACGCCGTCGCCGTCAGCGTCTTCTCCCCCCCGCTCAGCTGGCTGATGGACGAGGGCCGCTTCCCTTTGGGCTTAGCAACGATGTCGATACCAGTCTCCGCCAGGTTCTCCGGATTCTCCAGGACCAGGTCGGCCGTATCCTCTTCGGTGAACAAAGCCTTGAACACGCGTTGAAAATTTTCGCGCACCCTGTTGAACGTATCGAGAAAATGCTGATTGGCCGTAGCCTCTACTTCCTGTATGGTCTGCAAAAGACTATCTTTGGCGCTGACAAGATCGTTCTTTTGCTCGAGTATGAATTCATACCGTTTCTTCATTTCCTGGAAGGCTTCGATAGCGGTCGGGTTCACCTCGCCGAGATTCTCCAGACGCTTCTTCATCTTATCCGACTTTTCCTGTAATTCTTCCGCCGGAGCTTCCCCTTTCCGCGGTTGATCGATGATATCATCCAACTGGATCCTGAACTCCACATTCAACCGCTCTTTCATGCCGGCCAACTGTAGCCTGAGCTCGTTCAACCGGTCCTTGATGCCGCCCAGCACGTGTTCCAGCTGTTCTTTTTCCTTGACCTTGTGCCGCAGCTCGCCTTCGCGTTCACCCAGCGCATTCCGTATGTTGTAATAGGCCTGATCCGCCTCGTTCAGCTTCTTTTCCTCCTCCTCTTTACGCCGGAGCAGCCCTACCAGCACCCCTTCCGAACTACCCAGCAACGCCTGACTCTCGGCAATGCTCTCATGCGTTTGCTTCAGCTGGGAGGCATTCACCTCGATCTGGTTGAGCAGATCGGTCAGCTGTTTTGTCTTGAATTCGAGCTCCTGCTTCAAACCGTTGATCCGGCTATGCTGACGGGTTACCTGCAAATTGAATTCATTATACCCTGCACTGGCATTGTTATAGGCCAGTTCGGCCGAACGGTATTCCTCTTCCGCGTCCTGGGATTTCTCTTTGAGCTCCCCTACGATCCTGACCAGCTCGGCCCAGGCATTCCGCGTATCCTCGATGCCGGCGATGGTCTCTTCCAGGCTCAGCTGCATCTCTTCCAGCCTGCTTTGCGAGGAATGTTGCTGCGCGTGCAGGTTTTCTATCTTGTTCTGCAACGAAAAAACGAAATTCGTCAGCCGGTTGATATCCTCCTGCGTTTGGCGGATTGCCTGTTCCTTCAGCTGCTCGTTGTAACCGATCACCTCATCGTGTTTCTCCTGGATCGACATCTTTAGGCCGTCCACAGCCGTTTGCATCCGGCTCACCTCCTCCTGTAATTTTTCCAGATTTTTCGCCCGTCCGATCTTCTTTCCCTCGAAAAGCCCGACGCTGCCCCCCGTTAGCGAATACCTGCCCTTGACATATTTCCCGGTCTTTTCCAGGACGACGGCGCCGTTGCTGTTCTCCAGCGCTTCCTCGTTCTCCGCGATATAGACATTCCCCAGCAGGTGTTCGGCGAGCCCCCGGTAATGCTCATCTACTTCGATAACGCTCATGGCAGGGATCATCCCTTCCATGGAATGCCCCTCGGCAGGAGCCAAACCGGCGATCTTGTCCAGCAAAAAGAAATTGGCCTTCCCTTTCTTATGCTCGTCCAGCAGGTGCACGGCCTGCATGCCTTCCTGCAGGTTGTTCACGATATAGTAACTCAGGTAAGGCTCCAGCACATTCTCGACAGCCGCCCTGAATTCCTCTTTTACATAGATGATATCCGAAAGGATAGGCGCCTCCCGCCAGGCCGGGTTACGATGCAGGAATTTGATGCTTTCAGGATAGCCTTCCATCGAGTCGATGAGGCTTTTGAGCAGATCGTGCTCGTTCTTCCTGGCATCCAGCGTACGGCCCTCGTCGGCCATCCGCTGACGCAACACCTCGAGCTGGCCCTGCGCCTGCAGGATATTTTCCTTGGTGCGCTCCTGATGATCCTGCAGCTGTCTCAACGAGCCCTGTCTCGACTCCAGTTCCTTATCTTTTGACATCCGCTCTTCTTCCAGCTGTTTCAGCTGGCTGTCGCGGATGGTTCTTTCTTCTTCCAGCTGCCTGATACCCCTTTGAAGGTTTTGGATAGACGTATCTGCTACTGCGACCTTCTTCTCCGCTTCGAACTGATCCCGCTGGATCTGGGCATTCTCGCGGCGAAGCGCATCTACCTTTACCCGCCTTTCATCGAACACTTTGCGCGATTCTTCGACAGTCTCTCTCAGGGATTCGAGCTGCTCCTGCAATCCCGACAATTTATTTTCCTCTTCCAGGGCCTGCTCCCGGGAGAAAACGATGCTTTCCTCCAGACCTTTGCGCTGCCCTTCGCCCTTCAGCAGGAACTCCTGTAAACTATCCTCCTTTTCTTTCAAAAAATTCAACCGCTGCGAAGCCAGGTTCTTCTCATTCTCGCGGGTACGCAATGTCTGCAACAAATCGTTGAATTCATGCTGCATAGACTGTAACGCCCGCTCCTTCTCGATAACTCCTACTCTTTCCTGCTCCAAACCGGCCTCCTCCGTGGCGATCACGGCCTCGAGCCGTATCTTCCGGTCGGTCTCGGTCTCGGACTGCTCATTCAGCTCGCGATAGGTCAGGTTGAATCCCTCCAACGCCGCCTTTGCCAGCTCGATGCTCACCTCCCGGTATTCTTTCTTGATCTCGAAATATTTCTCCGCCTTTTTGGCCTGGCTCTCCAGGCTCTTCAGCTGGTTGTTGATCTCGAATAACAGGTCTTCGATACGAGAAAGGTCCTGTTCGGTGGCGTCCAGTTTCTGCTTCGCCTCCTTTTTCCGGGTCTTGTAAATCGTCACGCCGGCAGCCTGCTCGAGCATGCGCCGGCGGCTGTTGTCCTTGTCCTTGATGATGTCGTCGACCATGCCCAGCTCGATGATGGCATAGCTGTCCGTACTCACCCCGGTATCCATGAAAAGGTTCTGGATATCCTTCAGGCGGCAGGAAACATCATTCAGCCGGTATTCGCTCTCGCCGCTCTTATAGAATTTTCGGGTGACCGTCACCGTGCTGAACTCGGTAGGAAGCAGGTTCTTGGTATTCTCGAAGGTGAGGCTCACCTCGGCAAGGCCGGAGGCGCTGCGCGTTTTGCTGCCGTTGAAGACCAGGCTCTCCAGGTTCTCCGACCGCAGGTGACTGATCTTCTGCTCCCCGATGACCCATCGGATACTATCGATGATATTGCTTTTTCCGCAACCATTCGGACCGATGATGCCCGTAATGCCTTCGTCGAAGCTAATATGCGTCTTATCGGCAAAACTCTTGAATCCTTTAATTTCGAGGCTCTTTAATCGCACAGTACAAATATTTTGAATTTCTCACTTTTCCGCCGGACGATTCCGCCGGGGGAGCCGACAAACCTACAGTAAAATACCTAATTCCCGCCGAAAATCGTTTTCTCTTATGGCCTCCTGTTGAAAACTCGTTAATAACAATTTTGATCGTATATTTATCCCAAACTAACCATAGTTATGAACAATTTTATAGTCCCCATCGACTTCTCGGAAACATCCAAAAATGCCGCCCGTTACGCAGCCCATATTTCCACGCTGGTGCCGGACGCACACCTCATCCTGTATAATGTTTTTGACACCCTGGAATATGGCTCGGACAGCAGCCCCCTGAATACGGAAGGAGAAGAGGACGTCAGCCGGAAGGCCATTGTCGAGCTCGCGCTCAACAGCGTGAAGACCGAACTCTCCGGCATCACCAACGCCAGGATCTCGTGCGTGGCGGAAGAAAACCATCGTTTCCTCGACACCCTGGAGACCTATGTCAAAATGAACGATATCCAGCTCATCATCATGGGCCTGACGGGTGCCACCCGGCTGGGACAGGTGCTCATGGGCAGCAATGCGCTGAACATCGTCAGAAAGGCTATAGCGCCTGTGATCATCGTCCCCCCCGAAACACACTCCCAATCCGCCAAAAACGTCCTCCTGCTGACGGATTTCCAGGACATCGAACATACCATACCCATCTCTTCGGTCAAGTTGGTGCTCGATCTGTTTAAACCCAAATTGTATGTCGTCAATGTCGACCACGAGCACTATGTGCAGGTCACCGAAGATTATAAGGCGGAAAGGGGAAAATTAGAAAGCCTTCTGAAAGACTATAACCCGGAGTTCTATTTCATCCGGTTGTTCGATTTCGTGGAAGCCACTAACCAGTTCGTGACCGATTACCACATCGATCTGATCCTGACCTTCCCCAGAAGACATTCTTTCCTTTCGAATGTTTTCAGGACGACCAGCACCAGCAAATTGGCCTACCACAGCCACGTTCCCATCGTAGCGATCAATGCATAAAAAAGAAGAAGGCGCCCCTGCGGGGCGCCTTCTTCAATCTTACAATACCGGCTTCCCATCAAAAGTCACCGTCTTCAGCAACGCGTCCCCGACCTTTACGGCGACCGGCGACAATGGCGCATAATTCAGCGCATTGCTGTATTGCTGACCATCGTGGATCATCCAGGAGACCAGCTTCACGAGAGTGGTCGCCTTGACCTTCGACCGGCTATCGTAATTCTGCTCCTTGTAAAGCACTACCCAGGAAAAACCTGAGATCGGGTATCCGTCAGCCGCATCCGTGTTCGTGAGCGACACTTTGGAATCCGCAGGAATGGCAATATTGGCTGCGGCCGTTATGCTGGCCGTGCTGGCGACGATGAATTTCCCGCTCTTGTTCTGAACCCTGGCATAAGGCATCGAATTCTGGATCGCATAGGCCAGCTCAATATAACCGATGGCGCCGGGCGTCTGCTTGATAGTGCCGGCAACACCCTCATTCCCCTTGGAGCCAAGGCCAACAGGCCAGTTTACCGCGGAACCCTTACCGACCTTGCTGCTCCACTGTTCGCTGACCTTGGCAAGATATGTCGTAAAGATATTGGTGGTGCCGCTGCCATCGGACCGATGCGCCACCACGACGGGAGTAGAAGGGAGACTCATCCCTTTATTGATGGCTGCAATCTTCGCGTCATTCCAATTCGTGATATTGCCCAGGAAAATATCGGCCAGTACGGCAGGGGTCAACTGCAGGTCACCCTTCACGTCAGGGAGGTTATAGCTCAATACTACGGCCCCCGCGGTCACCGGGATGTGGATGGCCGGAGCGGTCAGCGCCGAATCCTGCTTCCCGTTCATCGGGGCGTCCGTTGCACCGAAATCAACCGTCTTGTTGGTCAGCTGCGAAATACCCGCACCCGACCCTACGGATTGATAGTTCACTTTCGTGCTCGTCTTGGTGCCGTATTCCGAAAACATTTTCGTAAACAGCGGATAATCGAAGGAACTGCCCGCTCCCAGGATTTCATTGTCATCGGCAAAGGAATGGGAGGAAGGCGCGATCATAGACAGGCTTAGGGTAGCCATCAGTGTGCCGGCGATAGCGATCGCCAGCCTGGAGTTTCTCTTTTTCATTTTTTTCGTTTTAGGTCGTTAGAAAATCACGAAAAAGTATTCGATTCTACCGTACCGGCATATTAAGGAATGATTAAATCGGGCGCCCGCGCCGATGCCTGGTCAGCCGGTTCGCGCTAAATGGAAGGTTCCTGCTGACTCAGACAATGAAAGCTCCCCAATCCCCAAATGATCTCCGTGGAATCGATACCTACGACCCTTCGGGCAGGAAAACACTCCTGCAGGATTCGTAACGCGCGCTCATCGCGGTCACAACGAAAAGTCGGCACGATCACCGATTCATTGGCGATATAGAAATTGGCATAGGAAGCAGGAAGACGCTGATCCTCCCATATCACCGGCGAAGGCATCGGCAGCTCGACGATATTCAGCTGCTTGCCATTGAGCAGGCGCATGGCCGATAGCTCGGCCAGGTTATCCTTCAATAGTTGAAAATTCTCATCCCCGGCATTTTCCTCCACTACAGCAATGACGGTATCCTCATTCACAAACCGAACCGTATCGTCGATATGCCCATCCGTATCATCGCCGACAATGCCCTCTTTGATCCACAATACCTGCTCCACCCCATAAAAATCCCGCAAGTATCCCTCGATCCTTTCGCGACCGAGATGCGGATTCCGGTTCGCATTGAGCAAACAACAGCTCGAAGTGATGAGCGTGCCCGCCCCGTTGAAATCCACCGATCCGCCCTCCATCACGATCCCCGGATAATATACCGGCAGGTCCAGCGCCCTCCCCACGAGGGTAGGAATTTCATCATCCAGATCGTACGGCGGATATTTGTTCCCCCAGGCATTGTATCCCCAATCCACAATCACCTTTTGTTGCCGCGCCCCGGGATTGATGAGGAATGCAGGACCATGATCCCTGCACCATGCGTCATTGGTGGGATGAAAAAAGAATCGCACGCGCTCCATATCGACCCCGGCCTCCCGCAGATGCCGGGTAGCGAAGGTCTTCATCGCCTCGTCGGCAACATTGATACACACTGCTTCCCCTCTCGTCAACTCCCGTACAAATCGACTGTAGAACGGATAGATCGACGAGATCTTTCCGGGCCAGCTGGCCTCCTTATGCGGCCAGCTAAGCCAGGTTGCGTCATGCGGACCGAATTCTGCCGGGAAATAATAACCCGCCTCCCTGGGGGTTCCCTCAATCTTCATCGATATAGCGCTTGGTAATGGTTTGATAAGAATCTATCCTCCGGTCGCGCAGGAAAGGCCAGTGTGTGCGATACCGGTCCGTCGCCGAAGTATCGATCTCGACGACAACAGTCTCCTCCCCATCGTGCGAAGCCTGGTAGATAAGGGTGCCGAACGGGTTAGAGACAAAACTGCCACCCCAGAATTTCATGGCCCCGTCCTGCTCGTACCCAACCCTGTTGACACTGACCACATGGACGCCGTTGGCCACGGCATGGCTCCGCTGAATGGTCTGCCAGGCATTGTATTGTTCGGTATTGGTTGCACTGTCCTGACCGGTCGCCCAGCCGATTGCCGTCGGATAAAAAAGGACCTCCGCCCCCATCAAAGCTGTGATACGGGCCGCCTCCGGATACCATTGGTCCCAGCAGATCAATACGCCGATGGTGGCATACTTCGTGCGGAATACCCGGTAACCCAGGTCGCCGGGGGTGAAATAAAATTTTTCGTAATAGGCAGGGTCGTCCGGAATATGCATTTTCCGGTATTTGCCCAGGTAACTGCCGTCGGCATCGAGCACGGCAGTGGTATTGTGATAGATTCCTTGCGCACGTTTCTCGAACAGCGAGGCGATGATCACCACCCCCAGCTCCGCCGCGAGTTTTCCGAGCGTCTCCGTGGAAGGACCGGGGATCGCCTCGGCCAGTTGAAAGTTTCCATAATCTTCCACATCACAGAAATAAAGAGAAGTGAACAGTTCCTGGAGACAAACGATCTGGGCGCCACTGGCGGCCGCCTCCCTGACTTTTTCCATAGCCTTCTGCAAATTGGACGCCTTGTCGGCGGTACAACTCATCTGCACCAGGCCAATTTTTACTTTGCTCATGGCGGGCAAAATTACAGCATTTCGAGGGATTGCGGCGGACTATTTCCGCCCCATCTGACGCAGGAAAGCCACATGCGAAGCGACGGCATACCTTACCCGCGGATATTCGATATACACCAGCCCATATTCCTGGCAGGCTTGCCGGATGATCTTGCTGATAGCCGGATAATGTACATGCGATATTTTGGGGAACAAATGATGCTCGATCTGGAAATTAAGCCCTCCGACCAGCCAGGAAACCAGCGGATTGCCGGTGGCGAAGTTGGCTGTCGTCTTTATCTGATGGATGGCCCATTCGTCTTCCATCTTACCGGTATCGGCGTCGGCAACCGGAAAAGCGGTATGCTCTACGGTATGCGCCAGCTGGAAGACCATACTCAGCACGAAACCAGCCACCACTGTAAAGATGATGAAGCTGATCATCCAGTCATACCACCCCAGCCGGTAGATCGGCAACCCGATGAAGAGGAAGGCATGGAACAGCTTGAATCCCCAGAATACGAGGTGATCGCTCAGGCTCATCTTCTTCAGCGGCATGGCACCCACCTTGTGTTTGAAGTATTTCTGATAATCCAGCACGAAGATCCAGAAAACATAAAGGACGCTGTATAAAACCCAGAAATACAGGTGCTGATATCGGTGGAGGCGGTATCTTTTCTGCGTTTCGCTCATCCGCATCCAGGGCTGGATATCGATATCGTCATCGATCCCGTCCACATTTGTGTAAGCATGATGCACGACATTGTGTTTCATGTTCCACATGAAGCTGTTGCCCCCCAGTATGTTCAGGGAAAAGGCGGCCAGCACGTTCACCCACTTGTATTTCGAAAAGCTGCCGTGTGCGCCGTCGTGCATGACGTTGAATCCGATGGCGGCTACCACTCCCCCCAGTACCACGCTTTCGAGTATCGCCCAAAAAGCGTTGGGCGTAAAGAACACCAGGTGAATGTAAATAAAGGCAAACCCCACCATCAGGATGACTGCCTTCAGAAAAAGATCGTAATTGCCCGTAGTGGCCTTGCCCACCTCCTCAAAATAATTGCTGATCCTTTTTTTAAGTTCTGTATGAAAAGAGTGGGTAGCCTGTGAGAATTTCGGCAATGCCATGTTCGGACGGTTGAGACGATGAATAATCCTGTAAAGGTACCTCTTCTGGGGGTGATTGCGTGTTAATACCTCCACAATATTAGTAATAACGGCCAATCCGCTGATTTGTTGTTGGATACCGGTCAGGTATCTATCTGTACGAAGGCATCGAAATTCCGGATGCCGATCGTCTTTTGCGTGGTGTACCCTTCGGCATAAGCCACCCCTGCCATTTTGCCGAATTGCTGATGACGGCCGATCTGGGATTGCAGGAATTCGGGTGTGGATATATAGGTCTGGGGCTCGTTTTTACCATAAGCGGCAGAAAAGAATTGCGAAGTATAGGCCTGGATGGATTGCAGCTTGGCTTCGAACACCGGCGTGATGTCGTACACAAAGTCCGGCTGTGCATACCGGTCCTGGATGTAGTGGAATACATACTTGGGCCGCCAATGCTCCTGCGGCTGACCCGACTCGTCCTGTGTTTCCACTTTTCGAAGACCGCTATAAAAACACGATTCGACGATCAGGTGGCCGGCGCGCCCATGATCGGGATGCCTGTCCTCGAGTGCGTTGGACAACACGATCTCGGGCCGGTATTTCCGGATCGCGCGGATGAGCAACCGCTGGTGATGCTCGTCATTCCGGAAAAACCCATCCGCCATGCCCAGGTTCTCACGCACATCCAGCTGCAGGATGGCCGCGGATCGGGCCGCTTCCTCCGCACGAAGTTCGGGCGTTCCCCTCGTCCCCAGTTCGCCGCGGGTCAGGTCTATAACGCCGGTCTTCTTCCCGTTCCTTTTTTCCATCAGCAGGGTGCCGGAACACCCGAGTTCTACATCATCGGGATGGACGGCAATGGCCAGAATATCTAATTTCATGCGCGTGAAATTACATGTTTTTGCGAATTCCCCATTGTGGAGTACCTTCGCGGGTCGCATAAATTGCGTAATTCTTAATCAAAAACAAGGAAAAGATATGGCATACGATGTAGTCGTTCTCGGCAGCGGTACCGGCGGATATCCGGCCGCAATCCGCGCCGCGCAGCTAGGCTTTAAAGTAGCAATCATCGAAAAGGAAAACCTTGGCGGCGTTTGTCTTAACTGGGGCTGTATCCCGACGAAGGCCCTGCTGAAAAGCGCCCAGGTCTACCAGGACATCCTCCATGCAAAGGAATTCGGTATCGATGCCACAGGAACCGCCGATTTTCCCGCAGTCATCAAACGCAGCCGCGGCGTAGCCGATAAGATGAGCAAAGGCGTTCAATTCCTGATGCGCAAGAACAAGATCGACGTGATCATGGGATATGGCAAGCTGAAGGCCAAAGGACAGGTGGAAGTCACCGGAGCCGACGGCAAGACCCAGGTCGTGGAAGGCAAATACATCATCGTGGCCACGGGCGCCCGTAGCCGCGAGCTGCCCAACCTTAAACAGGATGGCAAAAAGGTGATCGGCTACCGCGAGGCCATGACCCTGCCCGGAAAACCCAATAGCATCATCGTCGTAGGCAGCGGCGCCATCGGGGTGGAATTCGCCTATTTCTATTACAGCATGGGCACAAAGGTCACCATCGTGGAGTTCCTGCCCCGCATCGTGCCGGTCGAAGACGAAGAGGTCTCCAAGGAGCTGGAGAAATCCTACAAAAAATACGGCATCGAGATCCTCACCAGCAGCGAGGTCACCGGTCTCGATACCTCGGGCAATGGCGTCAGGGCAAAAGTTAAAACACCCACCGGCGAAGTAACCCTCGAAGCCGATATCGTCCTCAGCGCGGTCGGCATCTCGGCCAATATCGAGAACATCGGTCTCGAAACCCTGGGGGTAAAGACGGACAAAGGAAAGATCGTCGTCGATAAATTCTATCAAACTAACGTACCGGGTATCTATTCCGTCGGCGACTGCGTCCCCGGCCAGGCGCTCGCACACGTTTCCTCCAAAGAGGGCATCATCTGTGTGGAAAACATTGCCTTTATGGAGAAGAAATATGCCCACCAGCCCGAACCGCTGGATTATAACAATATCCCCGGCTGCACCTATTGCACGCCAGAGATCGCCTCGACCGGTCTTACCGAAAAACAAGCCCGCGACGCCGGCTACGAGGTCAAGGTCGGCAAGTTCCCGCTCACCGCTTCGGGCAAGGCCACCGGTGTCGGCCATACGGAAGGATTCGTAAAGGTCGTCTTCGACGCCAAATACGGCGAATGGCTGGGCACACACGCCATCGGCTATAACGTAACGGAGATCATCACCGAGACGGTCCTTGGCCGCAAGCTCGAAACCACCTATCACGAGGTCCTCGACAGCGTCCACCCGCATCCTACGATCAGCGAGGCGGTTAAAGACGCCGTCGAAGCAGCATACGGCGAAGCGATACATTTATAAAAAAAGGGGCCTCTGGCCCCTTTTTTGTTATTTTCACAGTATGAACTCCCGAGACTCCAGCATCATCTATTTCATCCTGGGTATTTATACCCTTATGATCAGTTGGCACTATAACCACAGTTGGCTCTTCCTGATCATCCATTGGATCTTCTGGCCCATTTATCTCGTCTACGAACTGCTGATCGGCCACCTCTCGCACGACCTGTGGCGGACCATCCCCCTGTCTTATTTCAAATGACCGCCTCTCCCGGCATTGCCTATCCGCAGGTAAGGTTTATGGCAAATACACCATATCCATATGGAAATACTGCTCCAGCACCTCCTCCCGCTCATCCTCCCCATGAATGATCCTCACCTGCCGCTTCCCGTTTTCAGTCCGGATCAATTTGTTATTGATCAACGTGACCCTCCCTTCGCGCGTAGGTAACGTACAGATCAGACTGCGCCGGAAATGCGACTCGGAAGAAGTCTGGTGGTAGTCGTTCATGGCATAGAACGCTACTGGCTCCCGGGGTTCCGGCGTGAAAATATAGTCGATCCTGAAGTCCTGCTTGGACGCGCTCCATTTGGCCACACCGAGATAGGAATTCCCATCCACTACCACAGGATCGATGATCTGGTAATAATTGCGCCCATCGCTCTGGATCTTTCCGGGCATGAGGGCCAGCGGCGCCAGCGAAAAATCCCCATATCCGACATCCACCAACCATTGACGTCCGCTCAGCTCCACCACGAGGGCCATATGCTCGAACGCCCTGCCAAATTTATTATTCCCATGGTGCAGCCGGCCGGCCACCATATGGACGTCAAAACCACTAAGGGTTAGCAAGTTATGAAAGAGCATATTCAGCTCATAACAATAACCTCCGCGCCTGTCATGAATCACCTTCTGGTATAAAAAATTGATTTGCAGAAGGATAGGAATCTGGTTTTGGATATCCAGGGTTTCGAAAGGGATCGCAAAGACATGGTTTTGCTGCAATTCACGTAAAGTTGCCAGATCCCGGTAAACTCCGCCATCGTAGTTGATCCTTTTTAAATAGCCGCTTATGTCCATTCTCATTCGGCTTTATACGTCGATGGTCTCACCGGATGCCGGAAGCAATAGCTTCTTGCCGGCAGCCGCAAAATCCGTCTTGGCCTTATCTGTGTCGATCGCAATGATCGGCCATGTGTTATAATGGATACCGACAACCTTTTCGCATTTCGCAAAATCCGCCGCATGAATGGCATCGGCCACATCCATCGTATAGTTGCCCCCGATGGGCATCACGGCAAATTGCAATTTCGCCCACAGCGGGATCAGTTGCATATCCATCGTCAGGGCCGTATCCCCCGCGACATAAAAATCCCCTTCGCTCGTAGTGAAAACAAACCCCAATGGATTGCCGGCATAGCTGCCGTCATTAAATGAAGAAGAATGTATGGCATTGACCGCACGTACTTTCCCGAATTCGAAAGAGATCGGACCGCCGTGATTGATCGGATGCACCTTTTCGATGCCGTTCTTACCCATCCAGCCCGCGACCTCGGCGGCACCTATACAGGTGGCGCCCGTCTTTTTCGCGATGGTCACCACGTCGCCAATATGATCGCCATGCCCATGTGTAATAAAGACATAGTCTGCCTTAATCTTATCAATATCAATGTTTTTTGCGGCAGGATTTCCAGTAAGGAAGGGATCGAATAACAACGTTTTCCCCTTGACCGTTATGGAAAAAGTGGCGTGTCCGTAGAATGTTAATTTCATCATGGATTATTTAAAGCTGTCTTAAAACAAAAGACGGCCATAAAAGTTCACAACCGCTTATCTTTAGTCACTAAAACCAAACTTTCATGCAATACACCCAATCAAAAAGATTCGCGTTGCTGACCATCACCCTTTTGCTGGCCGGCTTTTCTTTCAGGGCATCCGCCCAGGCGATCACCGGCGACGAGATCAAGGCCCAGTTCTTAACGGACTGGCAACGGGCGAAATCCTATACACTGGATTACCTTAATACGATGCCTGCCGACAAATATTCTTTCAAGGCGGTGGACAGCATCAGAAGTTTTGCGCAGCAGATGTTGCACCTTGCCAGCGGCAATGTGGGACTGATCTCCACAGCCACCGGCGAAAAGACCGATTTCCCGAGAGGGCTCGAAGGCCGGACCACGGCGCAGACAAAAGACTCCGTAGTCTGGTATGTCACCCGCAGCTATGATTTCGCCATCGAAAGCGTTCAAAAACTGGATCCGAACAAATACGGAGAAATGATCGGTCAGGATCCTAGAAAGGTCAGCCGGTTCGCCTGGTTATTAAAAGCCTTCGAACACCAGACCCACCATCGCGGCCAAACCACCATCTATATCCGTCTGCAAGGCATCAGGCCGCCGAACGAAAGACTATTTTAGCCGCGCCCGCTCATACTGCAATGGCCAGTGGATTTCGGCATGTCGTAGTTCATTTGCCGCGTGCAACGGAAAATAAGGATCGCGTAACAGTTGACGCGCCATCACCACCAGATCGGCCTGCCCCGTCATGAGGACGGTTTCGGCCTGCACCGCGCCCGTGATCATACCTACGGCAGCGGTAAGGATACCCGTAGCGGAACGGATTTGCCGGGAAAACTCGACCTGGTAACCGGGCCCTACGGGTATCTGCTGATGCGGCACCAACCCGCCCGAAGAACAATCGATCACGTCCACACCCCGGGCTTTCAAAAGACCGGACAACCGGATCGCATCCTCCGGCGACCATCCTCCTTCCGCCCAATCCGTCGCAGAGATCCTCACAAACAATGCGTACCCCGGAGGCCAGCCCATCCTCACCGCATCGACGACCTCCATCAGCAATCTCGCCCGGTTCTCAAAACTACCGCCATATTCATCGCGGCGCTGATTACTCAGCGGAGACAGGAATTGATGCAACAGATAACCATGCGCCGCATGGATCTCTACGACCTTGAACCCGGCAAGCATGGCGCGACGCGCCGCGGCCCTGAACTCATCTACTACCCGCCGGATATCCGCATCGGTCATCACGATGGGCAACCCATAGTGTTCACTGTATGGAAGGGCGCTGGGCGCCAGGACGCGCCATCCTCCCTCGTTTTCCTTCACCAACCCACCCCCGTTCCACGGCTCCCGCACACTCGCTTTCCGTCCGGCATGGGCCAGCTGTATTCCGATCTCGTTGCCCTGTGCCCTGACGAATTTGACGATCCTCCGCAATCCATCGATATGTTCGTCCTTCCAAATGCCGAGGTCATGCGGAGATATCCTACCTTCCGGAGAGACGGCTGTGGCTTCGGTAAAGACCAGCCCCGCGCCGCCCAC
>Ga0206921_10089_pt1 | contig 27187 bp, 27 predicted proteins | sample Alteio_BWOrgHeat_66_FD_152930 | JGI IMG/M metagenome (GOLD analysis project Ga0206921, IMG submission 152930) | Enriched cells from forest soil in Barre Woods Harvard Forest LTER site, Petersham, Massachusetts, United States -... | ecosystem: Environmental > Terrestrial > Soil > Temperate forest >...
GTTGGAAGGACGGGTGCCGGCCGAAGCCCCGTTTGACGGACGCGTACCCGCCCTGTTGCCATAATTGCCATTGGCAGTATTATGCTGCACCCGGTTAGAAGTATTCCTGCTGTTATTGTAATGATTGATCTGGTTTTTATTGTTAATGACTACGGTATTACCCCCGCCATAGTGCCCGCCATAATACCCTCCATGGTGATAATAATTATTGTGCCGATAAATACCGACAGCCATTACGGTAAAAGCAGCAAAATAAGGCGGATAGAACCCATAAGCATAAGGCGGATAATACGGCACATACGCCGGAGAATAGACATACTGTACGATGGGCGCCGATTGAACTACGACGGTAGTCGTTGCCGGAGCATCCTTGGCCGGCTCCGGACCCGTATAAGCCGGGTTAGCGGTCACCGCAGGACTCCCGCTGGGTTTTGGCTCGATGACATAATCCTTGCCATATAAGTCTTCATCGCCGACTATCTGGACATTGACTTTCTTATTTTTATCCCTGTTGACCAAGATCACGGCGACATCCTGCGTCTCCTTTTCACTGACTGCAACCTGCAAGACAAATGTGTAAGACTCGCCCTCTTTCTTCGTAACCACCTTGATAAAATCGACTTTTTTATCCAGATCCAAATCCAGGTTATTGAGCCCTGATTTCTGTTCATTCAGCGATTTTTCAAAACCTTCGATGGTTTTCGACTTTAGAAAAAGATCCATTACGCCATATAGATCGAGGTTATCTCCTGCCAGACCCAGGGATGTTGTGTCTTGTTTCGATTGGGAAAAAGCAGGCAGGCTATGGAGACTCATCGCTGCTACCATATAAACCAAAATGCATGTTTTCATGATGAGTGTGTTAAATTGTTCAAAAGCAAGTTAGCGAATGCGGACAAAGGTGGTCGATAGGAGTTTACCGTAAAATGCATCGATTCGCCGGATACTTTTTCGCTTTACCGTAAAACAAACCACCGCCAAGGGATACGACGTACTTTCGGTTCAAACGTTCCACATGATATTTGTACAACTGGCGATCGTGCTGATATGTATTTTTATCGGGGCCCGCATGTCGGGCATTGGTTTGGGCGTCATGGGAATGATCGGCCTGCTCCTCCTGATTTTTATTTTCAAAATGCAACCCGCGGATCCGCCGCTTGAAGTCATGCTGATCATTCTAAGTGTCGTGACGGCAGCAGCAGCGCTTCAGGCAGCCGGTGGAATGGATTTCCTTGTAAACATCGCGGGCAAGCTGCTCCGCAGCCGGCCGGAGAAGATCACGATCCTGGGGCCGTTGGTGACTTATTTTTTTACACTATTCGCCGGTACGGCACACATCTCCTATTCCATCATGCCGATTATAGCCGAGGTGGCCATTAAAAAACGGATCAGACCGGAAAGGGCATTGAGCATGAGTGTTACCGCAGCCCATATGGGTATTACGGCCAGCCCCGTTTCCGCGGCTACGGCTGCTTTGCTCACGGTGCTGGCGCCCACGGGGACAAGGCTTGTGGACATTCTCATGGTTTGTATTCCCTCCACGCTGATTGGAGTGATCGTAGGTATCCTTTTTGTGCTGAAGAGGGGCAAAGAGCTCGATAAGGACGAGGAGTTCCTGGCGCGCATGAAGGACCCTGAATTTGCCAGGAACCTGGATCCGGTGGAAAACAATCCTGCGTCGATCGCGCTTAAACCAGGGGCCACCAGGTCGGTTGCCATCTTCGGACTCGCTGTGCTGGCTGTTGTTTTGGTAGGCGCATTCCCTTCGCTGCTGCCTGAATTTTCAGAGAGACCCGGATTTACCCCTGGGTTTGCGGTCAATGCTGCAGGTCAATTGCAGGTGCCTTCGATGATCATGATGATCATGCTCGCAGCCGCCGGATTGATCATCCTGCTGGCAAACACCACGGCTGCCGCGGTCACCAAGGCAAGTCTGTTCGTTTCGGCGGGCCAGGCGACGATTGCGGTATTCGGCGTCGTTTGGATGAGCAGTACATTCATGGATAATAATTCCGAGGTGATCGAGCATTCGCTGGGGAGTTTGGTAACCAGCTATCCCTGGTCGTTTGCGATAGCCCTGTTTGCGTTGAGCATCCTGCTTTTCAGCCAGGCCGCTACCACCAAAGCCCTGATGCCGCTGGGCCTGTCGCTCGGGCTGAGCCCTGCTTACCTGATAGGCATATTTCCGGCCACGAACGGGCACTTTTTTATACCGGGATACCCCACACTACTTACTGCTATTCAATTTGACCGCACCGGGACAACGAGGATCGGCAAATATGTGCTGAACCATAGTTTCATGTTACCCGGCATCGTAACGACGGCAGCATCGGTGATTGCCGGTCTGATCCTGAAATCGGTTTTGTTATAAAGAAGTTCAAAGAAATACCGCCTGTCTGAGACGGCCATTGGTGAGGTGGATGGAATGTCCCTGTTTATCGTAAAGGGTGCAGGCGAAATTAGCCGTCACCGTGGCAATATTGACATATCCCGGAATACTCGCATTGCGCAGCTTGACGCCGGTGACGGTAAAATAGCTGTCCGTCTGCTCAGCGGGATTATAAAGCGTTTCCCATACCGTCCCGGCACTGTCTACCCAGGAAATATTCACACCGGGGCTTAGCTTCGTCCTGGTGAGCGTCCTGTAGAATAGGGTAAGGGTGTCCCCCACCTCGTTGAAGCTCGTATCCCCGGCATATTTCGAATAAGGAAAATTTCCCGGCGCAAAAAAAGAATCGACCGTGCCTGCCGGCAGGATCAGGTAAATCCCGGACGCGATCCTTGAATAAAGGTTGAGGTTGCCGAGGGTGAACGTAAACGCCGGCAACGATTTCAGGGTGTTTTGGACAAAATCGGCTCCAATGCGGTTGTAGATGAATAGATTCGAATCCGGATCGATCGCTCCCCAGACATTGCCCCAGGGGGTGGGGCTTGTCGCCGGGTCTAAAATCCCCAGGGTCCTGTTCCCGTCCAGCGTGATGTCGATGAAGATGGTGGTGTCGGTGATGACGGTATCTGTGTTGACCGCAGGTTTCGGTGGGGCGCCATTACTCCTTCTGCAGGACGAAAGGCCCGCAATGACGGCAATGATAACCGCCGGAATAAGGATAAACAACGCATTCGGTTTCATATCAGAATTTCCCCACTTGTCCCTTCACATTTTCGAATAGCTTCCTCGAATCGAATCCTACCCCCTGTTTAAAAACGAATTGCACCCGCCGGATGTTCGCGATGTCGGCGGAAATATCTCCATCGACGAGAACCAGGTCGGCCCGCCGCCCCACCTGGATGGAGCCGATCCTGTCTTCCATCCCCAGCGCCTTCGCCCCATTGTAAGTGGCGATCCGGATGGCTTCTATCGGGGTGAACCCCTCGCGTACCAACAACTCGATGGCCCGCTGGCTACCGTATCCGGCCAGGACACTGCCGTTACCGGTCGGGTCGGTGCCCACCGTCAGCAGTCCCCCGGCGTCGGAAAACATCTTTTCCATCCGCATATCCTTTTCCAGGGTCTTATTCCCCTGTGCTCTCCGAGAATGACTATAGTATTTGAGGAACATTTCCCGGGTGTCTGGAGCCATCGCGTCCAATACCTCCGGCCGGTAGACGGTGTCGGACGGCGCCAGGCCCTCCAATACCGCGAGGGTAGAAGTTAGGATCACCTTATGGCTGATCAGGTGTTGGATCAGGTCCTTTACCGCCGGTCCGTCCGGATCGGCCCCGGCAAGGGGGTCTGCTGCCGAAATACATTGATTTTCTTTTTTGCCGGGAATGAAGTCGGTAGCGGCGAAGAATCCATGTTCCAGCTGGTCGATGCCGAGATCGGTGGCTTCGCGGTAGGTGATGGAACAAAGATGCCCCGTCACTTTCAGACCGCGGGCATGAGCCGCGTCGATCGCTGCCTTCAGCGTGGCCTTATCGAGCATATTATAGGCCTTGAAAGAAGTTGCCCCCTCGTCGGCCCAGAAATTGACAAAAGCCTTCGCCTCCTCCGGCCCGCTCAGTTCATGCATCTGGGGCGCAAAGCTGCCTTTCCCCTCCAGGTAAGGCGCAGTCACATCCATCGAAGGACCCGCTATCTTACCCAGATCGATATCCCTTTTCAGGTCCAGGTCCGAATAGGGCTCTACGCTTCCTGCCGTCCTGATCATGGTGGCGCCGCAGGCCAGGTATAGTTTGGGAAAAGTGACTGGCAGCTGTTTATAATGGACATACCCGGGGTTGACGCTGATAGCAGGGTAGTACATGTGTTCGTGCATCAGCACCAGCCCGGGGAGCAGCGACTTACCGGTACAGTCGATCACCTGGGCTTCTTTCGGCACCGGCACATTCCGGGCTTCCCCAATGGCCGCAATTTTTCCGTTCCGGACGATGACGGTCTGATCCGGCATCGCTTTTAAGGCGATGACATCGGCCAGTATGCAATGCGTAAAGGCGATCACCGGACTATCGTAGGCAATGAAATTCCGGACGGAAGGCAAATAGGAAGGCTGAGCGAAGGTCATCATCGACCATCCCAGGCCGATGAATAACAATAATTTTTTCGGGGTCATCATCGCTGCGCGGTTATCGTTTGAATACTCCCGTCAGGATTGAACTTCAGCTCGGTGACCTTTACATTCCGCAAATGCGTCTTGCCGCTCAGTTGGGTGTCATGGTAGAAAAGCCACCATTTGCCGCCGAAAGGAATGATGGAATGGTGCGTCGTCCAGCCTTCCACAGGGTTCAGGATCACGCCCTGCCAGACAAAAGGTCCATAGGGCGACGTACCCGTAGCGTATACCAGCCGGTGCGTGTCGCCGGTACTGTAGGTAAAATAGTATTTTCCATTGTACTTAAACATCCACGAGCCCTCGAAAAATCGCTTGTCGTTGTCTTTTTCCAAATATGGCTTACCATCGGCCCCTACGATGCTGATCTCCCTGACGGGTTCCGCCAGCCGTTTCATATCGGCGCTAAGCCTTGCCACGCGCGGCAGTATGGCCGGCTCATCCGGCTTTCGATTGCCTTTTGTGGAGTCATACCGGTTGTCGTTCCACCGTTGCAGCTGTCCGCCCCAGACGCCCCCGAAATATAGATAGAAATGGCCGTCGTCGTCCTTGAACACACAGGGGTCGATGCTGTAAGACCCGGCGATCGGCCCTTTTTCGGCCGTGAACGGTCCCTCCGGTTTGGGACTGGTCGCCACACCGATGTGAAAGACGTCTTTCTTATCCTTTACGGGAAAATAGAGATAATAGGTATTGTTCGCAAAAGCGGCATCCGGAGCCCACAGCTGGCGGCCTGCCCAGGGAATATCGCGGATATCGAGCGCCACCCCATGATCGGTCACCTTGCCCCCGATCGAATCCATCGAGAGGATATGATAATCCCGCATATCGAAATGCGAGCCCAGGTCATCTTCCGGAATGCCCGTAGCAGTGTCATGCGAAGGATAGATATAAATACGCCCGTCAAAAACATGGGCGGAAGGGTCGGCGGTATAGATATGCGTCACGAGAGGCTGCGACAGATACTGCACCTTTTTTTGCGCGGAGACGCTGCCCGTATCGGCGGCGGCGGCGTTGGCAGAATCGCCGGCGGCGGACGATGATCCGTTCCCGTTATTGCATCGGGCAAAGGCGATCGGAATTAATAACACCAGGTAAAATTTGTGGATGTGCTGTTTCATACCTAAATGTAAAGATTAATCACCAATCTCGCAATCGGTTTAAACCGCGCGTTTATGCAGCACCTCCTTATAGGCGGAGAGCAGGGCTTCCATGACCACCTGTTCAGGGACACGATCCAATTCAAAGGTGGTCGCGCCTTTCTCTCCCCATTTGTTGGGTACAGGATAGATGGCCTCGTCCATCTGGCAGAAGACAGCTTGTTCCTTTGGGGTCAGAAAAATATTGGCAGTGTTGTCTTTCGCCAGGTAGGTGGCGAACATGCGTCGGCCGGTGATTTTGAACCCGGCTCTTTCAAAATGCGGCGTCTGCTCCGTTCCAGGAAAGGACAGCGCCATTTTCGCAAATGCGTCTCCCTTGATCATGATATACCCCCATGATATACCCCGAAAGTTAATACTTAAAGAAATAATCCTGCAATTGTTTTTTATCTTTTGTCTTTGTCAGGCCCAGCATCAATAATATCCTCGCTTTTTGAGGACTAAGATCATCGGAAACGATAGTCCCCAGTTCCTCATCATTGATCTCATCATGAAGCACAACCCTGCCGGAAGGGGCGCGGCTTGCACGGCAAACGATAATGCCTGCCTTGACTGCCCGCTTTACCGCATCCATATAGGCTTTATTAAAATTGCCATTCCCAACTCCCGCAATGACAATACCATCGACTTTTTTATTAACCAGCATATCGATTTGATCAGGCGGTGCATCGGCATACATGTAAACAATATCCACCCTGGGCAATTTCGTATCCGTGGTTACCGAGAAGGGGGTGCCGACATTGACTTCCCGCTCGGAATTTGAATAATACACCACTTTACCATCGTATGCCTGGCCGACCGCCCCGGTGTTGGGGGAGCCAAATGCATTTGTTTTTGTTGTACTCAGCTTCATTACTTCCCTTGCATCGAATATGCCTTCATTGAAACTTACCAATACCCCCCGGCCTTTACTTTTTGGGTCGATGGCGACAGTAATGGCATCATACAGGTTTTTTGGACCGTCTGCGCTTATTGCCGTAGCCGGACGCATAGATCCTGTAAGCACTACCGCCTTCTTGGAGGCCACTACCAGGTCGAGAAAATAACCGGTTTCTTCCTGGGTATCCGTTCCGTGTGTCACGACAATGCCATCGGCTTCGTTATTGTTAAATATTTCATTGATGCGAACGGCCAGTTTTTTCCAGATATCGATGGTCATATCCTGGCTGCCAACCGAGGCAATTTGTTCACCCGTAATGTTGGCGATTTTTTTTACCGCAGGGATGGAGCCTATAAGATCGTCAATTGGGATCTTGCCCGCTGTATACCCTGCTCTGTCAGCCGATGCGCCTGCTCCGGCAATGGTACCGCCTGTTGCCAGGATGATCACTCTTGGTAGTTGAGCGCTAACCTGGGAGATCAGGATCAGGGATGCTAAGAATGAAAGTAATTTTTTCATTATGATTGATTTTTAGTTTTGATTGATATTTACCATGGTTATTTTACATCATAGTGATCTGTATCCGCGTCTCGAAAAATTGCACATGCCCCGTCAAACCATATTTGTTCAATATTCCATATCCATAGGTCAATTCCCAGCGCAACACCTTGGTAAGATACCAGTTGACCATCGGTGTGATCCGCGTCATCTGGCCGCCCTGTATGGATCCGTTATTCAGATTAAAGGTGGAAGCATGCAGGACCATTTCTATGGCGCCCCATCCACCCTTAAAAACAGATTTGCTCACCGGAACGAACCCATACACATTTCCGGTCGTATTATACGGCCGTTGCGTATTCGTAAAGAAATAGCTTACCCAAACATCACCTCCGGTGAAGTGATGATCACCGGAATCCTTCGAATAGAAATTATGCTCCATCACCTCCGAGCCGAACGAGAAGCGTTTGTTCTCGTAGTAAAGCTCCCCGCCCACACTGTTTGCACTCGTAGCGGTGAATTGACCGGTATTGATGAGATAAGGTGTTGGATTGGATTCCGGACGTGATTTGATCGTGAATTTGTCATCCAGTGGTTTCCCATACCTGAGGTTGACGGCGATATGCAGCAGCGTGCCCTTCTCCTTGTCCTGCACCGGGACCCACCCGGCACGGCTCACAAACTGCCATTCATAGGTGGAGAACCCCTGGCCTTTCGAAGTCAGGTCGCTATAGGCCGCCAGGTTCAGGAAAAGCCTTGACTTGGGAAAGAAACCGAAGTATTTGATGCCATCCGCCAGGATAGGGATCGGGTCCAACGCCATCTGGCGTTCATTCGTAATCCCCGAATGGCCATTCATCACCTTGATCATCGAAAACCCCTCCTTTGTCCGGCCGATGAAAAAATTTCCCTTCAACTCAGGCACACCGATCGTAAGCCCCGTTTCCCGGATCATCCATACTTGCTTATCCCCGTCATACATATATGCGAACTTCCAGGCCACATACCTTTTTAGCTTCAGAAACCGGCCGCTCGCCAAGACCCGGAAATCCCTTGTCTTGTACCCCGGCGTCAGATTCAGACCCGCCGAGTCCATCTGCTGTTTGAACACCTTGTCCTGGGAATAAGCGGTAGCATCGCCGATATAACCCAGCCCGATCCTGAACGTAGAATAAGTCCCTTCGAATTCATTCGGCGCCAGATCGCTTTTTTTCTTGATAAAGGTCGAATCGGCAGCCCGGGGCTGAAACAGCAATCCGTCCGTGCCATTGGGCAATATTTTTGTCGTATCCTGCGAATAAATGACACCAGGTAGCGTAATCAAGACCAACGCAGCAAAATAACACCTGCAAAGGTATTTACGCGAAACTGGCATGTTATTCTTTAAACTTGGTAGGCCCGGTCGGAGAAGTCAGCTTCACCGGGTCCAGCAGATCCTTGATCTGTTTTTCCGTCAACAATTTCTTCTCGCGGATCAATTCGAGGATGCCCTTTCCCGATTCCAATGCCTCTTTTGCCAGTTCGGTGGTTTTTTCATATCCTAACACGGGATTCAACGCCGTCACGATCCCTACACTCCGGTTCATATAATGCTCCAGCACTTTTTCGTTGAGCGTAATGCCGTCTATGCAATTCTTCCGGAACAGCGGCATCGTTTTATAGAACAAGGCCTGCGTTTCCATGATAGCCACCGCGACCACCGGCTCATACGCATTCAGCTGCAAAAGCCCGTCCTGCGACGCCATGCTCACTGTGACATCGTTCCCGATCGCTTTGTAGCATACCTCATTCATCAGCTCCGCCATCACAGGGTTCACCTTTCCGGGCATGATGGACGAACCGGGTTGAAGGGCGGGCAGGTTGATCTCGAATACACCCGCGCGCGGCCCCGATGTGAGGAAGATCAGATCGCTGCTGATCTTCGACAGGGTGATGGCAAAATTCTTCAGCGCCGAAGAATACATCACGAACGCCTGCATGCTTGAAGTAGCCGCAACCAGGTCGTGGGCCAGTACCATCGGCTTACCCGTGATCTTCGCAAGCTGCGCCACACATTTTTCCGCATAGCCCGGTGAGGCCGTAATCCCGGTTCCGATGGCCGTTGCCCCCATATTCACGTCGCATAAATAGGCTTCCGATTTTATCAGCACGTCGATCGCGCCATCCAGCTGATTGCCGAAGGCGTGGAACTCCTGGCCCACGGTCATCGGCACAGCGTCCTGCCCCTCGGTGCGGCCCATCTTCAGCACGGTATTGAATTGATCTCCCTTCTTATGAAAGGATGCCGACAAGGCTTTCGCCTCGCTTACCAGTTTGTCATTGTGAAGCAACAGGGCGACATGGATGGTTGTCGGATACACATCATTGGTAGACTGCCCCATATTCAGGTCATCGTGCGGCTCGATGATATTGTATTCTCCTTTCTTATGACCGCTCAGTTCGAGGGCAACGTTGGCAATCACTTCATTCGCATTCATGTTGGCGGAGGTCCCGGCCCCGCCCTGGTACATGTCGACCAGGAATTGATCGTGGTATTTGCCATCCATGATGGCCTGGCACGCCTTCTCTATCGCTGCCAGCGTTTCAGGCTTCATCCGGCCTACTTCGGTGTTTGCGCGTGCCGCCGCGAGCTTTACCATCGCATAGGCCCTCACATAATCCGGGTAGAATTTGGTGGGCACACCGCTGACCTGAAAATTCTCCAATGCCCGTGCGGTCTGTACGCCGTAATAGGCGTTGGCATCGATCTGCTTTTCTCCTAACAGGTCACTCTCCGTGCGGGTTTGCTGGGCATACAGCTGCGCCTGGATGCATAGGAGGGTCGGCAAAAGCAACATCCTGAATTTAATATTTCCCATTTTTTGCTTTTTAATAGGTGATCTGACGGCATGCCCTTGCCACATCGGCTTTGCAGGCAATGTAATTTAAGCGGAAGGCCATGACTTATAGCCCCGGAGCACGCTTAACCGTTAATGCGGCAACTCGTTTTACGGTAAACTCATCTCCTGTTCCCGTCGCGATCGAACAGCATTCCCAGCCTCTTTTCCGTGAGGATGAGGACCAGCGATACGATCGCCAGGACGGCTCCGGCCGAAACAAACAGAAGGACGGGGAGTGGGACCAGGAGACTGCATGCGATACCCAGCAGCAGACAGGGCTTTGCCAAACGGATGATCAGGGCGGTGGAATATTGGTTCCCCTCCGTCCACGTATCCTGGTTCAGCATGGACCGCCGCGTGCGATACCCATAATAGATATTCAATTTTTTCGGCGGATGCCTGGAGATGAGGCTGCCCAAAAGCAGGAACAAGGCGCCCGGCAATGCGGGCGAAACCAACAGTCGCAGAAGGAAGACAGGAAGACTTTCGGGGAGCATGAATAAAGGTAATATTTTTTCCGGCCCGCTTTTGTAATTCCGTGCAAACAAACACACTTTGCCTTCCTGTTTTTGCCGCCGAATAGTGTCTATTGATAAAATTCTATCGTATGTTCAGTAAACATCACTTTTGGTTGGCGGTGTTCCTGCTGCCCCTCGTGTTCGGTTGCTACCCGCACGGTGCTCAGAGTTATACGGATTATGATCTCGTATACACGAATTTCTCGGACTCCACCAATTTTTCACAGTATAAGACCTTTGCCCTGCCGGACAGTGTCATCAAGATCACGGGCGATGTATTCAACAATTCATCCGGGGACGGGAAACCCGAGTTCCTTCCTCCCGCATATTCGGAAGCCATCCTTGGACAAATAGCCAAGAACATGATCGCCTATGGCTGGACGGAGGTGGACAAGAACGCCAACCCGGATGCGATCCTGCTGCCCGAAGTCACGACCACGACCAATATCTACTGGTATTACGATTGGGGCTACTGGGGCTGGTACTATCCCGGATATTATCCCGGATGGGGCTGGTACTACCCCGGCTATTATCCCCCTTATGTCTCATCCTATACTACCGGAACGCTGCTGATCCAAATGACGGACCAGAAGTCGATCAATGTCAATCCACAGGGAACGGTCGCTAATGTTCCCGTGATTTGGGTCTGCATTTTGAACGGCCTGGCGAATGGCAGCACCGCCGATGTTACTACGCGGGTACAGAACAACCTGGATCAGGCCTTCGCGCAATCCCCTTACTTAAAACATTAAAACAACATTTATGAAAACCGCTATCATTATATCGTTGCTGGCCATCGGGCCCGCCTGCGGCTTCGCACAAAGCAACTTCATGATCTCCTATCCCATCGGCTTTCCCATGGGCAATCTCCACGATTATGTCGGGAGTACCAGTTTCCGGGGCATCAATATGGAATTCAACAAAATAGTGGCGCCCAATCAGACCGTGGGACTGGAGACCGGCTGGAATGTATTCTACCAGCATGTCGATAAAAAAGTATATACGGAAGGTAGCCAGTCTATAACGGGGGTGCAATACCGCTATACGAACGCGGTACCCATCATCGCGGGCGGCAAGTTTTATTTTGAATCAAAGAAATCGATCCATCCTTATGTCGGAGTGGGACTGGGCACCCTCTATGTCGACCGGACAACGGATTTCGGCATCTACCGGATCAATACAGACGCCTGGCAATTCTGCATCCGCCCCGAGGCAGGCATCGAAGCAAGGGCCGGTTCGGCCGAGTCGTTCTTTATAGGCGTGAAATATTACTGGGCTTTCAACACCAGCGATCTTGACGCACAACCTTACCTGACGTTGAATGTCGGGTTCAGGTTTACAAATCTGTGAGGTATGGATTTATGTGAGAAAAGCGGCCGGGCCATATAGGCCCGGCCGCTCGTTTATAAGATGATCCGAATTTTTATTTGATCTCGATCAACGTTCCGTCAGGCTTATAATAGAGGCTCTTAACCTTATTGCCGTCCGTTGCCATCACCTCATAATATTCATTCATGGAGTGAGAATCCAGGTTCTTGAAATATTTCTTTGAAACGACCTTCCAGCCGGGGTGCGAGGCGCCGAGATTTTTAACCGAGGTCTTTACTGCATCGGGCAAATGCTCCACCGTATTCTCCTGTTTGCTGCGGATAAGCCTGCCGTCGGCTTCAAAAAGACCATAATACTGCAGATCGGCGTTTTTAAAACTGATCGTGTAGTAATCAATGGTTCCCCCGGTAAATGAATTGTCATCCTTGGAGACACTCCATCCCCTGGCGACCACATCCGGCGGCGCCTTATAGTATTGCACTGCCTGGGCGTTGGGGAAATGGGCATTCAGCGAATCGATCACCTGCTGGGGTGTCATTTTCTTGCTGATCTTGTTGGAAGCCTTGACGATCACAGCCTCGTCCTGGGAGTAGGCGGAGAGGGATAGCGCTGAACATGCAGCGATAATTAGTAGATTCCTCATATTTGTTTGTTTAAAATTTGGGTGTTTAGCATTTTCATCTTTGTCCCTATATGACACGGCGGGGGGCTATCTTCCGCCAATTTTCGGCAAAAAGAGGCGTCCCTGCTTTCCGGCGCTTCTCCGTCCTAAAGCCCGAACCGGTACTGCAGACCGCCGATGAACTGCATCCTCGAGCCAAGAAAGCCATATTCCGCGCGGATCATCCAGCTCTTGTTGATCTGGAACTGACTGCCGATAATGAAATTCCACATGCTTTTTTGCCTTTTTTCGAGCGAATACTGGATGGTTGAGCTGCCGGCATTGGTGACGGCCGTGGAGGCTGCGTCCAGTATCTCACCCGCCCGGGCAAGTGCCGCATTGGCCGCATCGTATTTGGCGATATTTACCGGGTTCTTTTGCTCGACAGGGGTGAGGCCGCCCCACCAGGCATTGATATTTTCCTGGCTGGAGGCGACCTTTAAATACCCCGTGTCGAGTTTATTTTGCCATTGGTCGACGGGGAACAAGGATGAGGTGGGAAGCGACCCGCTGGTGCCGCTGTTGAGCTTGACCCGGAATCCGCCTACCCAGACGGCAAGCGAGCGGTTAGGCTCCTTAAACGTGAAATTTTTCCCAAGCCGTGGTCCGAAATTGAATACGAAGGCCGGCTTATCCAACGCATCGACATCGCTCCAGGAAAAATTGAAGTCCAGCACCATGAAGTACCCGCCGATACCGAAGGTGGGCGTGACGCCGAACCCGACGGTAGTCGCATTGAAGTTCGCCTTGGTATTGAAGTCGAGTATTTTATGATAGCCTGCGCTGTCCGGGATCCAAAGCCCGCAGTTCACCGCCGTGCTGGTTTTCGACTGGGCGAAAATAGCATAGACGTTCAGGAAAGGAAACAGCCAGAAGTCGGGCCGGATATTGACGCCATTGCTGGTCGCCTGGGCCCCATTGAAACGCACGATCTCATCGAGGTTGTGTTTGGGACCGTTGTTAAAACCCACCTGCAGGTTGTTGATCACCAGGTCGGAGTTTTGCCACAGGTATTGTACGCTCAGTCCGGCGGAATAGGGTAGGTTATACCCTTTGTTCACTACTTTTTGACCCCAGATGGGCAGCAGATAGGGATATTCCGCCTTCTTTAGGCTGTCGATCAGCGCCTCGTTCTTTGCGCCGACGACTTTATTGGTGGTGTATTGCGCAATTGCCGGGGAGCAGCAATAAAGAAAACAGATCGAGAGAATGGTTTTGTAAAACATAGTAATCCGATTTGAGGTAGGATGCCGCTGACCATCTGACACGGCCCGGTGGATAAAACCGCCGTTTTTTTTTGGTTTTTACTGTAAAAAAGGCTTAAAAAGTAAACGTGAAACCCGCTATAATCCCATAGTCCACCTTATTGCCTTCTTCCGTGGGAGGCTGGTTGTCGAAATTGTTGTAAAAGGTGAGCGTGAACCGCAGGTCTTTGATGATCTCCCAGTTCAGGTCGAGTTGACCGTCGTTCCGGAACCGTCCCTTTTGGGTCAGGCTATAATAAAACGCCTGAGCGATGCTGCACCTGACCTCCGGCTTGGTAAATCGGAAGAAGTCGAACTGGAACTGGCCCGACAATTCGGTCAGCGTACCGGATTGGACTCCTTCGGTACTCTTTTCCTGGTTCAATACGACACCCAGCCTCGTCCAGGCATAGACATGCCGGGTGGTAACGAACTTGTTCCCGGCCCCCAGACCTTCCTGGTAACGACGATCCAACCCAAGTTCGAGATTGCGCTGGTATTTTACCATCACCGTGGTGAACCAGGTCGGCGTCAGGTAATAATTATATTTCAGGCCGACGTCCTCGCGGTCTCGTGAGAAGGTCGAGTCGGTGATGGTATAGATTCCCGATGCGGCCAGGTTCACTTCCTGCTTTTTCGATTTATAATTCAACGCCCCGTCGAAATTCAGCCTGCCAAAGCCGCTGGATCGCGTAAGGTCGAACCCTGCCGACGCACTCCCGGAAAAGCGTTGGAGGAAATCATCCTTGAACGGGTACAGGAGAGATATCTCTTCGATCGGCATTTCCACCGTATCCGTGGCTGTCAGGACGGTGGCAAAATTACCCAGGCGATGAGGCAGCATTTTTCCGAAATAGACCTTGCTGTGGATGGTTTCGATGCGGAACACCTGTCTGACCGCGGCAATCGATCTTAGCTTCCGCAATTGCACGGTAATGTCGTTGGCATCGTCCGGGTTGAAAAGCATCACCCCCAGCTTTATCGATTTGATCTCGCCGATGACCATGCTCCCATTGAGGAAGAATAAAGTGTCTTTCCCACTCTGTGCAACAGCGCTGGCTGCGAACAATAGGAACAGAAAGAAAATAAGCGTCCTTCGCATATGCTTGACGTCTGGGAGCCGCGAATGTAAAGAAAGAATTGAGCCGGGAAAGAGTTAACGGTTAAACACGGAAGGATGTGCCGGGCGTTTGGCGGTCCTCGTACTTTTATGGTGTCTTTAGACGACAAAGATTCTGTAACTACTAAAAGCCTTTGTATGCTCCTAAAACTGCGCGTGACCTTGGCCCTGCTTTTCCTCTTCAGCCTGTCCAAATCATTCTCCCAGGATCAATCGGCAGATACGACCCTGGTAAAGACCTTCGAAGTCTACGGGTTTGCCATGACGGATCTTGGCTATAATACCAAACAGATCAATCCCGCCTGGTCCGACGCCCTGCGGGTCACCAAGCTGCCCACGTATAAGAACCAGTACGCCCCGGACGGGACGTTTTACGGCAGCGTCCGCCAGACACGTTTTGGCGTGCGGGGATGGACACAGACGCCGCTCGGTCCATTGAAGGGCGTGTTCGAATTCGATATGTTCGGCGTAGGCGCCGATGAGGGACAGACGACGATGCGGCCCAGGCAACTGTACGGGGAATTGGGTCGGATACTGGTCGGCCAGACGAATACACCCTTCATGGACGGCGACATATTCCCGAACACCGTAGAATACTGGGGTCCCACCGGCATCGTGTTCTTCCGGAATATCCAGCTGAGACTTGCCGTCATGACGGGAGAAAATGAATTGTTCGTTGCGTTGGAACGCCCCGGCGCCAGCGCCGATGCCGGCACCGAGGCAGGAAGGATCGAACTGGACAGTGTCGTGCCCAAACTCGAATTGCCCGATGTGTCGGCGCATTTTAAGAAAAGCGGCCCATGGGGTCACATTCAGATCGCGGGCATGCTGCGCGATATCAAATACAAGGACATTCATGAGTCTGGAGGATACGATCTCAGCGGCAGCGTCCTCGGATGGGGATTGCACCTTAGCACGGTGCTCAACCTGGGTGCGATGAATGTGTTCCGGGGCTCCATTATCCACGGCGAAGGGGTGGAGAACTATATGAACGATGCTCCCTATGATGTGGGCATCATCGCGGATTCGGGAAATGCACAACAGCCGCTGAAAGGTAAGGCCTTGCCCGTCACCGGGTGGAGTGCCTACCTGGAACATACCTGGTCCCCCGTATGGCAGACGGTCCTCGGCTACTCCGCGACGCATATCGAAAATACCCAGCTGGGTTCCGCTACCGCGTATAAAGATGGGACCTATGCCACGATCACGATGGTGGCAACGCCGGTAAAAAATTTTATGGCGGCGGTCGAAGTGGAATACGGTAAACGGGCCAATTTCGGAAATGATTACACCTCGGATGCCGTCAAAATACAGGTCTCGTTCAAGTATTCGTTCTCACAATCCTTTTATTCGCGTAAAAAATGATCTCTCCCGAATCTAAAATTTTAAATTATGAACTACCCATTTTTTGCAAGGAGACAGTCAGCTGTCCTGTTGCTGGCATTGCTGGGTCCTTTCGCAATGCTGAGAAGCGATGCGCAGTCCGCTTTGAGCAAACAAAATATACAATCCGCGCTGGATGATGCCTACAACAAGTTCAAGGACCTCAAGGAAGGTAAGAATGCGGATTATATCAAGGAGCTGGCCCAGGTGGACCCCAATATCTTCGGCATTGCGCTGGTGACCACCGACGGTACGGTATACACGAAGGGGGACATCAGCTCGATGGTGTCGATCCAGAGCGTCTCCAAGGTCTTTACCATGGCGATGAATATAGAGGTGCTGGGACCGCAGGCGATCGAGGACAAGATCGGCGTCGATGCGACGGGGATGAAGTTCAATTCGATTGTCTCCATCGAGATGAATAAAGGCAAAGAGATCAATCCGCTCGTCAACCCGGGCGCTATCGCATCGACCAGTCTCATGCCCGGCAGAGATTCCGCGGCGAAATGGGCAAGCGTGGTAAAGGTAGAGAGCGATTTTGCCGGGCGTCCGTTGTCGCTCAACTGGCCGGTCTATGTCAGCGAGGCGGGTGACAATCTGCGGAACCAGGCCATTGCACACCTGCTATATGCCTATGGCAGGATGTATTTCGATCCGGTACAGTCCACGGACATCTATACCAAACAATGCGCGCTGAACGTGTCGGCAAAAGACCTGGCCGAGATGGCAGCCACCCTGGCCAATGGCGGCGTCAACCCCGTCACAAAAAAACGGTGTGTTAGCCCACAGACGACCGCATATACCCTGGCAGTGATGGCTACGGCGGGACTATATGACGACAGCGGCATCTGGTTATACAATTCGGGGCTGCCTGGCAAGAGCGGGGTGGGAGGCGGGTTGCTGGCCGTCTGCCCCGGTAAGTTCGGGATTGCCGTCGTATCGCCGCCGCTGGATGCCGCCGGCAATAGCGTGAAGGCGCAGAAAGTGATCCGGTATGTGGTCGAACAGCTGAACGCCAACCCATATCTCGTTCAACCCAAATAGCCTTGTTTTATCTCTGAAACCTTTTAATCGAATTGTCCGATGAACCACATTCGCAAAATACGGTCATTCACCCTTCTTGCGCTGTTGCTGACAGCCGGGGCAAGCGCTTTCGCCCAGGTGGATCAAACGACAAGTATACAGGACACGACGGGAAACCGGAACGGCATTGCTACCTATCCCAACATGGTGGCCGGAGAACTGACGCCCGGAAAGGGATTCAGCCTCGTCAAAACGGCAGTCGGCAGCCTCAATGTAGGGATCTACGCAATCGTACGTTACCTGAACCAGCTGCCTGGGAACCAGACGTGGTACGATCACCTTGGAAGACCGCAGAGCTTCACCGGCAGGAACGATTTTTACTGGCACAGGACCATGATCTGGTTTACCGGTTTTGTACTGACCCCCAAACTCACCTATACTGCCACGGTCTGGACAATCATGACGACCCAACAGACCCTCGTCTATGGCAATCTCCAGTATGCCGTGAATAAGTACATCAATCTGGGCATGGGGATCATGCCGAATATTTCCATCCGGTCGATGCAGGGTCCTTTCCCTTTCTATCTGTCGACGGACCGGACCATGGGCGAGGAAAGCTTGAGGGCGGGTTTTACCAATGGATTCTTCGTCCGGGGTGAAGTATTGCCAAGGTTGAACTATATCCTGATGTTGGGCGATAACCTCAGCACCTTGGGCGTACAGGCAGCTAAGCTGACGCGCACCCTTTCGAAAGGAGTAGGACTTCTATGGATGCCGACCACCGGAGAGTTTGGAGACCGGGGAGGCGAGGTCGATTTCGAAAAACACGACAAGCTGGCTACTCGTTTTGGAGTCAATTATACACACGACAGGGACAACCGGTTCAACGATATGAGCAATCCCTCGCCCGACAATGTCCAGGTGCGGATGACGGATGGGGTGCTGTTCTTTCAAACGGGCGCTCTCGCAGATGGCGTCACCGTGCAGGAGGCCAACTATGATATGGTCGCCGTCGATGCCGGGATGAAGTATAAGGGATTCCAGGCGCAGCTCGAAGGCTATGACCGCTATCTGACCAATTTCGTGGCGGATGGACCCGTACCGGTCTCTTCGTTGCATGACGTCGGCTATAGCGTTCAGCTCTCCCAGATGATCATCCCGAGAACCCTATGCATCTATGGGATACATTCCTATTTTTTCGATGCGTTTAAAAGACATCCCTGGGAGGCAGGCGGAGGCTTCAACTATTACCCTAAAAAGAGCAGGAGCTGGAGGATCAACACGCAGGTGCATTATGTCTATAAGTCGTCCGCCGGCGGGACTTTCGGATTGTACAATGCCGGGCAGACCGGGACAACCATCACGATAGGAAGCGATATTCTTCTTTAAATCACCCTCTGCCGTTGGAAGGGAAGAAAAGGAATGCTTATGGCGGAACCAACCAGGATTCTCAGGGTCATCAGGGAAAGATTTCCGGGTCAGGATACCCGGCTGGGACAGTTGTATGACCAGGACGAAGAATTCCAGCTGTTGTGTCTCGACTATGTCGCCTCCCTGGAAGCATTGAAATCATACCAGGAGAATTTGCATCAGCAGGGCCGGTCTGCCGAAGAATATAAAGAGATAGTCTCGGAGTTGGAAAAGGAGTTGAATGAGTATCTTAAGGCAAAATAAATTTTGACTATGGTTTGTAATTTAATAATTTAGCAAAAGATTTCCCTCTCTCTTATACCTGCTTTTTGCCCAAAAAGCCTTGCGAAAGATCACTCCCTGTTCAATGGTTTCATGCTGACCGATAACCTAAGCTTACACTATGGGACAAACAATCCAGTTTGATCGTGACATCGCCTTTAGCCCTCGCATGATCGAGCTTCAGTTGGAGCGGATCTATCTCGATCCGCATTTCAACGAATCGAAGATCCTGCGCAAGTTTCTCTCCTTTATCGTGGAAGAGACCATGCTGGGCCGGGCTAACTGCCTTAAGGAATATACCATCGCACTGAGCGTCCTTGAAAAACCGCCGGGATTCCGTCCGAAGGAAAACGGCATCGTCCGGATCCATGCCGGCAGGTTGAGACGCGCGCTGCATCAGTATTATTCCGTCAGGGGTATCCATGACCAGATCGTAATTTCGATTCCTAAAGGGCAGTATGTCCCGGTGTTTAGCGATCGGAAGGATATCTCCTGCGGAGCGGATTTCACGGAAACGTTAAACGCTCATCAATTGTGTGTCGATAACACCGGCACGATGAGGCTTGCCGTTCTGCCCTTTATCGGTTGCAGCTGGGGAGAATCTCAACGGGCATTCGGAGATAATTTATGTGTACAGCTAAGCAGTGCTTTGATGCGGCTGGACAAGGTTGCCGTTATTGCTTACCAGGTCGTGCAAAGCGCGGCGGTCGGAAATCCCGATTACAGGGAACTGAGCGCTTCGTTCGGCCTCACCCACTTCCTTACCGGCGGAGCGCAGCGGCATAAAGATGTCTTCCGGGTCAGCATGCAGCTGATCGAATGCCATACGTATCGTCAATTGTGGGCGGGCACCATCGAGTGCGGTGTTACGCGGAGTGACGTATTTGACTTCCAGGATGCGATCTGCAATTGTGCGGCGAAGGGGGTAGCTGAATTGGAACGATAACCATCTGCCATTTGACTTAGGATTATTTAACGAAACAATACAACCATCATGAGATCGATCGTTTACGTACTCGGTACGGGCTTCATTTTAGCAGCGATGAATGCATGTTCTCCCTCGGTGAAGGTCACCACCGACTATGACCGCAGCGCCTCGTTCGCAGGCTATAAGACCTATCATATCTATGACGCAAAAGGTAAAGGAGAGATCAGCCAGTTGAACGCTGACAGGATCATCAACGCCGTGCAGGCCACCATGAACAAAAAAGGCTTCACGGGTGTGGCCGAGAACCAGGACCTCGACGTCAACGTGATGACCGTCACGCAGGACAAGAAAACGGTAACTGCCAACACGAACTATTATGGTTACGGAGGTGCCTATCGACCCTATGGTTACTGGGGCGGTGCCGGCGGCGGATCGACCACCACCTTCAATGCGTACGATTATAAAAATGGCTCGCTGATCATCGATATCGTCGATACCAAAACCCAAAAAATGGTTTGGCAGGGCGTAGGCAACGCGGATATAGACGGAGAGGTCTCGAACCCCGATAAATTTATCCAGGACGCCGTTACAAAGATCATGACGGACTTCCCGCCGGGTAAGTAAACCGTTGCCGCCTTCCGGACCCGCTGACGGATGGAACAGTCGCTGCTGCCGGAGCCTTTTGCCCCCTCCCGCGATCCAGCAGTTGCATCAACCGCTCTGTCTGAGGAAGGATGATAACGTGCGTATAATGATTCCCGGTTGCCGGCCGGGTAGAATCACCCTCAGCTACGGGGAGGAATTCCGCCCTGCCCGCCGCGGTCATTCTCATTGCGGCCACCTGACCGTCGTTTTGAAGGAGGCGTACAACAGCAGTCGCGCGACGCACACTCAGATCCCAACCGTCCTGTACACCCTCCGGCGGTCGTCCGAGACTGTCCCAACGCCCCTCGACCATGACTTGAACATCGGGCTGATCGTTCATGGCCCTCGCGAGTCTGCCGATCACCGTCTTTGCCTTGTCGCCGACCGTATACCCGGTGCTGTCCCCGTTGAAAAGCAGGCTGTCGGAAATATCCACATCGACGACGCCATTTTCCAGCTTTACGCTGACATCCTGTTCCGCAAAACCTCCGAGTGCCTGTTTGAGATACATCAACATGGCGAGATTCATCGAATCACGCGAAGAGAGGGCGGCATGCAGCTGCATCATGTAGGCATCGTTTGCTCCCATATTGTCCAGCGAACGTTTGATGCTTTCCGCCTGGGCGCTGCTTACCGCCGAAAGGTCCTGCAATTGTTTTCTTAGTTGAGCGACAACCTCGCCGCTGGCGGTAACCTGCAGGGTCATGCTTTTGTTCTGCTCCTGCAACGTGGATTTCTCTAAGGCCAAAGCGTTGTTGGCATCCTGGCAGGTTTTCAACGTGCGCATCGACTGCGTGTACAGCGAGTCGGACAGACGCGCCTGGCGTTCCATGGCCTTGAATTTTCCGGAAGATACACAACCGATAAGGGTGAGCGCGGCGATGGCGGAAAAACCGGGATAAATGAAGACGGATCGCATAAAAAGGGGTTGTTTGGCGGGCACAAAGATATTCTTTTTCCCCTTACCCATGAGACGCTCCTCGTGGATTCCTGCGTGCCAAAATTCGCAAATACACGCATACTTCGGGGACCCGGATTTTGCAAAACACAGCGAATAAACAAAATTGCACATATCAGCAAACGGCATGACCAGAAGCTCTATTTCACGCTATTTGACGCTGTTGACAGGTCTTGTCCTTGCACATACGCAGACCCGGGCCCAGCAATTCAACTCCGACAGCTGGCTTTCAAAACCCTGGGGAACGGTCACCCTCATTCCGACGATCGGTCAGCGCAATACCATGATCATGAACACCTACTCCCTTTTTCCAAAATGGGAGTTCACCATGGCGGCATATCTGTATAACAACGACCACAACCACTCTTCCAATGACGGTTATTCCACCTCGATTTATCTCAAATACATGTTCTACGAGAATAAAAGCCAGACGGGCGGCGCCGCTATCAAGGCAGGCACCGGCATGTTTCCCGGCACACTGAACGCCGAGCTGAGGGTGGAAGACGCATTCAAAACTTTTTGGATGAATACACCCGTGACCATCCCTTTTTTCAAAAATACCCTTTCATGGGACCTCATGCCGGGCGGATGCTATACCCACAACTATGGCGATGACAATATTTCCGGCTGGACATTCACCTACTCGACCCGTCTCGCCTGGTATCCCATCGGTCCCGAGACTTCCCTGGTAGGGGAAGTTTTTGGTTCCACCGGAAAGACCGGCGCCATCCCCGAATACAAGATCGGCGTCCGTTGGGAGCCCAGTCCATATTCCGTTTTCGCGCTGACGTATGGGCAGGAGTTCTCCAGCAATCTCGGCGCCGGTTTTGAATTCGGCGTCATGTTGTTCAGCCCGCCATTTGCATGCTTCGGCTGCAACCCTGCCAAAAACAAAACTGCCTTCCGGCAATGATCATTCCCCTAACAATGCGCGTACGCCACTCGCCCAAAAAACATATTGCGTTCAGGGGACAATGATCGTGAACAGGTAGACGGCGAACAGCACCAGCAGCACCACACCCTGCATGATCGTCGTCTTGCCCGTACTCAGACCGACGGCGAGGACCAGCAGCGTCAGGAAAAAAAGCATGGTGGATTTGATATCGATGCCCAGCGCCAGCGGCATTCCGGTGATGATCGACACGGCGGACACGGTGGGGATGGTCAGGCCGATGCTGGCCAGCGCCGAGCCCAGCGAAAGATTGAGCGCCTTTTGCAGATGGTTGTTTCGTGCGCTGCGGACAGCTGCAATGGACTCCGGGAGCAGGACGATGAATGCAATGACGACGCCGACCAGCGAAGGCGGCGCGTTCAGCGTCCGGACCAATTGCTCCAGCCCGGGCGACAAGGCTTTCGCTATCAGTACTACCGCCACGAGGCAGACCAACAACAACACCAGGCTGATGGTCATTTCGCGTTTGGAAGGCCGATGCGCCGCGGCTTCATCCTCTTCCTTTTGTTCCGATGCCGAAAGAAAAAAATCCCGGTTCCGGATGTTCTGAACGACGATAAAGGTGCCATACAGCACCAGCGTGACGATCCCGACGAAAAGCAGCTGTGCGTGATTGTATTCCGGACCCGGTGGAGACACCGTATAGTTCGGCAGGATCAGGGTCAGCGCCGATATGGAGACGAGTACGGGCAGCGTCGATCTGACTCCCTCCAGTTCGAAGCTTTGCACCTTATACCTGAGACCGCCGATCAGCAGACAAAGACCCACCATGCCGTTCAGGATGATCATCACCGCTGCGAATACGGTATCCCTGGCCAGTCCCTCATCCCCTCCCGCGAACATGAGCGAGACGATCAGCGCCACTTCAATGACGGTGACGGCAATCGCCAGCACCAACGTACCAAAGGGTTGACCCACCCGGTGCGCAATGATTTCCGCATGATGAACCGCCGCCAGCACGCTCCCGATCAAACCGGCCCCCATCGGTATCAGCCATAGATCGGAAGTAATCCAATAGTGAAGGAGATAAACGACCCAGGAAAGCACCGGAACGTAATTGGTCCACTTGAAAAAAATGCGGGATGGCGCCATAAGATCGAGGTTATCCAAATATAGGATATTCCCTCGTCAATTGCAGGCAAAGGTCAACAGGGAAGCCCTGGTCATCTGGATCACGATCTTTTTATCCTGCATGAATTGTCTGACGATCATGTCGCCGGTCAGCACACTGTAAAGGTCTTTACCGATCGCGTGAACGGCCATGCTATTCTCTACTTTCCCGTTCGAAATTTCCAGATCAAAGGAGAAATTGACGTTCTTCCTGTTGTCGATGGATTGCAGCTCCATTTTGCTAAGCGTGATCTGCTGTTTTTCGTTCACGGCCTTCTTAAGAAGGATCCTGATTGCAGGCAAATATTTCGTCCACAGCGCCAAAAACTTTCCTTCTGTCATAAATTTAAATATCCGGTTTATTATTCTATAGCAATGGTACGCCTTATTCTGTTGAAATGGGCATTTATGTTTGGAGCGTTATCTGAGCTTATCCCTATATTTAGGGTCCGGCAATTAGCCCGAAAGAATCCTATAAATAATTGATAGTCAAATAAAAACAGTCAATATGGCCAATAAATTAGCAGGGAAAGTCGCAGTAATTACGGGGGGTACCAGCGGCATCGGCCTGGCCACTGTTAAAGAATTTTTGGCAGAAGGGGCGAAGGTGGTTTTCACCGGCAGGAAAAAAGAGGAGGTCGCGCGGCTGGCCGCGGAATTGAAGGCTACCGGTCTCGTCTCCGACCAGGGCAGCCTCACCGATATCGACCGGCTCGTGAAGGAGGTTAGGGTGCTCCATGGCGCCATCGATATCCTGTTCATCAATGCAGGCATCGTTTTATTCTCATCCATCGAGGCCGCTACGGAAGAGCACTTCGACAGGATCATGGACATCAATTTCAAAGGCAGCTTTTTCACGCTGAGTAAATTCCTGCCGATCATCAACCGGGGCGGCGCCGTCACGTTGCTATCCTCTATCAATGCCACCACGGGCCAATCGCTTTGCGCCGTTTACTCCGCCAGCAAAGGCGCGCTGAATTCGCTGGTGAATGTAGCCTCGACGGAATTAGCGCCCAGGGGCATCAGGATAAATGCGGTATGCCCGGGCCCCATTGCCACTAATTTGCTGGCGCCCGCAGGCATCGACGATGCCACCATCCAATCTTTTGCATCGAGGACCCTGAATAAAATTCCGCTAAATCGCTTCGGACAACCGGAAGAAGTTGCCCGGCTGGTGAGTTTTTTATCCAGCGACGATGCCGCATTCATAACCGGTTCGCAATATGTCATCGATGGCGGCACCAACGTGAACCCGATCATCGGATAGCATTCGCTGCACCCAAATACCCATCGCATGAAGCAAATCCTGATTGTCGCTGCCGCTCTCCTCGTCTCCACTTCGACCACCGCGCAATCCGACTACAACATCGTTGATTTTGGCGCCATCGGCGACGGAAGGACCCTCAACACCGTTGCCATACAAGCCGCCGTCGATAGCTGTTCGCATCACGGCGGCGGCAGGATCATCGTCCCCGCCGGTATTTTCCTAACGGGCTCGGTCAGACTTTTCAGCAATTTGGAATTTTACCTCGGGGCCGGGGCAAGACTGACCGGAAGCCCCGACAACAAGGACTACCTGCACCAGAAGGATTTTGGTTTCAGCGGTCCCGGCGCCGGCTCCCGTACCGGCATCTTATTCGCCCATGACGCGGAAAATATTTCTATCACGGGAAAAGGAGTGATCGATGGCCAGGGCGATCTTTTCGTCTATCCGGACAGTCTGCAGCACGCCACCGATTTCAACCCGGCCAATACCCGGCAGGGCAGCGATTATGGCGACCCGAAATTCGGGCGGACCGACGGTCCCGTTCTCTGGAAAGGAGACTATGAAAACCGCCCCGGGGTCATGATCATTTTCGACGGCTGTAAACATGTCCGGGTCGAGGATATCGGCCTGCACATTTCGCCCAACTGGACCATGGCCTTCCAGGATTGCGAAGACGTCAAAGTGCGAGGCATCAGCATCGACAACGATATGTCGATACCCAACAGCGATGGCATCGACCTGTACGATACGAAAAATGCCGTCATCTCGGATTGCGTGATCCATTCGGGAGACGATGCAATAGCGCTCATCGGCAGCAGCAATATCGCGGTCACCAATTGCATCCTCCATTCGCGGTCCAGCGCCATCCGCATCGGGTACAACGTTTTCAACCATCATAATTCCGGAAGTCTGCTGTTCGACAATATCCGCATCTATGATTCGAACCGCGGTATCGGCATCTTTCAGCGCATGGATGGAGATATGACCAATATGGTCTTTTCGAATATGATCATCCAGACACGGCTGCACACCGGGGGATGGTGGGGACACGGCGAGCCGATCCATATCTCCGCGATACCCGCGATGGGTAACAAGACGGCGGGAAAGATCGCCAATGTGCGGTTTTCGCATATCGTGGCCACGGCGCAGACCGGTATCGTGCTCTACGCTTCCACGGCCGGCGCGCTGAAGGACATTGTTTTCAACGATGTCGATCTGACGATCGCACCGGGACCGCTTTCAGACGCTTACGGCGGAAATATAGATCTCAGACCCGTCAACGATCTTTCCCATGCGATCTTCCGCCACGACATTCCCGCGTTATTCGCCTATCAGGTCGATGGATTGGAAATAAGGCGCCTCAGGGTCAACCAAGACGCCCATTTGCCAAAGTATTATAGATCCGGAATAGAAGATTCCAATTGCAGTAGAGTCAGGATCAGTGACTCGCCGCTAGCAAGGGTTCAGGCGTCATCTCCAGCTCCTTAGCGGCGCTGAGGATAAGCTCGGCTATTTCATTCGGATGCGAAACCATCGACGCATGACTGGACGGCAGGCTGATCATGCCCTTAGGGTTGATCCGCTGTGCCATGAATTGCTCGGCCGGCGGAGGGATCATCCTGTCTTCGGTGGAAACCTGGTACCAGCTGGGTAAATTCTTCCACCCGGCATTGGTTACTTTTTCCTCAAAGGCCGCCAGGGAAAGCGGCTTTTGGATAGCGGCCATGATCCTGCTTTCTTCCTTATCGACATCCTGGCAGAAATTGTCCGGGAATAGTTCGCGGTCGATCCACAGGAACCCGTATTTGTCGGGTCGAAACGCGACTGCGCCGGGAGGCGTTATGGGACTCGTCGAGGACAGGATGCCGAGACTTTCCCCGGCATCGAGCGCAAAGCCGGCGACATAGACAAGCCCGATCACATTCGGGCACAGGTGTGCGGCCTCCGTTATCACCGCGCCCCCATAGGAATGCCCGACCAGCAGTACGGGGCCATCCAGTGCCTCTGCGGCCCGTCGGGTCGTTTCGGCATCATCGGCCAGGGTCTGCAGGTGCAGCTGTGCTGCCACTACGTTATAGCCGGCTTCCTGTAAAATGGGAATGACCTTGCTCCAGCTGGATCCATCCGCCCATGCGCCATGCACGAGAAGGACGTTCGGTTTGTTTGACATACCAAAAAGTTTTTAGAATTAAGAATGACGATTCTGCTGAATTAACGGGTTGGCTGTCGTAAGGTAGGCTTAATTGTCTGCCGCATCGCGGTTCTTTTGCGCCAGACCCATCTTATGGCCCGAACGTCATCACTCCAATGGGTTGATCAGCTGCGGCAAGTCGATCTGTGGATCATCCAGTTCATAATGACATTTGCGCAGAAGCGCGATCCCCTCCTTT
>Ga0206921_10090_pt1 | contig 27173 bp, 21 predicted proteins | sample Alteio_BWOrgHeat_66_FD_152930 | JGI IMG/M metagenome (GOLD analysis project Ga0206921, IMG submission 152930) | Enriched cells from forest soil in Barre Woods Harvard Forest LTER site, Petersham, Massachusetts, United States -... | ecosystem: Environmental > Terrestrial > Soil > Temperate forest >...
TATTGCCGGACCAGGATGCTGTAGACCACGCTCAGCTGTATATCGTCGGGCGGGATCCTTTTGATGGGGTACAGACTGATCACGTCCTGGGCCAGCTTGGCCGATGTGCTCACCAGGATTTGGGTAGAGGAGGAGTTCTGCCAGCATTGATAGATCTGGTCTGAATCGGGTCTCACGTACACATTGTTCGCTGCCCTGGAGTATTCATAGTAGGAATACTCCGCGGAATGATATTCATAGGTCTGGTCCCAATTCCATTGGTAATAGCGGGTAGCATTGGCCGGATCGTGGCTATTGACATAGATGACGACGCCATTGGGGCCATTCGTCCAGCTGACGCTGTCGATCGGAGGGGTGGTCTTGAACGGAACGTAATCGGAAAGATAGTCCTCACCATTGGTGGTATGTATCCTGAGCCGGTATTGCGCCTGGGTATTGAGGGTGACGGAGTCGGTATAGACGCCGCCGGGCTGTTCGGCCAGCGGCCAGATCGAATTGTCGCTGCCTTCCACCTGCACCTGTGCATGGGTTTCGGCGGGCGGCGTCGAATCGCCGGGCAGGGGAATGCTCCGGCTCAGCGTGAAAGTCGTCCGGGCATTGCCGGAGATATACCCTTCCACCACCAGGTAGCCCGTCGGCGGCGACGTATAAGGGCTTATATATTTGTCTTTACATGCCCAAAAAGGAACTATCAGCGCAATTCCTGTGAATATGATGTTACGTAACGTCATCGGTTTGTTCTTAATTTGGCCAGAAGGATGGTTTTTTATTGGTGCCGCTCCCGACGAACCGGCAGTCTAAGCAATCCGTATAATTGGAATAATACGCGCCGATAATATTGCCTGACGCTTTCGCATAGATCGGTATATACAGCGAACCGAAATTCTTTTGCAAATCGCTATTCGCCGGCAGCAGCGTATCCGGAATATCGCAATAATAGTAATAATAGCCGGGCGCCTGGTACGCGTATATCCAGAGCCGCTGTTGTTGCACGGTTCCTGCCGAGACGTAGCCGATCACCTGTTCGGCGGGATGCGTGAGACTGTGGATATTGCCGGTGATCAGGGACGGTTGCGCGTCGAAGATGGTACCCAGCGACTCGGTATTTTTTTGCATCAGGCTCAGGAAATCATAGCCGCCTTCCGTCAGGGCAGATTGCCTGACCAGGATGGTGTACAGTACACTGAGCTGTACGTCATTCAGGGGGATCCTTTTCAGAGGGTACAGGCTCACCACGTCCTGCGACAGTTTGGTCGTGCTGCCCACTAGGATGGATGTGGATGACGAACTTTGCCAGCACCGGTAGATCTGGTTTGAATCCGGTCTGGCGATGACGGTATCCAGGCTGGGCACGTATTCGAAGACGGAATTCGCGCCGGAATGGTATTCATAGGTCTGGTCCCAATTCCACTGATAGTAGTGTGTGGCGTTTGCCGGATCGTGGCTGTTGACATAAATGACGACGCCATTCTGCCCGCCGGTCCAGCTGACACTATCGATGGGGGGCGTGTTTTTGAATGGTACGAAATCGGAAAGATAGCTTTCTCCGCCCTTGGTCTGGATCCGCACCCGGTATTGCGACTGGGGGTTCAGCGCAAAGGAATCGCGATATATACCTTTGATCGTTTCAGGCAGCGGCCGGATGGAATTGTCGTTTCCTTCTACCTGTACCATGGCGCCGGTTTCGGGCGGAGGCAGAGAGTCCCCCGGTAGTTTGACAGTCCGGCTTAGCGTAAACTCGGTCGGACTATTGCCGGAAATATATCCTTCGACCACCAGGTACCCGGTGGGCGGCGCTTTGTAGGGACTGATATATACGTCTTTGCATCTCCCGTAGAGCAGCAGGGTGAACAGGGCGATCGCGGTATGGAGATGTCTTCGCATATACTCAATTAAAACGGATGTTGTAATTGACGAATGGGATCGCACTCCCGAAGATCGAAAGCTTGTAACCGTTCACGAACCCGTTCTCGGAAATATAATACACCGAATAAGGGTTATGTCTGCCGGTGACATTATAGACCCCGATGGTCCAGGAATTGTGTGTTTTCTGATGGACTTTATGATTACCGTCGATATTCATGGAAAGATCCGTACGGAAATAATCGGGTATCCGGTACGCATTCCTGTCGGAATACAGGGCCCTGAGTGAACCCGCATAAGAATAGACACCGATGGGCAGCGTGATGGGCCTGCCTGTGCTGTAGGTGGCATTCAGCGACACGCTGAACCGGTGGGTAAACCGGTAATTGCTCACCACCGTGACGTCATACGGTTTGTCATAGTCGGCCGGATACCAGTTGCCGTTATTGACGATAAAGCCCTGAGTGGAATCATTGGCATGCAGCAGCGTACGGCTCCAGGTGAAGCTGAACCACCCGTTCAGTTTCCCGGTCAGTTTCTTTACCAGGAGCTCGACCCCATAGGCCTTCCCCTTCGTTTCGAGTACGTCCGTTTCGATATGGTGGTTCATCACCAGTTGGGCGCCGCTTCGGTAGTCCAGGTAGTCATTGATATTGCGATAATAGACCTCCAGCGAGGTCTCGATCGTATTGTTCTTGAAATTCCGGAAGGCGCCAATCGAATATTGATCTCCGGTTTGCGGCCGGATATGCGTATCGCTGAGTTTCCAGATGTCGGTGGGCGCCTCGGCCGTTGTATTCGACAGCATATGGATATACTGCCGCTGGGTGTTATAGCCGGCTTTCAGCGAGAAATTGTCGGTCAGCGTATACCGGGCCGAGATGCGGTATTCGGGACCGCCGTACTGCTGAATATTCTTGCCGGAAGGATATTGGGTCGTCCCCACGAGGTTGTCGGTCGTGATAGGCAGGCCGGGTGCATAGTTATTCACCGAGGAGGGCCCCAGGTAGTTGTATAGGGAATAGCGTATCCCCGCCTCCAGCGACAGATCGCTGGTGATGGTATACCGGTCGCTGAGATACAGCGCGCTTTCTTCTGCCTGTTCTGTCTGCAGCGTATCGGGTACGACGAGCGATTTTTCCCCGACGGGCGTATAGTTGCCGGGGTGGAGGCGGTAGTGCAGCGTGCTGGCGCCGAATTCGAGGGTATGGCTCGAGCTCAGGAAATAATTGAAATTGGCCCGGAAATAGAGCTGGTTGATGTCGAAGCCCAGTTTGAAGGCATTGACGAGATTGTTCGTGCTCGATATGTCGTATTGGTAGCGGTCATAACCCGTGGCGATGGTGCTGTAGAGGCGGTTGTTATAGATATGCTTCCACTTGAGGGAGATGTTCCGGTTGCCGTATCCGTAAGTGGTGTCATTGTTCAGGTTGAAATGGTCCTGGCTCAGATAGCCGGTGAGGTATAGCGTGTTCTTCTTGTTGAACTCATGGGTCACCTGGAGATTCAGGTCTGAGAAGGAAGCCCGGCTGTTGCTGTACTGGCTGGGGAGGTCCTGCAGCAGCCAGTTGGCATAGGTAGTACGCCCTCCCAGGATAAAAGTGGTCTTGTCCTTGACGATCGGTCCTTCGATATTCAGACGGCTCGTCAGCAGACCGATGCCTGCCGATGCGGTGAACTCTTTCTTATTTCCCTCCCGGCTGCTGATGTCGAGCACGGAAGAAAGCCGTCCGCCATAACGGGCGGGGATACTGCTCTTGTACAGCTCGACATCTTTTACGACCTCGGGATTGAAGACGGAGAACATGCCGAAGAAATGGGCGGTATTATATATGGTGGCATCATTGAACAGCACCAGGTTCTGATCCGCCGAACCGCCGCGGACATTCAGACCGGTACTGGCTTCTCCCACCGTCTTTACCCCCGGCAGCGTGGTGATGACACGCAGGATGTCGGCCTCTCCGAACACCACGGGCACCTGCTTGATGGTTTTGATATCCAGCTTCTGCACACCCATTTCCGTTCTTTTCACATTGCTGGCTTTTTCCGCGGAGACGATTACCTTTTTCAGCGTCAATACCTGCGTCTGGAGGTCGATGTTGAGCTTTCCGTCGCCATAAACCATGATGAGCCGCCTCGTATCCCGCATCCCGATGCTTTGGATGTTGAGGATGTAACGGCCCCTCGGAAGGTTTAGGGAATAATAGCCGTATTGATCCGAGGCAACGCCTATCCTCGGGTTTTCGACATAGATGGACGCCCCGGCAATGGGTTCGCCGGTATGGGCATCGCGCGCATACCCCGCCACATTGGCAATGCCGTGCAACGGACCGGTGGTTTTCTCGCCGATGACAAAAAGCTTGTTTTCGAGCGTTGACACCGGTTTGGCGCCCACTTCTTCCAGGTAATCGTGTAATGAGTCTGCCCCGGCGACACCGGCGACGGCGGCCTTGTCCGGCGGCCCGGTATGGAAGTAGCCGGCAGGCAGCTCGGTCTCGATAGACGCGCCCCGGGTAATGAAGACATTTCCATACCGGTCCGCGGAGTAGCCGAGTTCCGTACCCCGGAAAATATCCGTCAACACCTCGAAGAAAGGTTTTTGATCCACCTTGAGATCTATCCTCGAGGTATCCAGTTCCGCGGTATCGTAATACAGCCGGTACCCTGCCTGTTTTTCCAGGAACATAAGGACGGTGTCCATCGTAGCATGTTGGACATCGAGTGTCACCAGGCGCCGCTGGTCTTGCTGTGCAGCACACCGGGTTGTCGGCAGCAGCCAACAGGCAAGGCACACGAAGAAAGCAGTCCGGATGGCCGGGAATCTATTGGGGGGAGGAGTTGTCATACCAGGCGGATACTTTTATCAGTGTGTTTTCCCTGTCCTTGCGCACGGACAGGCCATTGCTTCGTATGAATTTCTTGACATCCCTGCTCCGGTCTTTCAGCGCATGGAGAAGGGATTTGGTGTTGTTGACGGGATAGTAGCTGTTGCCCTTTTTCAGGTAGAAGGCCGTATCGGCGCCTTCAATGAAAAATTGCACCTGCGGGCCGGAATTCAGGTCTTCCTGGACGATTTTTTTTTCTTTTTTCAGCAGCATCATCCGGCCCTGGTACAGCACCTCGTAGTAGCCGTTGCGGGGCTGGGTAGGGTTAAGGCTATCCGTGAGCCGGATGAATCGGTGATTTTCGATGGAGAATCGGTCGACCATTTCAGGAAATAAGGTGATCTTGAACAGATTAAAATAATCGTACATGATGACGAGGTCTTTTACTTCATCATAGAGCAGCATCACGTGGTCGTAAAAAATGTGATTGTAGGAGACGGTACCAGGGCGGCGCCTTTTTTCACCGAAATAGGGCTGGCCCTCCCTGAGCGTGAGGTCATAGGTGCCATATTCGCTACCGCGGAATAAGCCGGTTTCAGGGGCCAGGTAAGCATGATACTGGCTTAGCGCGGTGTCGTAAGCGGCGAGCGTGTTCGGGGTCAGGCTGTCGGGAAGGCTGGGTTGCGTTTGCGACTGGGCCCACGCTACTCCGACGTTCAGGTGACAAAAAAGCAGTGAAACGCAGCATATTTTGGTGAGAAAGGACATCGCATAAATATAAAGGAAAAACTCCTTCGTTTGTGGTCCATTGGTACAAAAGGCGGATTTTTAAACGATTTTTAATGAATAGGGGAAATGCACCGGTCAATTGAAAATCAACGGCGTCTAGTCCATAGCGAGTCTCGTGCGGTAGGCCCGGGTGATCCTGTTGACTATATTATCGAGTTCATGGATGCTGTTTGGTTTGGTGAAATAGTGGGAGGCGCCATGACCCACGCACCTGTCGACATATTCCGATCGGCTTGAAGTGCTCCATACCAGTTTCAGCACCCCGGCATACCTGCTGTTGCCTGCTAATTTTTCGAGGATCTCGGCCGCGGTGAGAAAAGGCATTTTATAGTCCATCAGGATGAGGACCGGCAACCCGGCGGAAGGACAGCTTTCCAGGAAATCGAGTAGTTCACGGCCATCGCCGGCGCACCGCACCGGGACATCGGGGTTTAGCCTTTTAAAGGGCTGGATCAACGCATCCCGGTCATCAGGATCGTCATCCGCCAGCAGGATATAGGGTATTTGCTCTTTCATTGAACAGGTATTTGGCGGAAAAACAATGATTTGCCGATCGACAATCAGCAAGGAGGTTGTTGAAGGGATATAAAGATAGGAATAAAAAGTGGTTTTTTATCGACCGATCCGACATCCTCCCGCACTATTCGCGAGAGAAAAAATGGGGGATAAGTAGAAACAAATCCCCGGTTTGTAGTATCTGTCTACTACACATGAGAAAGTTAAAAAATATCTTTGATTTCTAATGTGTTAGTCACTTTACGGCGCTGCAAATAACGAGCAATTCATCGGAAAAGCAAGCGATGCCGGAGAATTGTTTTTGGGCATCTTCATCGATCCGCTTGCTGGCGTCTGCAACGGGGATAGCCATGCGCCGGTTAGGTTCAACGGCCTTCTTGTCATTGTTCTTTTTTGTATTATTGCCATCAATTAGGGTCTTTATCCTGCCCATTTAACTAACCTTCAACATTTTTTATCTGGAAATGACCAGACCTGGTATTGACTCTGATGAAATAGCCGGAATCTTGCGTTTGGTGGCCGCCGGCGATGAACGTGCCTTCGCCAGATTGCTGAGACTTTACGGTGATACGGTTTTCTCTCAAGCAATGGCATTCGTCAAATCGGTCCCCCATGCGGAAGAACTGACACAGGACATATTTATGCGTGTTTGGCGGAACCGCGAACAGCTTGTGAAAATAGAAAGCTTCGAAAATTGGCTTTTTATCGTTTCGCGTAACCTGATCTTTGATTCTTTTAAAACCAGGATCAATAACCCCTTGCCAATTGCAGGGGATGATCCCCATACCGATATGTTAACCCCCGACCTGCAGACCGAACATCGGGACACCTACCAATTATTGCTTCGGGGCATTGAACAATTGCCTGAAAAAAGACGGCAGGTCTTCCGCATGAGCCGCCTCGAAGGAATGAGCCACGAACAAATCGCGCAGACTTTAGGGATCCATAAGGTCACGGTCGCCCAATACATCGTAAAATCCCTGAGTTTCCTGAAATCCTACCTCGAGGAGCATACCGGCGACACAATCCTGGTCATCCTCCTTCTTTGTAAATCCGGCTCTTAAGAATTTTTTTTTCATCCGCTACTTAGTGGGATTAACAGTGCACCGTCTTTAACTCGAATGACCAAACCCATGACCCACGCAAGACTCTCCGAATTGATAGACAAATACCTTCAGGAGGCATTAACCGAACCTGAACGGGCAGAACTTGCCGCAGCACTCGATAATGAGGTGTATGCCGCACAGGCTAAGGAGATCATTCATGGATTTCTTGCCGGGAGACAATTCAACTATGGACCCGATCTCCAACAGCTTTATGCAAAAATTGAAGAAAATGTAGTAGCCGAAAAAACAAAAATTTCTTTTATCAGACGGTTCCGCTGGGCGGCTGCCGCCGTGTTCCTGCTGGCGATGGGTACAACTTACCTGCTGGTGCTTAAAAAGGATGCTAAACCCGTCCTTGTTTTTAAGAACGATGTGCCCGCACCGGCCGTCAGCAAGCCTACCCTCATTCTCGCCGGCGGGAAGAAGATCATGCTTGACAGCGTGGCAAGCGGCTCCCTGGCAGCCGCCGGCGCAGCGGGCGTGGACAAGACACCGAACGGTAAATTGATTTATCATTCCACGACCGCCGCCGAATTCAATACCCTCTCCAACCCAAGAGCCAGTAAGCCGGTTCAACTTCAATTGCCGGATAAAACCATCGTTTGGCTGAATGCAGAATCCAGTATTACGTTTCCCACTGCTTTTACCGGTAACAGCCGGGAGGTCACTTTGACCGGTGAAGCGTATTTTGAGGTCTTCCACGATACGGAAAAAACTTTCCGGGTCCACGCCTCGAATCAGACCATAGAAGACATTGGCACCGGCTTTAATGTCAACGCCTATGCCGATGAACCCGGTGTTATGACCACACTCATAGAAGGCTCCGTAAGCATCGGTAAAACAGTACTTAGACCAGGCCAGCAGTATCTCAATGGAAATGTCAGTGCCGCCAACATTGAACAGACACTGGCCTGGAAAAATGGATTGTTCAGCTTCGACCAGGCAGATATTCATGAAGTCATGAAACAATTATCCCGCTGGTATGGGGTCGAAGTGAAATATGAAGAAAAGATAGACTATGTTCCTTTTCAGGGCGAGATCGGCAGGGGTCTCACGCTGGCGCAGGTCCTGAAAGGGCTGGAACAGATCCACGTGCATTTCAGGATCGAGGAGGACAAACGGATCATCATCATGCCTTAGGTCCCAAGACAAAAAACGTTCACGCTGGCAGGCGTGAACGATACCAATGTTTCGGGAATTCGAATAATAAAAACGTCTGAAGGATTCATCATTGTAAACCCAAAACCAACGCGAAATTATGAAATTTCCAGCCAAACTGCTGCTTATTATGAAACTCACCGCCGTGATCCTGCTGGCTTCTGTATTACAGGTCAGCGCACGAACCGCCGCCGGGCAGAACGTTACCTACTCTGCCCAAAATGAGAGACTTGAGAAGGTCTTCACTGCGATCAAGCAACAGACGGGGTATGTTTTCTTTTACAAGTTACCCGACCTGCAGGGCGCCAGGCCGGTTACCATCGATCTGAAGAACGAACCCGTAAAAGATGCCTTGCAAAAAATATTGAAATACCAACCGCTCACCTTCCTCATTGAAGGCAACACGGTATTTATTACCCCAAAAAGAGCAGAGACCGTGGATACCCGGCGGTCTGACGACGGTTTACTTACCACCGCACAGCAGATCAGCGTCATGGATGTCCATGGCGTAGTAAGGGATGAAAGTGGTAAGCCAGCCGCAGGTGTCAGCATCACCATCAAAGGAGGGAAAACCATCGGTGTGACAAATGACAATGGAGAATTCAATTTAACGGGTGTGGGGAATAATGCAATATTGGTTTTCAGTGCGGTTTCGATCGAGACATTTGAAATAAATCTAAGTGGCAGGGGCGAACTGGTATTGACGGCAAAATCAAAGATAAGCCTGCTGGATGAGGTGCAGATGATAGCCTATGGCACCACCACCAGGCGTTTGGCCACTAGCTCCATCGCAAAGATCAAGGGCGATGATATCAGGAAACAACCGGTGGAAAACCCCATGCTGGCATTGGGAGGAAGGCTGCCGGGTCTCCAGATCACACAGGTCAGCGGCATTGCAGGAGGCGCGGTTAGCGTCGTCATCCGTGGCAGAAGCTCGCTGGGAGCACAATCCGATCCCCTCTATATCATCGACGGAGTGCCCTTTGCCCATTCGCTCACCAGTGTATTGTTTGGAAACGCTGTTTCGGCCCAGACCTTGGGAGGCCTTATCAGTGCTACCAACGGTTCGAGTCCATTTGTAAACCTTAATGCCGCCGATATTGAAAGCATTGAAGTATTGAAAGATGCGGATGCAACCGCCATCTACGGTTCGAGGGGGTCAAATGGGGTGGTGCTCATCACTACCAGGAGAGCCAAATCAACGAGGACATCCGTAGATGTGAATTTTTACAGTGGGTGGGGACGGCCTACCCGTATGCCTCAACTGCTCAATACAAAGCAATATATCGCCATGCGCAGAGAGGCTTTTAATAATGACGGAATTGTTCCCACCGCATCCAACGCCACCGACCTCATGGTATGGGATACCACGCGTTATATCAACTGGGCAAAATTATTGCTGGGTAACACCGCCCGCAATTATGATGGACAGATACGTCTTTCAGGCGGAAGTCAGCAAACCCAGTTCTCCCTTTCTACTGGTTTCCACCGGGAAACACCTATTTTCTATGGTAGCATGTATGACAACCGCGTAAATGTTCGGGCCAATCTCGTGCACCATTCCATTGACAACAAGTTTTCGCTTACGCTCAATACCAGTTATAACAGTGATGATAATAATATCAATACGACCGATATGGGCCAGCTGCTGACCGCGATACCCAATGCACCCTATCCGTTTGATTCCAGTGGAAACCTCGTCTGGAGTGATAAGGGTATCAGTTTTTCAAACCCCCTCCAATATATCAAAAAGCTGTATATCGGCGAGACGGAAAACTCCATCAGCAATATCAACCTGGGTTATCGGTTCAGTAAAAATTTCGAAATCAGGGCAGATGGCGGGATGAATATTGAACGCCTTGCACAGAACACTACCAACCCCGTAAGTTCCCAAAGCCCTTTGGGGACTACGCCCATCGCTTCTGCTCAATTTTTTAACCAGACTCAGAGGAACTGGATTGCAGAGCCGCAGGCGGAATACACCAGGCAATTCGGCAAAAGTCGCCTGCAAGTGCTCGCCGGTGGCAGTCTCCAGCAACAGCTTACACAAGGTACGACGATAAATGCCAGCGGGTATACGAGTGACGATCTATTGGAAGAACCCGGTCCTGCCGCTACAAAGTCGGTTACCGACACCTACACGAAGTACAGATACGATGCTTTTTTTGCCCGGGTCAACTACAATTACGATAATAAGTACCTGCTGAATATTTCCGGACGCCGCGATGGCTCGAGCCGCTTTGGTCCCGGAAAACAATTCGGAGATTTTGGCGCCGTGGGAGCCGGGTGGGTGTTTTCTGAAGAAAATTTCATGAAGAAGTTTTCCTTTCTCAACTATGGTAAGATCAGGACAAGCGCGGGTGTTACCGGCAACGACCGCATTGGCGACTACCAGTACATTGCGCGCTGGGGCACATCGAGCGCCGCCCTCCCTTATCAGGGGGTCAGTGGTCTCTATCCTATCAATCTCGAAAATCCTGATTTTGCCTGGGAGCGAAATCGCAAATTGGAGGCTGCAATCGAACTCGGATTTCTACAGGATAGGGTCTTTGTAAGCGCCGATTATTACCGGAGCCGGAGCGATAACCAATTGATCGGTTACACACTTCCGACACAGACAGGCTTTTCGAGTATCACGGCCAACAGGAATGCGGTGCTTGAAAACCGGGGTTGGGAGTTCATGATTAATACCACCAATGTCAAAATGAGGAATTTCACGTGGAAAACGGCCTTCAACATCACCATCCCGCGTAGCGAATTGGTGGCATACCCAAATCTTGCAACATCAAGTTATTCCACGCTTCTTGTTATAGGACAGCCGGTCACCATACGCAAATACCTTCAGTACCAGGGAGTGGACCCGACAACCGGTATTTACCAGCTGAACGGGATCAACCTGACGACCAACAGGACCGAGATACGTGACCTGGGACAGCGTCTCTATGGAGGATTTCAGAATACGGTCACCTACAAAGGATGGTCGCTTGATGTCTTTTTTCATGTCGTTCAGCAAAGTGGATTGAGCAGCATCAACTTCACGGCGCCCGGGGGACGTTCAAATCAGCCCGTAACGGTATTGAAAAGGTGGCAGAATAAAGGAGATATTACCGATGTACAGAAATTCTCTACTACCGGGGCCCCTGTCACCCAATTTAGCTACTATTCCAATTACTCCAGCGCGAGGGTCGTAAATGCTTCCTTCATTCGGTTGAAAAATGTATCCATCTCTTATGAATTCGATCACCGGGTGATTCAACAACTCAAGGTAGCGAGCCTGCGGGTATATTTTCAGGGACAGAATCTGCTCACGTTCTCCCCCTATCAAAACGGAGATCCCGAAACACTATCCTTCACCACTGCGCCGATCAGGATGTTGAGCGCCGGTATCCAGGCTACGTTTTAAATTATTGCCGTCCGACCGTTAAAAAATTAAAAAATAACAGATGAAATACATTACTAAAATACTTCTGCATCGATCAGCAAAGATCAGGTACATTTTCATGGTGGGATTGCTGGCGGCAATTTTGCCAGCCTGCAAAAAGTTTGTAACCGTTGCCAATCCCCCCGATGTCCTGACCACCGATAAGGTATTTGCCAATGACAATTCGGCAACTTCCGCGGTGCTCTCGATCTACATAGATATGATGAATGACCAGTTTGGAAGCAACGGATCATTTGTGTGTTTTACCATGTCCGCATTCGGTGGCCTTTCTGCCAACGAACTGCAGTGGACGCAGAATAATACCACAACACCATCCTACCTGGAATTCACTTCACATAGTATTACTCCTCCCAACACCTATGTACAGGCATTCTGGCAGGACGGGTACAAATACATTTACAGGACAAATGCGATACTCGACGGTATTTCCAAATCGACGGGGATGACTGCCAGCGGTAAAAAACTGGTGGAGGGTGAAGCCAAGTTTATCCGCGGCTTTTGTTATTTCTACCTCGTTAACCTGTTTGGCGACGTGCCGCTGGTGTTGAGCCCGGACTACATCGCGAATATGAATATGGCAAGGACTCCCGCGAGCCAGGTTTGGGATCAGGTTCAGCAGGACCTGAAGGATGCCAAACAGCTGCTTCCCGTCAATTATCCCACCGCGGAGAGGCTCCGCCCCAATAGCGCTACTGCCGGCGCATTGCTTGCGCGTACCTATCTGTACCTGGGAAAATGGCCGGAGGCTGAGGCCGAGTCGGACGCGATCATCAGTTCGGGCGTGTATGGTGCAACACTGCCGGCATTAAACCAGGTATTCCTGAAGCAAAGCACGGAGACGATCTGGCAACTGCAACCGGTACGGGCTAACACCAATACCAACGAGGGTGTCTCATTCCTGGTAACTGGCGCCACACAACCCAGTTATCAAATTACGCAAAACCTGTTGTCTGCCTTTGAACCTAATGACCTCCGGAAAACGACATGGATCGGCTTTAGCAGTCCGGTTGCCAATCCCACCTGGGCATTTCCTACAAAATATAAGGCCGGAACGGCTGCCACGGTCACGGAATACTATATCGTATTTCGCCTGACCGAACAATATTTGATCCGGTCGGAAGCCCGGGCACACCAGGGAGGAAGCAAATTGGCAACAGGCATATCCGACCTCAATATCGTTCGCAACCGGGCCGGCCTGCCGGCGGCCAGTCCGACAGACCAAAATGCATTGCTGTCGGCACTGGAACATGAACGCCAGGTTGAATTTTTCACCGAATGGGGCCACCGCTGGCTCGATCTCAAACGGACTAACCGGGCCCAGACCGTACTCCAACCGCTGTCGGCTAACAACACCTGGAATCCAGGGGCGGAATTGTACCCTATTCCGGGCGCTGAAATAGGCAACAATCCGCTGTTGTTGCAAAATCCAGGCTATTAAATCACCCCAAAAAATTAACCAATGATCAGGTATAGAAAAATTCTCCCGTTTATTTTCATTTTAATTGTCTCTGCAACTAATTTACAGGCAGATGCGCAGGGCATCGAATTTGTGCATAATCTTGATTCGGCCCTTATACTCGCCAAAGCCCAGAACAAACCTATTTTCATAGATTTTTATACATCCTGGTGTGCTCCCTGCAAGGTCATGACCGCCGAAGTATTCCCACAGGCGAAAGTGGGGGCTTATTTCAACAGCCAGTTCATCAACTGTAAGGTACAATGTGATGATAAAGGCATTGGCGTAAAAATGGGGGAAAAATACCAGGTAAATGCTTACCCCACGCTCATGTTCTTAAATGCCCAGGGCGAGCTCATCCATTCCATGGCCGGCGGGATCTCTGCAGAAGAGCTGATCGATCTCGGAAACATAGCCCGTGATCCGGAGCGCAATCTCCTGTCTTTACTCACACAATGGAAAAATGGAAGACGCGATACGGCTTTTGTAAACCTATACTTCGGTAAACTGAAATCGGCTTACCGCAGCGAATTGGCTAAAAGCCAGTTCGAGGAATATTTCAAATCCCTTTCCCAAAAGGAGAAAACCAGCAGCAACAGTTTTGAATTGATCAAACTTTTGGGGTATGCGCCATCTTCCCCAATATTTAATTTTGTTGAAGACAACCTGGCACCTTTCAATAGAAGTGTTGGAGAAGCCAGCGTAGGCGATTTCATTAAGAAAACTTACTCAGGAAACCTGAGAGCCATGGTGCTCGAAAAGGGCGGTGCTGCCCGTAATCAATACCTTGCAGCCAAGGCCAGGTTAAAGACCAGGAATTACTCCTGTTACGATGAAATCGCCATGTACCTGTCAGTGTTCGAGACATTTGACACTACCGGAAAGGTCGATCTCAAAGAATACCAGACCAGGGGCACCGCATTCCTTGACAAGTATGGTAAGGATAATGATTACTATACGCTGGGTTTGACCAGCCTTTTGGGTAACTGCACGGGCAGGGAAAACGAAGGCGCCGCCGGAATTCAATGGATGGAAAACCTGCTGGCCCGCAAGCGTGAGCCGCGATATCTCCCGATCTATTTCTACATCTTATGGCGGAACTATCAGTTTGACAAGGCCCTTGCCGTAGGAGAGGAAATGAAAGCCAATGCCATCCGGGAAGGCAGGACTACGAAGGATATCGAAGCACAGATGAAAATGATCAGTGATTACAAGGAGAAAAGAGCCAAACAAAAATTAGCCGGTAGCTGACCGGTTTATTCGGACATTTCCAATTTCAAACCCGGCGTGTACCAGTGCATGCCGGGTTTAATCCAGATTATTTTTCGTCCCGCCCAACTTTGTATTTACCGTAGGATGCAACGGTTCGCTCTTTTTTCCTGTCAATTCCGAAATTTATCCGCATGTTACGTCAACGATTGGCTGTCTTGGTCCTCCTTGGAGTCTTCTTCTCCGCCTGCCATAAAAAGAACGTGCGGGAAAGTAGCGGGCAAGATATCATCGGGACATGGGAGTTGCGCCAAACGCTTGGCTCGGCGGGAGCCACCAACTACCCGCCGGGAAATGGTCATTTGCTCCGGTTTGACGCCGGCTCCTATTATCGCTACGTTGGCGGGCAGCTCCAAATCAGCGGCGTGTACACCGTGGTTCCCGATGCCCACGCGCAAGATAGCGTATGCCTGGTGCTGCCGGCGGGACAGTTCGGCAACCGCGTCATCTACGACAACAACGATAACGCCATCAGGCAGTTCTTTCAGATCGATGAAAGCACCCTGACCTTCATCGGTGGATGCTTTGCTTACGACGCCGGATCGCAGTCCATCTATGCGCGCACCGCCCGCTGATCCATCCCATAGCCGGACGCCCCCTCATCAACAATCACGGCACTCTTGACAAGCAAGCAGCGATAGTTGCCCAAAATCAGGTATTTTTAAGGCAGCTGTCGCCCAAAATGCTTAAACAAATTCCCCATGTCCAAGACCCCGCAAAATAAACAGGAAGACCTGGTTGGCCTTAGCCGTAAGTCGATCGTCAATCAGCTCCTGGCAGTAAAGGAGAGCGTCGTCAAAAAAGCGCCGGACTACAACATGCACGGCCTTACGGACCAGAACAAACTGGCCTGGTTTCTCAGGAATCTCGGCCATCTGGGAAATACCCATTATCCCTACCAGGTCTATGGAAAACCTGCACTGAACAATGGCATCTTCAAAATGACGCCAAACCCCACCGGCCCAATTACCGTCGCTTTGCTGAGCGACTGGGCATCCAATACGGCAGAGTCTATCCATATCGCCCAACTGACAGGCGTCCAGGATTACAGTATCCACCTCGGCGATACCTATTATGTAGGTAATTCGAAAGAGATCGCCGACAACTTCAACGATACCATTGATGCGCCGTGGCCGTATGGACGACACGGCAGCTTTGCGATGCTGGGGAACCACGAAATGTATAGCAGCGGCAAATCTTTTTTCACCGAGCTCTTGCCCTATATGGGCAGCTTCTCGCCGGGAAAAGACCCTCAACGGCAGGAGGCCAGCTTCTTTTGCCTGGAGAACGATCATTGGCGGATCATCGCGCTGGATACGGGGTATGATTCGCTGAAGGGTTTGCTGGGGCTAACACCCAATACAGGTCTGAAGATCCCCGCCCCGGAAATGGCCTGGCTGACCGATATCGTGGCGCCCGCGAGTGACCGACGGGGAATCATCCTCCTTTCGCATCACCAATGTTTCTCGGCCTTTGAGCAATTTGAGTTCCAGGCGATGCTCCCCCAAATCCTGCCTTTGTTGGGAAAGCGGGATGTGCTTTGGTTCTGGGGGCATGAACACCGGCTTGCATTTTACGGACACAATCCGCTGGGCGCAGATACCGGCTGTTTCGCCCGCTGTATCGGGCATGCGGGTATGCCGGTCGAGCTGGGGGAGTTCCGACTAAAGGGCGCGCAGCCAACGGACAAGGCCAATCGCAACCTGGTGATGTACGATCAGCGGCCCCGGACAACAATAGACAAGAATATTGCACTGGGCCATAACGGCTATGTGGTCCTGAACTTCGATGGACCGCAGCTGGCCATTCAATATTTAGACGACTCCTTTGTGGATGCGGGCGGGGCCCGGTCGCCTATTGTGGAAGAGCGTTGGGTAGTCGATGCCGCCACAGGCGCGCTCACCGGAAAAGAGATCACCGACTTCACGGACCGCGGGCCGGCAGCGAACGCGCGGCTAACCCATTGCCAGGACATCCGGCTGGCCGTCGGTCCGGCGGCGGTATGAACAGGCCGATCGTTCCCCCCCGCAATCGGCGGCGATTATTTCCCGGGCCGCAGCCGGTTGACCGTAATCGTATACACATAGCGCAGCTGGAGCAAGCCCATCGCAGGCCCGCCGCTGACAAAAACTCGCTCATAGCGCAACTCGAGGCTGAATGCCGGAAACCACCGGAAAGCATAGCCCACACTGAGCCCGGCGGTGAACCCTGCCCCCGGCCTGTTAAGCGTATCCCCAGCGGCATTGGTCACCACTTCGCCCGCGGCGTCCTTTTTAATGATGGTGGTGTTGCCGAACGTATACCCAGCCATCGGCTGCACATACCAGCCGCATCCCATTCTGCTGAAGTTATGCCGATACCCGGTCAGCATGGGGTAGAGGGAGATGTATTGGGCATTGTAGGCAAAGAAATCGGCGTTTGGTTCGAGGATGATCTTATGGGTGGCGCCCAGGGCCAGCGCTACTTCCAGAAAGGAGCCCAGGCCAAGCCGGCTGTCGAATCCTTTGGTGTACAATTGTTCGATGCTCACCTGCGCATTCACCGCATTAACAGAAAAAAGGAGGGCCAGCGGTAGCAGCAGAGTTTTCGCTCTTTTCATAGACGCATAAGGTTTGAGAATAGAAATTTACAAAATTTCCGCTGAATTTAATTTTCCTCCTTTTCGGCCTCGATAAGTCCCGAAAGACACCTCCCGCCGAACTTCGATTTTAGCGATGGGCCGTGGAATAATAATTGCATAGGCATACCTGAAATGCCTTAACCTCTAACATGCGGCCTAAATCTACCTGTTTTATGCTAGAAAAGACATTCGGCCTTACAGCCGTCTTAATGGGATTGGCCATCCTGGTATTTGCGCAGACAACCCGGCAACCCCCTTCTTTCCTGCCTTCCTCCCTGATATATTTAGCTTATGCTCCCGCGCCGGGCCCGCCTATCGCGGCAACCGCGCCGGAGGCGGATCCGGAAACCGCCCTTTCCATCCCGGAAACCATCCCGGAAACCAACCCGGAAACAGAAATCGATCTGGGAACCGCCGCCAAAACCGCCATCCCCATAACAACCTTTGGTCCCCCTGCTGCACCGGCGCTGGACCTTTCCCCAAAGACGTTTCCCGATGGGCTTTACGGGTCGGCCTATAAAAGTCAGGCGGTGAAGGTCACTGGCGGTAAGGCGCCTTATACCTTCTCTGTTTCCAAAGGCGGCCTGCCCCCGGGTATGTCCTTATCCAATGGCGGAGTCTTGTCCGGCACTCCTACCGCCGCCGGGAATTTTTCGTTCACCATTACGGCAAAGGATAATTCCAAGGCGCCGGGAACGCTTACCGGCTCGCAGGATTATACCCTGGTCATCGACCAGGTCCCCCTGACGATCGCAGCCAACAATGCCACTATGACGTACGGGAGCGCGGTGCCGGCGCTGACAGTATCCTACCAGGGCTTTGTCAACGGCGACAATGCATCCAGTCTGGCGACGCTACCTGCCGCAACTACGACAGCCACCTCCTCCTCGCCTCCGGGTGTCTATTCCATCACGGTGTCCGGCGCCTCCGACCCGAATTACAAACTTGCCTATTCCCCCGGAACGCTCACCATCAGCCTGGCTGCACTGGTCGTCACTGCCAACGCACAGACGAAAGAATTCGGTGCGCCGGACCCGACGTTTACATACACGGTCAGTGGATATTTAAATGGAGACAATGCCGGCATATTCACCGGCAGCCTGAGCAGGACTCCGGGTGAGAATGTGGGCTCATATTCCATTACAAAAGGGAGCCTGAGCGCCGGCGCCAAATACACGATCGGCTTCACCGGCAATTTTTTAACGATTACCACCGCTTCACAGCAGATCACCTGGGCGCAAAACCTGCTGGTAGGTTGCAACGGCACGGCACAATTGCACTTGACTGCGACCGCCAGCAGCGGCTTGCCGGTCACCTATTCGGTATCCGACGCGAACGTAGCCACGGTGTCCGGGAATGTATTGACACTGGTCCAGCCTGGCACTGCTGTAATCACCGCCGCCCAGGAAGGAAATGCCAATTACGCCCCAGCCTCCGCTCTTACCGATACCTTGTTTTATCAACCGGCTTCTCTCATAAGTCAGCACTTCAGCGATGCGATCTTTTTTGACAATAGCAGCGGCGAATTCGTAGAGTGGCAATGGTATAAGAATGGTCAGGCCGTTCCGGGAGCCACCAGTCCTTATTACAGCGAATCGCCTTCGCTGAATGGACAATACTTCGTGATCGCCACAAATAAAGCCGGCCGGCAAATTCAAAGCTGTACACTGACCATCACGGGAGGTGCTGCAATACCCGGGGGTATAAGGGTTCATCCCAATCCGGCTACCGCGGGCTCAATGGTCACGGTGATCAGCAATTACCCGACCGCCGCATTGCAGGGTGCGATTTTGCAGATAGTAGATATCACCGGAAAAGTGCGGCAACAACTAACGACCGTTCAGCCGTCCATGCCTGTCACCCTGCCCGGCGAAGCAGGTCTCTACATCATCAACCTGCTGCTGGCCGGAGGACAAAGAGCAAGTGTCAACGTGCTGGTGACGAACTAGTAAAATATAAACATACACCTGGCAAGCATTAATATGATCGGGAAAAAAATTGGATTGGCTGTCTGTTTTGCTGCAATCGTCGCTCACGCCGGTGCACAAGAGATGGGCATTGAGTTGGACGGCGGTTTGCAGGGTTTGCACTATCCGCTGCACGACGGCCAAACCACCCCGCTGCCCGGCGCTGCTGTGGGCGTGAATTATGTTTTTCGATTGAATAACCAATGGGGTCTGCTTACCGGAATCACCGGGGGCGTTTACCGTACACAGGCCAGCTTGCATGACGGCGTTACTTTTTCATCCTACCAGGTAGACGAAGCCGGCTCCGCGTTCCGGTATGACGTGAAATTCACTGGTTATAAAGAAACACAACAATTTTTTGCAGTAAGCATTCCGCTGCTGTTGCAATACCACACCGACGGCATCGGCCGGCAATGGTACTTCAACGCCGGGGGAAAAGTGTTTCTTCCTTCCGACGTCAAAACACAGGTATCTGCGCAACAAATCAGCGGCTCTGGCTACTATCCCGATTTTAACCTGGAAGTGTCCAACCTGCCGCAGGACGGGTTTGGTACAGTCAATGGCTGGAAAGGAAGTGCCACCACCCAGCTGAAACCTGCGGCGGCATTAAGCGCGGCCACCGGTGTTTGCTTCCCGATATCGCCCGGCACACGCCTTTATGCCGGCATATATGTGGACTACGGGCTCACCGATCTGAAAGACAAAGGCGACAGCATGCCGCTCGTAACATACAGTCCCGCCGGCATAGACAAGGTACAGGCCAATGGCGTATTGAATACGCAAAATACCGGGCCGGCGAAATTGCTTTCCTTCGGTCTGCAGGTAAGGCTGAGCTTCGGTTCCGCCCATGCAAAACCAGCCGCCAAACCAGCTCCCCAAGCCCTCGCACAACAGACCGCGCAACCCGCCACTCAACCAGTCACCACACCCGCCGTCGCACCCGCCGCCCAACCAGTCACCACTCCCGCTGTCGCACCCGCCGCCCAACCAGTCACCCAACCTGCGCCCGTCACCCAACCCGTTATCACTGACAGCGAAGCAGAGATCATGGAGAGACCCGTCATATTTGGGGCGATTGACGAAGCCAGCATCCCCGAACTCCAGCAATCGGATTTGGACGAAGTGGCAAACATCATGAAACAACATCCCAACCTCCGAATATCCATCGTCGGCCACATTTGCAACGGCGTAACGGAGACGGAGAATATGAAAACAGGTGAAGCACGAGCCAGGGCCGTTGGCCGCTACTTGCAAAAAAAGGGGATTAATCGCCGCCGGATGGACATCAGCTATGTCCGGGAAAGCGATCCTTCCCTGCCATATGACGAGGCCGCCAATTATCAGAACCGGCGTGTGGTCATAACGGTCGAATAGGATTCCCTGCAATCCTGGCGGAAGAATTATGTTGAAACCCACGAATTGCTAAAGACGCCCGAAGAGCAAGCCCTGCTCTGGTTCTTCCCGCTGAGCCCGGACTTCCGGGTACAGTGTAGCCTCGAAAGGATATGGCACAACCCTGCACCTGTTCTGCCGGTAGCCATCCTGGCCGGTGAAAAGAATTACGGAAAGAAAATGCATTAACAGAAGAAAGCCCTCGCCGGAGGCGAGGGCGCTTAGATTATTTGGCTAAATCCGGTTGCACAATTTCACAATGGAAGGTGACCTGAACGATTTGCCCCAGGCCGGGAGGTCCGATACCCCAATCGGAAATGTATAGTTTTCCGTCGGGCCCGAATGTCATGGCGGTAGGAAAATTCAATCCGCTGGCGATTACATGCCGCTTACCGTTGGCGTCCAGCCGGATGACATCACCCGTTCCCGGTGTCAGGCCACCGGCCGCCGTATTGGTCTCCAGGACGTACAACCGTCCCAGGTCATCGAAGGCCAATCCCAGGATACACGTGAACCCGGTAGCGAAGGTTTGGAGTTTTCCCCCGGGCGTAACCGTAAATACCGACGAACTGCCCGGCACGACGGGAAAGACATCGAGATTGCCGAAATAGAACAGACCGTTATGCGCCGTCAACGCGGTCGGAACGATGTGGCCTTTGACTGCGGATATATCGAGCACCCGGCTTATCGCACCTGTCGGGCTGACCTTATCCAGTTCCCCGTGATTGGGCTCGATCGTATAAAAGTTCCCGTCCACATTGATCATGTTCCACCAGGTTCCATCCGGCTCGAAATCGGCCGGGTTCGGATTTTTCACCGGGTTGTTCATGATGAATTCACTCAGATTAGCAATTATCTTCCAGGACCGGTCGGCGTTGATCTTGATCACCCCATTGGGAATATCAGGCACCGCATGAGAACAACCGGCGCCCGCTAAGACTGCATACAGGTCGTTACCAATGAACGCGATGTCCGCAACTCCCTGGATCCCGCTGCCCCCGCCGGGAGCTGTCGTGCTGGAGGGAAGATGATCGACAAGAGTAGTACGCACGCCGTCCCAGCCCACCCGGGAAATGCGGCTCCCGGTATCGCTGCCTGTATAAGGCCCCACCGGGGGGATCACCTGGGGGATGCAAGTACTTAAATGAGTCCCGCCGATCCCCGCCTCTGCCACGTACAAAAGACCGTCCGGTCCGAATTTTATTCCGCGCGGGTCGTTAAAACCTGTAGCAACAACTTTGCTGGTGGTGACCGTACTATCGGGTCCACCGCAGAGGGGCGTAGTATCTTTTATATCCTTGTTGCACGATGCAAAAGGCGCGGCCATCAGCAGGAGGGCCCAAATCCTCCACAAAGCTTTTTTTCTCATAAATAATCGTTTTTTTAGTTCGCTAATGTAATCACTCCGACAGCGGCTCCTTTTCTATTTCGCTGAACGGGAGGGTTGTGCCTATAGTTACCTTTTGTAGCCGGGTATTGGCATAATATCGCGGACGATTGGCATCTGTCGCCAAATGGGGCTTTTTTGCCGAATTCCGGGGATTTGCGTGAATTGGTCGTTATCTTTAAAAAAAAGCGCTGCGCTTACCATGTATGCATTTGTCTTCTCGAAACATTTTGTGCCGAGGCTGGCGCGGCATCTGGCATTCTGGGGGATGTATTACATATGCGCCATCTTAACCTATTTACCGCCCATCGGGGCCTGGGCGCAGGCCGACCGTCAACTATTATCGGTTGCCTTGTTCGATATAACAGCATATCTTCCGGTCTACCTGTCATCGGTTTATTGCGCCCTATATATCATACTGCCGGGGTATCTCCACCGGCGGAAAGCCGGATTTCTCGCATGCTATGCGCTCCTTTCATTGGCTATATCGATCCCCTCCGGGTATTTTATTACCAAACTGATCTTTAAAAAGCATGGCTATGGAGGGACTGGACTCGATGTGCTGTCAATGGCCCTGCAACACTGCATGGCCGATCTTATCACCATCACCGGCGCGGCCGTCATCATCAAGATCCTGAAAGACTATTTCCTTCAACAGCGGGAAAACGAGATGCTCGCCGTTGAAAATATCAGAAGCAAGCTGCAGTTACTAAAAATGCAGATGCATCCGAGAATTCTATTTGGGTCTTTACACCGGATCCATTTGGAAATAGACGCCGGGTCCCGGCAGGCACCTGAAATGATCTTAAAATTATCCGACCTGCTGAGCTACTTGCTGTATGAATCGGAGTCGGAACGTGTGCCACTAAGCAAAGAGGTGAAAATGATGGAGGACTACATCGCGCTGAAGAAGCTGGAAATTAAGGATAACATAGAAATCCGGTTGCAGACCGGCGGCCAGACCGGCGATCCGGCTATTAGCCCCGGACTGTTGCTGCCTTTATTGGAGATCGCAGTCGAGCAGCCGCATGACATGCCGCGAAAGACCCGGGTAGCGATAGAATTAAGGACCTCCGGTGGGACGGTCTATTTCAGCCTGAGCAACAATATGCCGGGCAAGGAGATCGTAGAGGAATCCTCCGTAAGGACAACCCTAGACGCAGTAAGAAAGCGACTCAAAAGCTATCCCCATCAAAAATTCAAATTGGAAGTCTATCCCGCGATCGACAGCCTCACGATTGTACTGCAAGTGGCAACGCAAGTGGCAGCGGATAAGAAGGGCCTTCGCGACGTCGCTCAAAAAACCGGAAAAAGCTGATCAATGGGGATGAATACCTTCATATTTTCCAGGGGTCGGACGCAAACCATCAAAAGACATCTTGTTTTTTGGGTTGCCTGCTTTCTTTTTGCCGTGTTCAGCTATCCGCCGCATGGAGCCTTTGGTCCGGGAAATGGAATCGACGTGGACGGCGTTACCAGGTATTATGAGATGGTCCTGATCAGATCCCTTTTTCATTTTCTCTGTCAAATGCTATTTTGTTATCCCCTGCTTTACTTCTTAGTCCCGGTTTATCTTTGGAAAAGAAGATACCTGCGATTTGCCGGCATGCTGCTGTTGTTATTGGCGATCACCTCTTTTTTAAGATTTGTCCTTTTCGTCTTTATTTATAACCCGGTCATGCGGGCGCTGAAATTTTACGTAAATTCACTGGACCAAATCGCTAAGAACAGTATTATCCAGAACTTTGAAGGGCCGGCATTTGTCGGCTTCCTGTTTATCTCGTTGAAACTCTTTAAGGACTGGCAGCAAAAACAAAACGATAACCTAGACCTTCGCAAGGAAAATGCCAATGCCGAGCTGCTGTTGCTAAAGGCGCAGATCCACCCGCATTTTTTATTCAATACGCTGAATAACATTTATTTCTTTACCCTGGACGGGTCGCCGCAGGCAAAAAATATGGTCAAGATGCTGGAGGATATCCTGCACTATATGATAGAAGAATGTGAACAGCCGCTGGTCCCCCTGGACAAGGAGATAGCCATTCTAAGGGACTATTTCGAATTGGAAAGGATACGGTATGGCAACAGCATCGATATGCAGTTTGAAGTCGCAGGCGATTATAGGGGGAAGGTCATCTCGCCATTGCTGATGATCCCTTTTGTCGAGAACAGTTTCAAGCATGGTGCCAGCAGGATCTTGCGGGACCCCTGGATAAAGTTATTCATACAGGCCGATGACGATTTGATTCATTTTTCATTGACCAACAGCAAGCCTGCGGAGGAGATGCCGAACGACAAAAGAGGGATCGGGCTCTATAATGTTAAGAAAAGGCTGGAGCTTTTATATCCTGCTGAACATTTGCTCGTGATCGAATCGACAATGAACACTTTTACAGTAAATATGCAGATACCGATACAATCATTTGGTTATGAGCGGTAAAAAGATATACTGCCTTGCGGTGGATGATGAACCACCCGCGCTGTTGCTGATGGAAAAATATATCAATGCTGTGCCGACGCTGCAGTTCGCCGGCAAATGCAGCAATGCGGTAGATGCCATGTCGATCTTGCAGCAGCATTCCATCGATCTGATCTTTCTGGATATTCAAATGCCCTATATCCTCGGGACGGATTTTATCCGAACCCTCGGTAGCCCGCCCAAGGTAGTTTTCACGACGGCCTTCAGAAAGTTCGCGGTAGAGGGCTTCGAACTCGATGCAGTGGACTACTTGCTGAAGCCCATCTCATTCGAACGTTTTCTAAAAGCAGTAAACAAGGTGATGAAATTGAATTTGCCTGTCGTACAGGCCATTCCGCAGGATTTAATATCAAAAAAGGAACCGGAAGCGTTATTTCTCTTCTTACGGGCGGATCGGAAGAACCTGAAGGTCCAACTGCAGGAGATCCTGTTCATCGAAAGCCTCAAGGATTATGTAAAGGTTGTGACCCAAAACCGCACCATAGTCTCCAAACAGTCCATTTCCTCTATCGAGGAAAATCTTTCGGGGGAAGCGTTTCTGCGCATCCATCGGTCCTACATTGTTGCTCTCGGTAAGATCGAGGCGTTTACAGCAGGGCTTATCCAGGTCGGGAAATATGAATTGCCGATCAGCCGGAGCTACAGGCATGAAGTGGAAAAGGCACTGGTTGCGATCAGTGATAGAATGAAATAGCTAAATAGTTGTTTTGCCCCAACCTGCCATTAAAATTGAATGAAAATGGAAAACGCTTCATCTACTATTAGTCGGCTGTTTGCCGCCGTGGACGCACGTGATTGGTTGCAGGTCGAATCCATTATGGACGACAAGGTGTTGCTTGATTACACTTCTATGAGCGGCGGATCTCCAGGCTGGCTGGCGCCACGACAAATCACCGACACATGGGCTGCATTCCTTCCAGGATTCGACCGGACCCACCACGAGATATTCGACATTCAATCGAGCGATCAGGACGATTCCACCCAATTTCATTTTAAAGGGAGGGCGGAACATTTTATCGGAATAGAGTCTTGGGTAGTAGAAGGTACTTATGACGCGCTATTGGTAAAAAGGGAAGTGGAATGGAAGGTTTCTCGGTTCAAATTTAATTTACAGGCGCAATCGGGCAATACCCAATTGCCGGCATTAGCAGCGGCAAGGATGCGTAATTTGAAATCGCAGGACGAGAAATAAGTCTGTTCCATCCGCTGTCGTCGTCATTTCTGGGAGTATCCCTGTACATGAACTTGAGTTTAAGGAAAAGGCAGCGGGTCAATACCAATCTGAACACCTGCGATAAGCAATTCAAAATGGCGATCGAAAAAGGAAAGAAGGCCGAAGGGGATTTGTGGGAAGGTATAGGTAATAAGTTTGATGAGAGGAATGGACATGAAACAGTTTGACATCTACCTCGTCAATCTCGACCCTACCATCGGGTCGGAGATCAAGAAGACCAGGTCGGCAGTGATCGTTTCACCCGCGTCGATGAACAAGTATCTGCAAACGGTGATCGTTGCACCGCTTACCCATACAGTGAAGGGATATCCTTCCCGGGTGTCCGGTCTTTTTCAAAGCCAGCCGGGAGACATCGCATTGGACCAGATCCGGTCGATGGATAAGCAACGGCTTCTTCATAGAGTGGGTACAGTCGATGTCCAAACAGGAGGTGACTTTAAGAAGGTGCTGCAGACAATGTTTAGCTAAAATTGATTTCCTGCCTTACCTCCCGTCTCGCCCCGATCCCCTCGCAGGAATTTCTCCCCTTTTTTGGGTGTAAATCGTTCTTTTCCTATATTTGCACCCCCTAACGGACGCTCATCCGTGCATAGCACGGCACAGGGCAGACCGCTGGAAAAATGCCCAGGTGGCGAAATTGGTAGACGCACTGTTTTCAGGTAGCAGCGCCGTAAGGTGTGCTGGTTCGAATCCAGTCCTGGGCACAACAAAACGCTTGTAAATCATTGATTTACAAGCGTTTTTCTTTTACGTGAGCCCATTATACGCAGCATTTTTCCGCTTCTTCCCGCCTTTTCTGGCTCACAAATGACACACACTCCGGCACACAAATAACTTTTCTCCTGAACCTTAACATCGCATCGAGAACCACACGGAATGCGACCCGGGCGGTTTTTATTTATTTTTAACGCACAATCAGTCATCAACATTTACAATAATGTTCAAATGATTTAAGCCGATAAATACAGTTGGCTTACCATTCGACAGTCAAACTAAAAAGGAAATAAATGACGCAATGGAGCAAGGGAACGAGAATCTGTTTACCACGGCGAAAGGTGATACTGCCATATTTGCCATTTAGTTGTGTCAACCGGCTTTTCGTCGAAACTGGTAACCCATTTAATGTGTTGCGTAATGCTTCGTTCCTCATATAATTGCGTGTCTTCATCCGTTAAGAAGCAACTATAACCTGTCATAGTGATTCTACGGGAAGGGTCCTTTCTATTTACATACAGCGTCCCATGGTCGCGAGAGACACAGAAGCCAATAAGATCTGGGATATATAAAAGGGCGCAAAGAAAATATGCTCCCCCACCTATGGAATAGACAAAGGTCCTTAACCCCGATGGTTTTGGAAAGGTCTTATATGCAACAAACGCAATGCTAATCCATATCATGGGGTAGAGAAATGTCTTTGCTTTTATATCGTCATACTCCAATGGAAGAAAGAAAAATAACAGCGAAAAAAAGAGTAAAGCAACTACAATTTCGGTACAGCTAAACCTTCTTATGGATGTCGTTCGCCATGTTTTGAGTAAAGAAGTGTTACCATTTTTCATATTAGGATCATTTTTAACTGGCGCATATTTAAAATGAGGCGCCTCCTTTAATTCGTATTTAAAAGCACTTTGTAATACAAAGTAAAATATAATTACATTTCCACAAAATAT
>Ga0206921_10091_pt1 | contig 27031 bp, 20 predicted proteins | sample Alteio_BWOrgHeat_66_FD_152930 | JGI IMG/M metagenome (GOLD analysis project Ga0206921, IMG submission 152930) | Enriched cells from forest soil in Barre Woods Harvard Forest LTER site, Petersham, Massachusetts, United States -... | ecosystem: Environmental > Terrestrial > Soil > Temperate forest >...
AGGAAAATAAAGGGAGCGAAAAGGGGCGAGAGGATGGCCACCGGGATCTTGCCCCGACCGATGACAAGTGCGAAAGCCAAGGAGCAGGAGAAAACGCCCAAGATGCCCGAAAGGGTCGTCAGGGGGGCGGAGCCATCGGTCACCCACTTGGCGGCAAGGGTAAGGACTTGGGCCACCAGGCCCGCTTGGAGCCAACGGATACCTTTACTATCAAAAGCCTCGTCCAGGCTTTGGTAATAACGGAACGAATAATAGCCACCCAGCGCGTAAAAAAGCGCCGTGGCCCCGAAAAGTAGGTTGACCCAGGTCATCTTGTTCCCTTCCCGAAGTTATGGCTACCGGACTGCCAATGTACAACCCTGAAGCGCCGGGCACAACTGACGACCGTCATATAAAAGGCCCTGAAACAAAAAAACCCCCAGCCACATGGCTGGGGGTCAGGGGAAAAAAGACTAGAACAGGGACGAGGCCGCCGACTGGGCCAGTTCCATGATGGGGGTAGGCCAAAAACCTAGGGTGATGGTCAGGACCACCGAGAGGACCAGGACCGCTTTTTCGGCGAGGTTCATGGGGATGGGAGAACTGTCTTTGGGTTCGACCGCCAGGGCCTGCTTGGCGACCTGCAGGTAATAGTAAAGGGAGACCACGCTGAAGACCATGCCCACCATGGCGAGCCAGGTGTAGCCCTGGGAAATGGCGGCCCCGAAGAGGTACCACTTCCCCGCGAATCCTGCGAAGGGCGGAACGCCCGCCAGCGAAAGAAGGCAGACCAGCATGACCACGCCGATGAGCGGTGAACGCTTCCACATCCCGGCGAAATCCTCGATCTGCTCACTGCCGGTCTTGGCGGACACGATGACGATGGCCAGGAAGGCGCCCATGTTGGCGACCATATAAACGAACAGGTAGAAGAGGACCGCGGTCAGACCCATCTGGCCGCCGGCCAGGAAACCGGTGGTGATGTAACCGGCTTGGGCGATGGAGGAATAACCCATCAGACGTTTGATGTTCTTCTGGGGAATGGCTTCCAAGTTACCCAGGATGATGCTGATGGCGGCCAGCACCGCGAAAAGGCCCACCCAGGTGTAATGGAGGCCGGGAGCGTCCAGTCCGACCCAAAAGAGCCGGACGAAGGCCGCGAAGCCCGCGGTCTTGGAGGCCACCGAAAGATAGGCGGTGACGGGGGTCGGGGCTCCCTCGTAAACGTCCGGTGTCCACATGTGGAACGGGGCCAACGAGATCTTGAAAGCCAATCCCGCGATGACCAAGATGACGGCCAAGACCGCCAAAGAAGAAGCCGGTTGGGCGGCCAGGGCCTTGCCCATGTCCGCGATGACGGTGGTGCCGGTGAGACCGTACAAATAGGAGAAACCGAACAAGAGCAGGGCCGAGGAGAAGGCCCCCAAGAGCAAGTACTTCATTCCCGCTTCGTTGCTGCCCTTATCTTTCTTCATGAAGGAAGCCAGGATATAGCTGCTGATGGTGAGGGTTTCCAGGGAGATATAAAGGGTGATGACCTCTTGGGCCGAGGCCAGGGCGGAGGCGCCGCAAGCCGAGAACAAAAGGATGGCCAAGAACTCCGCCGGATATGCCGTCGGATGGGCCTTCAAATAGCGGAAAGTCATGAGGAGTGTCACCAAGGTGGCCAAGAGGATGACCATCTTGAAAAAGACGGCCAAACCGTCGGTTTTGAGGAAGCCCGCGAAGGCCGTGGGCACGCCGCCGCCCATCATGCAGCAGCTCCCCGCGCCGGAGCAATTCAGGCAAGCCACTGAGAAAATGGCGCCCAAGGTCCCCAAGATGGCGAGCCAATTAAGGATGCCACGGGACGAATCCTTCTTGAGCAACAGTTCCACGATGAGGATGAGCATGGCGGTTCCCGCCAGCCAAATTTCAGGTAAGAAAGCTTGGACTTGGATCACTGGAAGCCTCCGATTTGGGCTATCAAGGGCGCGATGGTCGCGTTGGACATGTCGACAAAGGGCTTGGGATAAAGGCCCACGGCCAGGGAAACCACCAGCAGGAAGGCGATGGGCAGGATCTCCACGAAGGAGCCATCCTTGACCTCGTCCTTAAGATGCGGGTCCTTTAGGGGACCGAAGAAAACCATTTGGACCAGGCGTAAGTAATAGATGGCCGTCAAAACGATGGACAGGATGGCGATGGGAAAGAGGATCTGGAAGACCGTGAAGCCGCCCTGGAAACCGCTGCGGTAGGCACCCATGAAGATGAGGAATTCCCCCACGAAACCGCTGAGGCCCGGCAGGCCCACATTGGCCATGGCCGCGCAAACGAAAAGCCCGCCCAGGATAGGCATGACCGCCGAAAGGCCGCCCAGCTTGATCAATTCCCTAGTATGGGCCTTGCCATAGACCGTTCCCACCAGGGCGAAGGTCATGGCCGCCACGATACCGTGCGAGAGGGTCTGGATGATGGCCCCGTTGAGGCCGCTCACCTGAAGGGTGCAGATACCGAAGAGGATGGCGCCGCAATGGGAGACCGACGAATAGGCGATGACGTATTTGAAGTCCTTTTGCTTGAGGGCCACGATGGCGGCGTAAAGCATATTGATGAGGGTCAGGAAGACCAGCATGGGAAGCCAGAACTTGGCGCCCAGGGGCAAGGCCGGAAGGGCCACCCGGATGATGCTGTATCCGCCCAAGCTCTTCAACACCCCTGCGTGCAACATGGAGGCGGCGGTGGGAGCCGAACCGTATCCATCCGGTGACCAAGTGTGAAACGGGAAAACGGCCGCGATAACGCCGAAGCCCAGGAACAACAGCGGGAACCAGGTCTTTTGGAAATTCGCGTCGAAACCGGTCTTGGACAGGTCGCCCAGGATGCGAATGTCGAAGGTGTGGATGTTCGAATTGAAGTACATGGCGATGAAACCCACCAGCATGAAGGCCGACCCAGCCAAAAGCATGAGGGTCAGTTTCATGGCGGCGTATTCTTTACGGCCGGACCCCCAGATGCCCACCAACAGGTACATGGGAAGCACGGCGAATTCGTAGAAGAGGAAGAAGAAGAACAGGTCCATGCTTTCGTAGGCACCGGCCACCCCTCCCACCAGAAGGGAGAAATAAACGAAATATTCCTTTCGGCGCAGGGTGATGTTCCAAGAGATGAGGGCGCCGGCAAAATAAACGCAGGCCACCAGGAAGACCATCAGGGTGCTCATGCCGTCCACGCCCAAAAGGTAATTGATGCCGAAGTTCTTGAGCCAAGGCACCTCTTCCACCAATTGGAAGCCGGGAGTTGGGTTGACCTGTTGGATGGCTTGGAAGATGAAGAAGACCTTGACCCCGATGCCCAGTTCCAAAGAAGCGAAGAAAAGGCTGATCCAACGCGAGAACTTCTCAGGCGCGCCGATGATGAGCAGGGCCGCGATGAGGGGCACGGCGATGAAACAGCTCAAAGGCGGCAGAAGATTGGCCCCTTGGGCGGGCGTATGGAAAAAGACGAAAGAGGCCGCGAAAGGAACCAGGATCGTGGCTAACAGGGATAGCATTCTTTAATTCTCCTCGTACAAAGGCTAGAGACTAGAAACTCACCCAGAAATAGATGACCGCCACCGCCCCGAAAATGACCAGGGCGTAATTTTGGACCGAACCGGTCTGCGTGAGGCGGAAAAGGTCTCCGAATTTTGCCGTCAACCAACCCGTCCCATCCACCATGCCGTCGTCCACCACGTTGTCGTCGAACCAGGTCAAGATGGTCGCCAGACCGAACAGGAACTTCTTCACCAGCCATCCGTAGAACTCGTCGAAGTAGTACTTGTTCTTCAGGAGCAGGTAGATGGGGCGATATTGGGTGGCGACCTTGTCGGCCGAAAAGACTTTCCAATAATAGAAGCAAGCGGACAGCAGAATGCCCGCGATGGCAACGCCCAACGACCCGAAAGCCATAGGCCAATTGAAGGCCTCTTCCTTGTATTCCCCATAATGCAGGAACTTGCTGAAACCGTCGAAGCCGGGGTAATTGAGCCAGCCCACGCAGACCGAAAGGATGGCCAGGATCATGAGGGGCCCGGTCATGGTGAGGGGCGATTCGTGCGCATGGTCATGGGCGTGATGGTCGCGGGGTTCGCCCGTGAAGACCACAAAGAAGAGGCGGAACATATAGAAAGCCGTGAGGAAAGCCGTGAAGACCGCCGAGGCGTAAAGGACCATGTGCCCGGGGATAGTGCTGTTATAGACCGCGTCCAGGATGGCGTCCTTGGACCAGAAACCGGCCAGGGGATAGATACCCGAAATGGCCAGGGTGGCGATGGCGAAAGTGATGGTGGTGATCTTCATCTTTTTCCACAAGCCGCCCATCTTCCAGATGTCCTGGTTGTGCAGGCCGTGGATGACACTGCCCGCGCCCAAGAAGAGGAGGGCCTTGAAGCAGGCGTGGGTCGTCAGGTGGAACATGCCGGAGGTGTAACCGCCCACCCCCAGGGACATGATCATGTAACCCAATTGGGAAAGGGTCGAATAGGCGAGGATGCGTTTGATGTCGTCCTGGGCCAAGGCAATGGTGGCGGCGAAAATGGCCGTGAAGCAGCCAACATAAGCCACTACGGTCATGGAAAGGGGATCGGCTTTGAACAACATGAAGGTCCGGGCCACCATGAAAACACCGGCCGCGACCATCGTGGCGGCGTGGATGAGGGCGGAAACGGGCGTGGGGCCTTCCATGGCGTCGGGCAGCCAGACATGCAGGGGGAACTGGGCGCTCTTCCCTACCGCGCCGCAGAAGAGCAGGAGGGCGATACCGGCGATGAATCCTGTTTCGGTCGGGTGGGCGGCCACATGGTCGGTCACGGCTTTTTGCACTTCGATGAAATCGAAGGTTTGGAAATACATGCCGATGGTGATGACCCCCATGAGGAAACCCATGTCCCCGATGCGGTTGACCACGAAGGCCTTCTTGCAGGCGTCGGCGGCCTCGGGCTTGAAATACCAGAAACCGATCAACAGGTAGGAACAAAGGCCTACCAGTTCCCACCCAATGAAGATCTGCAGGTAATTGTTGGACACCACCAAAAGGAGCATGGAGGAGGTGAAGAGGGAGAGATAAGAATAGTAGGTGGAGACCCTTTCGTCCTCATGCATGTAACCCCAGGAATAAATCTGGACGAGCAAAGAGATCAAAGTGACCACCAGCAGCATGTTGACGCCCAGGGGGTCGATCAAGACGCCCACATTGGCCGACCAGGGAGCGATCTGGAGCCAGGTATAGGGGATGGAGATGACGCGATGCTCGGGGTCGAGGGCCAAAAGTTCCTTCAGGATGCCGATGGATAACCCCAAACAGACCGCCATGGTGGCGATGGAAACCAGGGCAGAAAGGACCCGGAACCGCTTGATGAAAAGGGCGATCACGAGGAAGGACAGGGCCGGCAACACCGGGATCAACCAGGAAATATGGATCATTCAAAACCCTCTTTTAGGTTTTTAAAGTCTCTTCACGGCAATTCTTCCCCACCGGCGTAGCAGGGAACGTCGGAAACACGGCTTCAGGCCAGTCAACCCTTCAAGTAATGGATCTCGTCGACGTTGACGCCCTTCATTTGGCGGTAGATGGCGATGACGATGGCCAGGGCCACGGCGGCCTCGGCGGCGGCGATGGTGATGACGAACACGACGAACACCGGGCCGGTCAAGCTGTTCCAGTTCCAATATTTGGCGAAGGCCAGGTAGTTGATGTTGACGGCGTTGAGCATCATCTCCACGCCCATCAGGACCGAGATGGCGTTCTTGCGGGCCAGCACACCGAACACCCCGATGCCGAAAAGGATGGCGGCGAGGTAAAGATAATGGGCGACGGGGATGGAGTTCATGCCTTCTCCTTATCTTTACGGGCGATGACGATGGCGCCGACCAAGGCGGATAGCAAGAGGATGGAAACCAGTTCGAAGGCGAAAGCGAAACCCTTGTCCGGGCGGATCAGTTCGGGCCCGAGGGCATAGACATCGCCCGAATTAGCGGGAACGATCTGGGTCAACAAGGCCGCGGGGTGTTCCCCGGCCATGAAGGGCGATTGGCAGAGGGCCAAAAAGGCCACCACCGTTACGGCCAGGGCGATGACGACCGAAAGGAGCGCCTGTTGGTTCATGGTCTTGATCTTGTCGTCCATGACATCCCGGGTCAACATGATGCCGAAGATGACCAGGACCGTCACCGCGCCCACATAGATGAGGACTTGGACGGCGGCCAGGAATTCGGAGCCCAAGTAAAGGAATATCCCCGAGACCCCGAACATGGTCAAAGCTAAGAAGAGAGCGCAGTGGAAAAGGTTCTTCAAGGTCAGGGTCAGCAGGGCCGAGGCCACAATGACGCCCGAAAGGATATAAAAGAAGGTATTGGTCATGGATCAGGCTCCAGCGGGGGCCGCGGCGGCCGCAGGTTCTTCGGTCTTGGGCGCGAGGTGGGCCGGACGGGCCCATTTCATGGCGTTCTCGTCCTGCAGGAGGCTTCCCCGCTTGTAGACCGAGTTCTCGTATTCTTCGGACACGAAGGTCAAGGCGTCGAAGCCGCAGGCTTCCACGCAATAGCCACAGAAGATGCAGGTGGAGAAATCGAGCTTGAAGGTGGTCATGCGGCGCTTCCCGCCCTCGTCCCGGACCCCTTCCAGTTTGATACAGCTGTTAGGGCAGGCCTTGGCGCACATCATGCAAGCGACGCAATTGAATTGGTCTTTTTCGCCGTCATAAATGAGCTTGATCATGCTGCGGCTGCGCTCCGGCAGAGGAAGGCGTTCTTCCGGATATTGCTGGGTGGTGGTCTTCTTGAAGAAATACTTGGTGGTGATGGAAAGGCCGACGCACAGGTTATAGAGCCCCATGACGACGTTCTTGAAGTAACGGAAGATTCCCATTTTATGCCCCCTTCGCGACGAGCAGGATCCAAAAACCGGTGACGAGGATATTGATGATGGAAATAGGGATCAGGACCTTCCATCCGAAGTCCATCAATTGGTCCACCCGTAGGCGCGGGAAAGTCCAACGGAAGGCCATGATGAGATAAATGACGAGGAGTAGTTTGGCCATGAACCAAACGAAACCCGGCAGATGCAGGAACCCCATGAAAGGAAAGGGCAACCAGCCACCCAAGAAGACCGTGGAAGCCACGGCGGAAGAAACAACGACAGCGATGTACTCGCCCAGGAAGAACATGGCGAATTTGACGCCCGAATATTCGGTATGGAACCCGCCGATGAGCTCGGATTCGGCCTCGGGAATGTCGAAGGGCGCGCGGTTGGCCTCGGCCGTGGCCGAGGTGATGAAGATGAGGAAGGCGATCGCTTGGGGGATCACGAACCAATACCCCTGTTGCTGTTGGTAGGCCACGATGGCGCCCAGGCTGAGCTTGCCCGTGATCATGATGATAGGGACCAGCGAAAGCACCAAGGGCACTTCATAACTGACGATCTGGGCCGCGGAGCGGAAGCCGCCCAAGAGGGCGAATTTGTTGTTCGAGCTCCAGCCGGCCGTCAGGATGGCGATGACCGTGAAGCTGGTGATGGCGATGATATAAAGAAGGCCGATGTTCAGGTCCTGCACCACCATGCCCTTATCGAAGGGAATGACCACCATGCCCATAAAGGTGGCCACGAAGGCGATGATGGGGGCGATGTAATAGGGAATCTTGTCGCGCTTGACGGGCTTGACGTCCTCTTTGATGGTCAACTTGATGGCGTCGGCCAGGGTTTGCAGGAGGCCGAACACGCCCACCCGGTTGGGGCCGATGCGGCTTTGCATGTGGGCCGAGACCTTGCGTTCCATCCAAACCAGGAACATCACGAATACGGCGATGAAATGGAACATGACCACGGCCGCCACGATGGGGTCCAGGATGCCCTGGAAACTCGAGAGCCCCACCATGCCATAGAGGGAATGCAGGAGGCCGACAACGGTCTGGACGATGTTTTCACCGGTGAACATGATTTATCTCTTCCCTTTCGATCGAACTTTAACGGTCGACTTCCGGAACGATCATATCCAAGCTTCCCAACACGGCCATGATATCGGCGACCTTCCAACCACGGGTCAACTGGTCCAACACGTAAGTGTTGCTGAAAGAGGCACAGCGGAACTTGGACTTATAGGGCTTCGGCGTGCCGTCCCCCACCAGGTAGATGCCCATCTCACCGCGGGAGGATTCGATGCGGGAATAGATCTCACCGCCCAAGGGACCCTTGAGCACCGGGGGCAATTTCGTTTCGATCGGACCTGGTTCCAACCGGTCCAGGCATTGGCGAATGATGGATACGCTTTCGCGCAGTTCGTTCATGCGAACCTTATAGCGGCTCCAGCAATCCCCGTCGGTCTCGAGGCATTCCTTGAACTTGACCTGGTCGTAATAAAGATAGGGCTGTTGCTTGCGAACGTCGCAGGAGATGCCCGACCCGCGCAGGGAAGGACCGCAGACGCCGTTGTTGATGCCCATTTCGGGTGTGATGACGCCCACGCCCTTGGTGCGCTGAAGGAATATGGGATTGTAGGTCAAAAGGCCTTCGTACTCGTCGATCTTGGGTTCGAAATAATCCAGGAAGGCCCGGCACTTGGGAACGAATTCGGGCAGGATGTCGATCATGACCCCGCCAATGCGGATGTAGTTATAAGTAAGCCGCTGGCCGCAGGTCATCTCGAACAAGTCCAGGATGCGTTCCCGCTCACGAAGGCCGTAAAGGAAAGGCGTCAAGGCGCCGATGTCACCGGCGAAAGCCCCCATCCATAGCAGATGGCTGGCAAGGCGTTGCAATTCCACGAAGATCATCCGAAGCCAGTTGGCGCGGGCCGGGGCTTCCAATCCCATCAACCTTTCGGCGGCCAAGGCCCAGGCCAAATTCACGCTCATGGCCGAAACGTAATCGACCCGGTCGGTGTAGGTGATTCCTTGGGGATAGGTGCGGTTCTCGCAGATCTTCTCGATGGAACGGTGTAGGTAACCCAACACCGGGATGGTTTCCTTGACGGTCTCCCCGTCCAACTTCACGATGAGGCGCAAAACCCCGTGGGTGGCCGGATGCTGGGGGCCCAGGTTGACGACGTATTCGTCGGTTCCGAACTGGGACTCGCCGCTGACCTTAATTTGGCTTAACAATAAATCCGTCATCGGTGAAATCCTTTCTCAGAGGGAACTTGGTGTAGTCCTCCGGCATCATGATGCGGCGCAGGTCCGAATGGCCCTCGAAAACGACGCCATAAAGGTCGAACACTTCCCTTTCGAACCAATTGGCGGCCTTCCAGATATTCTCCACAGTGGGGGCCTTGGGCTGGGCCCGGTCCACATCCAGCTTCAGGGTAAGCTGGGTGCAGGTCTTATAGGACCAAAAGTGTAAAACGACGGTGATCTTGTTCTCTTTAGGATAATCCACGGCGGTCAAGCAGGAGAGATGCTGAAAATTATAGTAGGAGTTGTCCCGCAGCTCCTTACAGACGGAAAGGTACTGCTCGGGTTTGACAGTGAGGATGACCTCTTTTTGGGCCGAGACAGCCACCGATTGGATCTTGTCCTTGAAGTCGGACTCGATCTTGGTTTTTAGTTCCTCGTTCGCAACTGGCATTTCAGTCCTCGATCACTTAACGATTTTAAGCCGACCTAAAACTAGAAAAGAAAGACAGCGTTCGACCTTAAGCTTCCCGGCGGCGGCGGAAGATGGGTTCATCCTCGATCTTCTTTTGGATAGCCATCAAGCCGTGGATCAGGGATTCGGGCCTCGGGGGGCAACCAGGAACATAAACGTCGACCGGCACGAAGGAATCGATCCCCTTCACGACCGTGTAGGAATCGTAGTAATAGGGCCCGCCCGCGATGGTGCAGCTCCCCATGGCGATGACCCAGCTGGGCTTGGGCATTTGTTCGTAAAGTTTCTTCAAGGCATAGCCCATTTTCTCGGTGATGGTGCCGGCGGCGATCAGAAGGTCGGCTTGGCGGGGGGAGGGGCGGAAGACCTCGGCCCCGAAACGGGCGATGTCATAACGGCCCGCGGCGGTGGCCATCATTTCGATGGCGCAGCAAGCGGTGCCGAACTGGAGGGGCCAAAGAGAGTTCTTTCGGGCCCACTTGAAAATGAAGCCCACGGCCTTTTCCAGGGTCCAAAGACCCGGAATATTGCTTTCGCTTTCCATCTGTTGGATGTCGGACCCCGACATACCTTTAAGAGCTACTCCCATTTTAAGGCCTCCTTCTTCCAAGCGTAAGCCAACCCTACCAATAAGATAAAGATGAAGACGATCATTTCCAAGAACCCGGTCATTCCCAGGGTTTTGAAGGAGACAGCCCAGGGATAAAGGAACACGGTTTCGATGTCAAAAATGACGAAAAGGAGGGCGTAAAGATAAAAACTGACGTTGAAGCGGAACCAGGAAGTGCCATAGGTTTCCACCCCGCACTCGTAAGTATCCTCGAAGATCTCTTTTTTATACTTGTACCGAAGACCCAGCAAACCGTTCGGGCTCAAGAGCCAGCTGGTGGCGAATGCCAAGAGGATGAAGAAGATGCCGGCAAAGAGAAAAACCAAAACATACCCGTATTGTTCGAGCATAGTCCTCTCTTTTAGTGAAGGTTGGTGGGCGTTGGAAGAAAGCTGATTTTTTATACACAACCGGTCATCAAATATCAAGTTTTAACTTAGAAAGTCAACCAACGAGGCAAGAGAAGGCCGATCAGAAGTCCCGATTGATCAAGAAGTCGGCAAACTGGAGCAAATCGTTTTTGTCCCGTTTTCCGTTGAGCTCGTAGAGGGCGGCTTTCGCGTCGTCCACGAAGGACTTGGCCCTTTGGATGGAAAATTCGATGGCGTTGTATTTATCCAGCAGTTTCCGCAGATAGCCGATATCACTGGCGGTCTTGAGCTTGCGAAGAATGAGCGCCTTCAGTTTCTTTTTCTCGGCCGCCGTGCCCACTTCCATGCAATGGATGACGGGCAGGGTCAACTTCCCTTCCCGCAGGTCGCTCATGATGGGCTTACCCACCTTGGCCTTTTTGCCGACAAAATCCAGCGTATCGTCGATGACCTGGAAACCCAGACCGATCCCCATCCCGAAACGATAGAGACGGTCCACCACGGCCGATTCCCCGCCCGCCAGCATAGCGCCGGTCTGACAACTGGCCGCGAAAAGGCTGGCGGTCTTTTCCCGGATGACTTCCAGGTACTGGGCCTCGGTGAGCCCCACGTTGAAGCGGTGGAAAGTCTCCGATATTTCGCCCCGGCAAATGATGTTGGTGGTGTCCGACAGGGTGCTCAGGACGTCCTTGGGAAGGGTCTTGGCCATCAGGTAAAAGGAGGAGGCGAAGACATAATCCCCCATCAGGACCGAGATCTCGTTCCCCCATTTGAAATTCAGGGTTTTTTGTTTCCGGCGGACGGCCGAGTTGTCGATGATGTCGTCGTGGATGAGGGTCGCCACGTGGATCATCTCCAAGGCCGCGCCCAGAGTAATGGTCTCGGCAGGAAGTCCCCCACAATATTTGGCCGAGAGGATGGCCAGAGCGGGCCGGACCCGCTTTCCGCTGGAATGGGCCAGATAGTCGACCATCTGTTGGATGAAGAGGTTCTCGGTCTTCAAGGACTGGGCGATGGTCTGTTCGACCTTCGCCAGGTCCTCTTGGATGGGGGCCGTCAGTTCTTTAAGGCTCATGGTTTTCTCTCAAGGTACAAGTAAGATGCCGGCAAAAAAAAAGCCCCACAGGAGTGCGGGGCTCGAGGCGCGGCCCGACTATTCCCCGAACATTTCTTTCATCTCGAGGAACTTGATGAACTTTTCCAAGTTATCAAGGCTGGTGACGATGATGGTTTCACCCGACAACGTGATGACCTTGGCCTTGAGGAGCTTATCGACGATCTCCTGGGTCTTGAGCATGTCCAACCCGCACATCTTGCTCAGTTCGTTGACCGTGAAGGGGATGTCCATGGAAATGCCGCCCGGGCCTTCCTGGCCGTGCTTGTGGACCACCAAAAGGATGGTGTTGGACACCAAACGGTTGGCGTCCTTGATCATCAGGTTCGCGATCTGGGAGTTGGCGTCCCGCAAGCGGGAAGTGAGGTTCTTCAGGATCTTTTTGACGATCTTGGGGTTGGTCTGCATGTGCATCTCGAAAACTTCCTCATCCAAAGCGATGAGGCGGGAGGCGTCCAGGGCCACCGCGTTGGCCGAACGCACATCCTTGTCGATAACGGCCATCTCGCCGAAGAAGTCGCCCGGGCCCAGGATGACAAGGGTCTTCTCTTCCCCGTTCTTCAATTGTTTGGTGATCTTCACCTTCCCCGATTGGATGATGTACATCTCATTTCCCATATCGCCTTCGCGGAAAATGATGTCGTTCGGGTTATAGGTGCGTCCGCATTTATCGAATATCTCTTGTTCAGTGCTCATGGGTTTTCCGGAGCCTTTCCCTTGAAAACCCCGATCTTATCGGGGTCTTAACAAAGCAAAAATGAATGTCAACTTACCCAAACTACCTAAGTGAGGTGCAAAAAGACAGAGGAAGGCGAAAGATCAGAAATAAGCATCCAAGGCAAAATGATGGTTCGATCCCAAGAACCCGGCATCTGTCCAAGCATAATCCAACGCAAGGAAGTTGCCCTTGAAGGCTTGGATCTTGACCCCGGCTCCCAGGAATAACCCAGCTTTCCCGCCGATACCCACCTGGTTTTGGTCGATGGAACCCTGGAACTGATAGCCGAACCTACCGACCAAGGTGTCATGGTACCAATATTCCCCGCCCAAATTGGCCGAAACGGCGTTGTCGTTGGGGAAGTTCATATCAAAAGCTGTCGTGAAATTATCCTCGAACATCCGATAAGCCAAGCCGACCTTGACGTTGAAAGGTAAGGGGTCAGCCACTTGGTCGAACTTCAAACCTGGTCCCAGGTTTTGTACGTCCAACCCCGCCGTCAGATGGGGGATAGGGGTCCGGTACATCATGCCCAGATCGACCGCAAAATCGGTGGCGCTCACGCCCGACAAGGTTTTGGAGATGTATTTGACGGTCAAACCCACATCGAAGTAATAACTCAACCGGTAGGCCCCGGCCAAGTCGATATCCATATAATTCTCGCCGACCGTTTGCCCCGTTGTGACACCCTGGGCATCGATCCCGGGCTCAGTGCCGGTGGAAAGAAGTTTCCCGGAAAGTCCTATAGCGGCATCATTTCCCAACTTGGCGGCACCGGCGAAATAATTGTAACGAACGGTCTCGATGAAAACGTCATATTGGGCGGTCAAGGCAACCCCTCCCAATTGGTTCAAACCGGCCGGGTTCCAATAAATGGCGTTGGCATCATCGGCAACAGCCACGAAAGCTTGCCCCATGGCGATGGCGCGCGGGCCCACCGGGATCTTGAGTTCAACGGCTCCGGTCGTGCCGGGGCCACCTTGGGCGTAAATGGAGGATGCGGTCAATAGCAGAAGCGAAGCGAAAAGCGATGACTTTTTGATAAACAACTTAAACCCCTTTATTTTTCCCTGGGCGAGAAATTCCTATAAAAAATGAACCTCTTTGAAAAAATTATATCCGTGGGCCCCTAGGGGCGTCAATGCACATTTCCGCTCGATGCTGGGGTTTTCTGCCGGTTTTTCAGCCGGTTTTCATCCTTCCGAAGCTTCTCTGCCAGATATTTACCGGTATGTGATCTCGATGCTTCGGTGACCTGTTGAACATCCCCCGCCACGACGATCTTGCCGCCTTCTTCCCCGCCCTCGGGGCCCAGATCGATGATATGGTCGGCGGTCTTGATCACATCGAGGTTATGTTCGATGACGATGACGGTATTTCCCGCTTCCACCAACCGCCTTAACACCAAGATGAGATGATGGACGTCGGCAAAGTGAAGGCCTGTCGTGGGTTCATCCAAGATGTAGACGGTCTTCCCCGTGCTCCTTTTGCCCAATTCGGTGGAAAGTTTGACCCGTTGGGCTTCCCCCCCCGAAAGGGTGGTGGCTGGCTGGCCCAACTTGATGTAACCCAAACCCACGTCTTGGAGGGTTTCCAGGGTCCTTTTGATCTTCGGAATGGCGGAGAAGAAGGGCAACGCCTCTTCCACGCTCAACTCCAATATCTCGGCGATGTTCTTATCCTTGTAACGGATCTCCAGCGTTTCCCGGTTATACCGCTTGCCCTTACAAACCTCGCAAGGGACATAAACGTCGGGAAGGAAATGCATCTCGATCTTGAGGACCCCGTCCCCCTCGCAGGCCTCGCACCGGCCCCCTTTGACATTGAAACTGAACCTTCCCTCTTTGTAACCACGGGCCTTGGATTCAGGAAGCCTGGAGAAGAGGTCTCGAACATGGGTAAAGATCCCCGTATAGGTGGCCGAGTTGGAACGGGGCGTCCTTCCGATGGGTGATTGGTCTATCTCAATGACCTTGTCCAAATGCTCCACGCCCTCCAGGGAGTCATAGCCCTCCGGTTTGATCCGCAAATGATAAAGATTGTGGATCAAGGCCGGATAGAGGGTCTCCATGACCAGCGTGCTCTTGCCCGAACCCGAGACCCCGGTCACCGCGAGGAAGCAGCCCAGGGGGAATTTGACGTCGAGGTTCTTGAGGTTGTTCTTGCGGGCCCCTTTGAGCAACAGGTATTTATCCATCTTCCTCGAACTGTGCAGTTGGGCCTCGATGAACTTCTTTCCGGTCAAATATTGGCCGGTCAAGGAATCCCGGTTCGCCAAGACTTGGTTCAGGGTCCCTGCCGCCACAACCTCGCCTCCGGTCACACCCGCTCCCAGGCCCATGTCCACGATGTAATCGGCCGCCTCGATGGTGTCTTCGTCATGTTCGACCACGATGACCGAATTGCCGATATCCTTGAGCCGTTGGAGGGTGTTCAAAAGCCGGATATTGTCCCGTTGGTGCAACCCGATGGAAGGTTCATCCAAGATATAAAGCACGCCCACCAAGGCGCTCCCGATCTGGGTGGCCAAATGGATACGTTGGGCTTCCCCTCCCGACAAGGAGGCGGTCATGCGGTCCAGGGTCAGGTAATCCAGCCCCACGTTCTTCAGGAACATCAGTCGGCTCTTGATTTCCTTGAGGATCTGACCACCAATGGCCAGTTTCTTAGGGTCTAGCCGGAGCTCATCAAAAAAAGTGAGACTGGCTTTCACGGACATTTGGGTCAGATCGATGATGTTCTTACCCGTAACGGTCACCGCCAAGCTTTCGGGCTTGAGTCGGGTCCCCTTACAGGCGCGGCAGGCCTTGCTGACAAGGTATTTCTCGATCTCTTCCTGGATATATTCCGAATCCGTCTCTTGAAAACGCCTCTCCAAATTGGGAATGACGCCCTCGAAGGGCCCCCAGAATTTTTGTTGGTAACTTCCCTTTTGGACCTTGAATTCGATCTCTTCGGAGGTCCCGTAAAGGATGGCGTCCTGCACCTTTTTCGGGATCTTTTTGAAGGGTGTATCCAGGCTGACCTTGAAATGCTGACAGACCCCTTCCAGGAGGTTTTGGTAATAAAGCGCCTTGGGGTTATCGAAAGGTTCGATGGCCCCGTCCCCGATGGACTTCTCGAGGTCCACCACCAGGGATTCGTCGGCTTCCATCTTGAAGCCCATTCCCGTACAAGCCGGACAGGCCCCATGGGGATTGTTGAAGGAGAAACTTCTCGGGGCAGGCTCTTCCACGCTGATCCCGCAATAAACGCAGGCGTAATGTTCGGAAAAAAGGTGCTCCTCTTCCTTGGCTCCGGTCCCGACCAGGATCTTGACCACGCCATCCCCGTGCTTCAAGGCGGTCTCCAACGAATCGGCCAGGCGTTTCTTGATATCCGGCTTCATCACCAAGCGGTCGATGACGATCTCGATATCATGCTTCTTGTTCTTATCCAGGGGGATATCGTCGTCGAGGGCCTTGAGGACACCGTCCACCCGCACCCTGACGAAACCGTCCTTACGGATCTGGTCGAATATCTTTTTATATTCACCTTTGCGGCTCGAAATGAGGGGTGAAAGAACGTGGAGTTTGGAACCTTCCGGTAAGGCCAGGACGCCGTCCACGATCTGCTGAACCGTTTGGCGGCTGATGGGCCTGGCGCATTGGGGGCAATGGGGCATGCCTACCCGCGCGAAAAGAAGCCTTAAGTAATCGTAGATCTCGGTGGTGGTGCCCACGGTGGAACGGGGATTCTTGCTCCCCGCTTTCTGTTGGATGGCGACCGCCGGGGATAAACCCTCGATAAGGTCCACGTCGGGCTTTTCCATCAGGCCCAGGAATTGGCGGGCGTAGGAGGAGAGTGATTCCACATAGCGGCGTTGCCCCTCGGCATAAAGGGTGTCAAAAGCTAGGGAGGACTTCCCCGAACCCGAAACACCGGTGATGACCACTAGCTGGTCCCGGGGGATCTCCACGGAGATGTTCTTTAAATTGTGCTCGCGCGCGCCGCGCACGACGATGCTATTTTTCTTCATGAATTCGTGTAGGTCCTTTCGAACAGCCGACTATTATTACGCTTTTGGGGACCTTTTTTCCAGGTGGGTCATTAAAGAAGGTCTAGGAGAGCCGAGCCAACTTTGTTTCGATGTTTTTTGGCTTCTAAGGTTACTGGAACTGGCTGGCGGCGCCGGTCAGGCCCTGGTTGCGGATACCCGACATCCGGCTGAGCTGGTCATCAGATACGGTAAGCGGCCTACCCGGGAAGGCCTTCAAGTCGAGGGTGAAGAACACCTTGTTACCCAGGAGAGGGTCTTGGGTGTAGTTGAGTTGGGCCTCCCAATCGTGAAGATCCCGGTAAATGCTGATGCTCCTGGTCTGGAACTGGGCATTGGTCAAATCATAGCTTTCGATGAGGGCAATGCGGTAATTGGTGAAAAAGGCCAGGTCCACCTCTCCCGCGACATTGAAGGTAGCCGGCACTCCGTTGGAGATGAATCCGGTGTTACTAACATTGGGGTCAACGAAATTTCCCGAGATGCGGAATCGCCACATGTCCCGCGGGCTCTTCAGGTTTAGGACCGTGCTCAGGTCCTTCAGGGCATTGGCTTGGATGGAATAATCCACTATACCCAGATAATCGACGAGGGGCGACGGGGTCAGATAAAGTTCCTGTCGAAGGAATGAAAAGCGGCCTCCGTCCGTAACGCCTTGGATATTGAAATCGAAACTGGTACTGGTGCGGGCCCGAACGAGGCTCCCAAAAGTGAATTCCCCGAACCCCGATATCAGGTTGGAAGTGACCCCCGTGGGGGAATCGGTGGGAAGACGGTTGTTCAATTTCTGTGCAAAGTTATAGGTGAAGCTGGAATCGAAATATTCGGACCACCGGGAAGTCCAGGTGTTCTGGATATTCAAGGAATGGGTCTCCCCGGCATTATTGATACCCGTCAAGGTACTGGCCGCATCGGGCACATCCTGGAAAAGTTCATCCAACGCCACCCGCGAGAAAAGACTTTGGCCGGAGAAAAAGAGCAGGCTTTGGCTCAGCCCCGCTTCCCCGCTAGCGTGGTTCACGTAATAATCATTGGCCTGGGTCCAGGTATGGTCCCCCTGTAAGGAGAGGTCGTATTTCAACCAATTCTTCCAAAGGAAGGGCTGGGGAAAAAGCGAAAAGGTCAACTGGGGCAGGGTCTCTAGGCTTTTGATGAAGTTGGTCTCGTTAGGGTCATTCGGGTCGGCGGTCTGCTGAAGCCTGGCCAATAGGCCCATACTGTAATCGGTTTGGGTAAAGGTAGCCGAGACGTCATATTCCCGCACGGTCGTGACTAGGCTCGGGTCACGGCGGGCCACCGAATAATCGTTACTGAAGAACCCATCTCCCGGCAGATCTGCCTCCACCCTTCCTTGAAGGCTGGAAGAGAAAGCCCACAATCCCCGGACACGGGATTCCCATCGGAACTTTTGGTCATCCTTTTGTTGGATGCCGTATCCGTAAAGGGACAAGACCGAGTAATCGTTCAAGGCGATCTCATGCCGAACCCCCAAGCCCAAACCCTTCTTGAAATAATAGTCGGTATAAAGCGCGCCATAGCTTTTGGGGTTGATGAGATAACTAGAGGTCAAAAGGATATAGGTCCCCAGAAAGTCGGTGGATCCGGTCGTGATGGAAAAGGGCGTCTTGATATCATGGATGGTCCGCACGAAGAAGGGAAAGTAAAAGACCGGGACCTTACCGATGAAAAGGACTACGTTCTCGGCCACCAAGTAATCACCTGAATAAATGGTGATCTTGTCCGCTTTCATGTGGAAATGCTGGTAGTCCTCCGGGTAATCGCAAGAGGTGGTGACCGCGTCCTTGATGACGATCTTGCCCCGCATCATGTCGATCTCTGAACCAGTGCTGATCCAAGGTGGTTCGGTGGTCTTGATATGGAAGGCCTTCCCCTCCCCTGTGCGCATATTGAAGTTCAGGCTCTTGGATTCCACTTCCTGGTGTTCGTCCTGCCAAACCACGTGGCCGCTGGCCTGGACGTCCTGAGCCACCACGTCATAACGGATACTGTCGGCGTAGAGATGGACCGCCCCTTGCTGGATATGGACCTGCCCCTTGGCCATGACCAGGTTCTGGTCCTTCAAATATTCGATCACATCGGCCTGGATATGGACCTGGGTATTCAAGGACATGGTCAAGTCGGCCCGGACCAGCCCCGGCCAAGTGAGGCATGCCAGCAGGGCAAGAGCGCCCCAAAGGCCGAACCTACCCGACTTCCCTTTTTCGATTCGATCCTTTTGCATTGCGCGAGTTGTTCTTTCATCAATGGAATAGGTCCGTACAACCGGAGCCTGGAGGGGACCTCGATGGTTTGGACGGTCGAAACCCCTTAAAAGAACATGGCTTTTACCACATTCAGCCCTCAAAAACCTCATGAAAGGTCCGATGACGAGGAAATTTCGGCCCGACGCCGGAAGAGATTCTTCCAAAAATCGTACTTATGGTGGAGCCAATAGACCAAGACGATGCCGACCGCCATCAGGGCGAAATTGGGAAGCCACATGGCCATGAAAGGGGAAACGGTCCCCATAGGGCCTCCCACATCCCCGTAAGTGATGAGGATCCAATAAAAAGCCGCCAAGACCACCGCGAAAAAGGGCCCCGCGAAGGAGCCGGCCCTCGAAAGCAGCCCCAAGGGGATCCCGATCAAGGCGAAGGCCAAAGCCGAAAAGGGAATGGAGAATTTTTTGTAGAATTCGGTCTCGTCCCTTTTGGAATCCATTTTCTTTTGCTTATCTTCCTTGATCCTAGCCGCCAATTCCTTGATGGAGATATTCCTCGAATCGGAAAAGTCGACGGGGCCCCCGGAGATTTTGTTGGCGCTCAGGTCCAGGGAACAGGCCGCGAACTGCATTTGGAGGAATTCTTCCATGGCCCGCTTCTTGTCGTTGCCTAACTGCTGCATGATGCCGTCCTTCAGGTCCAGGATGGCATGATAGGTCTTGGCATCCTGGTGAAGGGTCCCTTGCTTGGCCAGGATCACCCGGTAGGGATATTTCCTATCATCCAAGAATTCGACGGCAACTCCCTTCAACAGGTCAAGCCGGTCGTCCTTTTCGTTCACGTAAAGCACATAACCCTCGAAATCCTTGATGAAGGTCCTTTCCCTCACCACGATCGCGGAACGTTCGGACAGGATCTTGTATTGAAGCTTCAAGAAAGAGACGTTTCCCCAGGGCAGGACCCGGTCCATGAAAAGGACAAGCAGGAGACTCATCAAGACCGCCAGGCCGATCATGGGCCAAACCACGATCGATAATGGGAATCCGCAGGATTCGATGGCGATCGATTCCCTATCCGCGCTTAACCGTCCGTAAACGATCAAAATGGCGGTCAGGAACCCCAAAGGAAGGGCAAGGATCAGGAAGCTTGGCTGGATATAAAACAGGAGTCGGAAAGAGTTGGATATCCCCGCCTGGTACTCAAAAAGATATTGGAGGAATTCCCGCAAGTAAAAAAGAAGGTTCAGGATGAAAAGAGTGCAGGCCGTGGCGAGAAAAAAAGGGGCCCAAAGGGCGTTCAGGCAATACCGGACCAAGAGGGGCATCGAAGGGTTCCTTGAAGTTTCAAAAACCCAAGGCAAGGAGAAAATATTAAGGAGGACTTGCTCTGGGCCGGCCATTCTTTTGGGCCGACCAAGTCATTATAACGCTGTGACGTGAAGGCCAAGCGAAAAGGCTAGCGATTGGTTGTTTAAGCGGCGGGCTTTTTGGCCGGCGACAGGGTCGGAATATCCTGCAAGAAGCCGTTATTGACGCTGGAAGGTACGGCGGGGATATCAAGCCCGGCGGGATTGGCTGCGGGGGTTGTGCCCATCCCACTATTGACCACCGGCGGGGCTGGGATCTGGGGTGCGGGAGGAGCGATGCCGGGTGGCATCCCGTTCATGGAATTATCCGGCGCTCCCGGCATAGCCGCCATGGGAGGAGCCGAAAGATCGGGTGCTCCTGAAAGGAAGGGTGCGGGCGGCATAGCCGAACCGTTGTTGTCCAAGGGAGGCGGAATGGCGGCTTCCATACCAGGAGCCGGAGGCAAACCCATATCAGCACCACCAGGGGGAGGCAAACCGGGAGCGGACATGTCGGGGGCTGGGGGCAAGGAGGCACTGGCGACCGGGGGCATTCCCATATCTGAACCTGGGGGCGGAGGCAAAGCGGATCCATTATCCATCGGCGGCGGAACAGCCGCTTCCATGCTAGGAGCGGGAGGAAGACCCATATCCATTCCAGGGGCGGATGGAACTCCAGTGGAGGCCATCGCAGGGGCCGGTGGTTGGCCCATATCCATGCCGGGAGCGGGGGGCAACCCCGCATTGGCGTCCATCGAAGGAGCGGGTGGCGCCGAAAGATCGTTACCTGGAGCGGACGGAGCTCCCATGGAAGCCCCGGGCGGAGGCGGAAGTCCCAGGTCAGAACCCCCAGGAGCCGGAGGAAGCATCGGAGCCGAACCAGTGGAAGCGGGAGCGGGAGGCATGCTCATGTCCGGCGCTCCAGGTGCGGGAGGAAGACCCATATCCATTCCAGGGGCGGGCGGTAAAGCGGCGCCAGAAGCGGGAGGAGCCGACATATCGGGGGCAGTGGGTACCATCGGGGCCGTGGAAGGCGCGCCCATGGAAACCAGAGGAAGACCTGAATCCATCCCGGGAGCGGGCGGAAGACCCATATCTGAACCACCAGGGGGCGGCAACATGGGAGCCGAACCTGAAGCGGTCGGGGCCGGAGGCAAGTTCATGTCAGGTGCACCAGGAGTTGGCGGAAGTCCCATATCTGAACCACCCGGAGGCGGCAACATGGGAGCCGAACCTGAAGCGGTCGGGGCTGGAGGCAAGTTCATATCAGGCGCGCCAGGAGCGGGCGGAAGACCCGAGTCCATCCCTGGTGCCGGAGGCAACATGGCACTGTTGTCAGCGGGAATGGCAGGCGGCATCGAATTATCCATGGGCAAAGCCGGGATCCCCGAAGGCACGGGTTCCATACCAGGAGCGGGAGGAAGACCATTGCTTCCCGGCGCAGGGGGAAGACCCATATCCGCACCACCCGGTGGTGGCAACATGGAAGGAGCTGAACCATTGCCGTCTGGCAAGGGCGGCATACCGCCACCGGGACCTTCTGCTCCCGGAGGAGGCATAGGCAAAGCATTCTCTTGGCCAGGCATGGGAGGCAAGCCTTCCATACCAGGAGTGCTGGGAGCCATGGGGGCCAAAGGAAGACTGTTCCCCTGTTCCGGCGCTATCCCGGCTTCGGGCAAAGCAGGCAAAGAGTTTTGAGCGGGTTGGTTCCCTGGCAAGGGCGGCAAGGCAGAGCTACCCGCGGTGGCCTCTCCCGGCAAGGGTGGAAGCGCGTTAGCGGAAGCGGGGGTTTCTCCAGGCAAGGGTGGCAAAGCGGAACCACCAGCTCCGAGGTTCGGTGCGGCCACACCCTTTTTCTTCAAGGCCACCACACGGGCTTTATGGATGATCTTCAGGTCCGGCGAGATGATCAGGTTCTCGGGGAACTTATTCTTAATATCATTGGTCATCTTTTTGACGATCAGGTTCTGGGAAGGGGCCAGGGTCAACTTTTGACCGTTGACCTCGATGAAATCAAAAGAAGAGGTATAGCGTTGGGGAGCAACGATACGGATAAAACCGACCGGATCTCCTGCGGGAGTGAAAACAGCGAAAACATCCCCGCCCTTCACCCCGGCCAGGTCACCAATGTCGATGTAATTCCCACTATAGATGTTCCCTTTCCCTTTAAGGGCGATGATCTGCCCACCCAAGACCCTGCGGTCATCGAACATTTTGGTCTTTAAAAAGGTTTTTAGACGGGCGGAATAAGGAAGTTCGGCTCCCGTGGAGGGGGCCAATCCATAGGATGAAAAGGAAGGCATTGGCCAAGCGAAAAGTCCGGCTAAGACCAAGAGAAGGCGGAAAGGCCTTTGATGTCTCATGCATACCTCAAGGGAAGAGGGATAGAAGCTTTCAAGTCTTATCGGATCGGAGAAAACATAATAATCAAAAAATAAAAAAAGAGGGGGATTTTTTTGTGAAAATCCCCCTCTTTTTACTAAAACCAGCTGGAATTAAAGGCGGGTAATTAACGAAATATAGTGTATCCCACCAATGGAATTACTGACAAAAGCGTAATCGATCTCGAACAAGTAGGCCCAGACCCCGACCCCGGCGGAGGGGGTGAAGGAATCGTTATCGAATTGGAGCCCCTTGGTCTCGAACCCACCCCGGATGGCAACGAACTGCTTATACCAATATTCCACCCCAAAGTGATAGTTGTTCAAGGCTTGGCCGGCATAAAGGGTGTCCGCGTCCAAGTTGATGGTCAAGGTGCTGACAGGGACCTGCGCCTCTCCCGCGTTCTGCCTTTTGCCCAACTCTTTAGTGAAGGAAAGCCCAAGGGTGGCGCTGGGTTGAAGAACTTGGGTGGGGTTGGTCGGAGTGTTCTGCCATTGAATATAGGAGCCACCCGTATAGTCCCGGGCGATAAGGCCAATGGTGAATTCTTTGGTAGGCCTAAAAAGCAGTCCGATGTCCGAACCGAATCCGAAAGCGGAGGCCGTATAGGCGTCCGTCTTCAAGAACTTGATCGTTCCACCGATGGCGAACTGTTTACCTAGGAGCCACCCACCGGAAATAAGACCGGCCTGGTCCTGATAAGTGGTAGTGCCGTAAGAATTGCCGCTGGCGTCCGTGATGCCGATCCCATCCACGCCCAAACGCAAATAACTCAAGGCGTAGCTTCCGGCGGACTCGGTATGGAAGGCGAGGTTCACGAAATCATAAGCTTGAAGATCGTTCGACGCGGCGTGCATGGTCGTGATTTCGATGTCGTCGATGAGGGCCAACCCTGCTGGATTCCAATAAGCGGCAGTGGCGTCATTGGCGGCGGCCGCGAAGGCTCCACCCATGGCCAATGGACGAGCTCCCGCCCCCTTGGTCAGAACTTCAGCGGCGTAATCCGTGGACTGAGCCTGAACCAAGATCGGAGTTGATAAGACGATGACACCTACAAGTGCCAAGAAACGTTTTGAAATCACAGCTGTTCTCCTCTCTTCAAAGAAGGTTGATGGGCGTTGTTCACTGGGTTATGAAAAGTCTAACAGTCCCATTTTTCTTTTGCAACTTTGAATTGAGAATTCATCCTTCGACGCTTCACTCGCCGCTCCGTTCCTTGTTCATCACGCTAGCGTCTCGATCGAGTGTCAAAAAGGAGCCAACGAATCGCCCGTTTAACCGGAAAAACCGTCCAGTCGCCGGAACGGACGTGATCTTCAAAATTTCGAAGGTCACTCTCAGAAAGGATAACCTCGGGAGAAGTGGGGATAGGATTAGAAGGATCATCCTCGTTCCTTATCTCACAATCCCATTGTTCCAGGCCTTTCACGGCTTGTAGCCCCCCAACATGTAACAACTTTCGCCCAGGGAACATATCTTCTCAGAAAGGCTCTTAAACCAACCCTTTCGCGCCTGTCGATTTGTTGACAAAAGCTTTTATGGCTGGGTATAGTTTAGCCTTCAATTTGCTGAAAAATTATTTCGAGCCGCACCCGATCGACTGGCACTATTCCCCAAGGAGAGCACTGAATGCCCGAAACCAAAGTCTGCCCGAAATGCGGGGCCAAGAACCCGGCCTCGAATAATTTTTGTGAGCAATGCGGCTCCAAATTAGGGGCACCCGGACAGGTTCCTGAGAAGCCCGCGAAACCCTCTCCCCCGGTCAAGAACGTGAAGGCACCGGCTGAACCCGAGACCCGCGAAAAGACCGCGGCTCCCGTTTCTGGCACCACCGCCCTTTCCATTGGTTCTCTCTCCTGGATGCAATGGGCTTATGTGGCCCTCATTCTCATCGCGGTCTTCACCCGCTTCGATCACCTGGGCGCCAAACCGCATCACCATGATGAAAGCATGCATTCATTTTATTCCTGGCAGTTGTTCCATGACGGGGACTATGAATACAACCCCATGATGCATGGACCCTTTCAATTCCACGGGAACGCCTTCATGTATTTCCTCTTCGGGGTTTCCAACGCCACCTCTCGTTATTTGGCCGCCTTCTTCGGAATGCTCACGGTGGTCTTGGCCATGTTCCTTGCCCCATATATAGGAAGATGGGGGGCCTTTCTCGCCACGCTCCTCATTGTGGCCTCGCCCAGTTTCATGTATTTCGACCGCTTCACCCGGGAGGACGCCTACATCGCGGGCGCTACCTTCATGATGGTGGTCTTTTTGTTCCGTTACTATCGTTCTCGATTGCCGATGGACCTTTGGCTGGCGACCGTGGGCTTCACGGTAGCCTTCTGCACGAAGGAATCCATTTTCATTACCGTGGCGGTCATTGGGACCTACCTCTTCATCCGGCTCCTGCCTTGGGCGGACGTTTTTATCGCGGGCGGCATCACGGTCCTAGGGATCATCGTGGCCTTCGCCATAAGCCAAGCTAACCCGAGCTCAACCATTGTCACCGACATCCTCTTGGCCATCCTGGGGTGCGCCTTCATCTATACGGCTATTCAACTTTTCCTGCGTTGGAGGGAAAACCTCAACCGAGGCGGCAGGGCCGAAAGCCAGCTTTGGGGGATCATCTGCGCCCTCGGCATCGAGAAGATCCAATGGGACATCCTGGCCTTCATCGGCTGGTGGGTCATCCTTTTCGCCTCTTTCCAACTCTTCGGGCTCGACCATGCCACTTTCTTTTCACTGGTCTTGCTGGCCGCTTACTTTTTCCTGGTTTTCCGTTTCTGCTGGCTTTGGCTCAACAATGTGGTCCCGGCCCTGACCGGTTCCATTTCCATCGGCCTCATCATCTTTACCATGCTTTTCACGACCTTCTTCACCGTCGGAGCCACCCAGGGAGATCTTTTAGGTCGCATGCACGGTCTATTGAACGCCATCTTCCAAGGCGCCTACGGCGGGCTTATTTATTGGAAAGGCCAACATGGCGTCCATCGGGGCGACGAACCTTGGTATTACTACATCGTCGAGCTTCCCGCCAATGAGCTAGTCTCTTTCTTGTTCTCCATGGTGGCCATGACCTATTACGGCCTCTTCAAACGCCAGAATGTTCCCCTTTTCCTGGGCTACTGGTATGTGGGGTCCCTGGTCCTCTTTTCCTGGGCGGGCGAGAAGATGCCTTGGCTCATCCTTCATCCCCTGCTCCCGGCCCTTCTCTTGACCGCCTATTTCGTCGGCCAGATCATCGAGTCCAAGCCTGTCGAGCAATTTTGGCGGGGCGCCCGAGTGGCGGCCCTTTTGGCCTTCGGATTGCTCACAGCCTATTCCCTGCATTCAGCCGTGGGTCTGAGCTTCTATCGTGAGGCCAACCCGGTGGAACCCCTGGTCTATGTCCAATCCGGTCCGGATTGCCAAGAGGTTGAAAGGATCGTCCGGCAGATCTCTTACGGCGAAACGGGTGGGACCGACCTGCCCTTGACCATCGAGGACAAATGTTCTTGGCCCTTTGCCTGGCAACTCCGGGACTTCGACAAACGGAACCATCCTTCCAGCATCACGACCGCGGATAACCCGATCATCCTCACCGGCACGGAGGCGGACTCCCAGTCCTACCCCATTTTGACCAAGGCCGGATACGTCAACCGCAAGTACAAGCTCCGGGTCTGGTGGGTGCCTTCTTGGTTCAAGAAGGGTTTCCCCGGCACCGACATCAACGCGAACTTGTTCTTCGATTGGTTCTTCAGCAACTTCCTACCCTTGAAGACCGCCAGGCCCGACATGGTGGATTGGAGCGACCTGAAGAAATGGGTCCTTTACCGTGAGGTTTGGTCGGACATGGGGAGCTATAATATGCGGATGTGGGTGAGACCCGACCTAGCCCAGAAATACGGTTTCACCGAAACCAACCGGGCGGATATCCAAACCGAATATCCGAAACCCGAACCCACTCCTGCACCCACCCCCGAGGGCAAGCATAAGCACAGCCACTGAACGAAGTCCATTCAAAGGAAGTTCAAGATAAAGAAAAAGCCCCTCGCCATTTAGGCGGGGGGCTTTTTTATTGGGTTGATCGAGTTGGCGGGCTTAGTTAAATACTATCCGAATGGCCGTCGTTCTCGAAGTCAGCTTCCAAACTGAAGTATCGCTCACCCATATCACAACAGATGGTCACGACCCGGGCTTTGGGGCCCAATTCTTTCGCGACCTGGAGAGCCGCTACCACGTTAGCCCCCGAAGAGATACCCAAAAGCAGTCCCTCTTCCCGGGCCAGCCTCTTGGTCATTCGATAAGCTTCCTCATCTTTCACGGTAACGATCCTGTCCACGACCGACCGGTTCAAGACCGACGGGATGAACCCTGCCCCAATGCCCTGGATGCGGTGCACCCCGGCCTTGCCACCCGAAAGAACGGCCGAAGCCGCCGGTTCCACCCCGATGATCGTCACCTCTGGTTTCTTGGCCTTGAAATACTCCCCCACCCCCGTGATCGTGCCGCCCGTGCCGATGCCGGCCACGAAGGCGTCGAACTTGCCCTCGGTATCCTTCTCGATCTCTGGGGCGGTGCTTCTTTTGTGCGCCTCCGGATTGGCCCGGTTCGCGAACTGCTCGGGCATGAAATATTCCGGATGTTGTTCTTTGATCTCCTTGGCCTTTCTCACGGC
>Ga0206921_10092_pt1 | contig 26814 bp, 13 predicted proteins | sample Alteio_BWOrgHeat_66_FD_152930 | JGI IMG/M metagenome (GOLD analysis project Ga0206921, IMG submission 152930) | Enriched cells from forest soil in Barre Woods Harvard Forest LTER site, Petersham, Massachusetts, United States -... | ecosystem: Environmental > Terrestrial > Soil > Temperate forest >...
GAGCGGGACTGTCGCACCATGGCCATCGAAGTGGGGATGCAGAATGCGGGACTGGCTTCCGGATTGGCCAAGGGCATGGGCAAGATAGCTACCGTTGGATTGGCGCCGGCGATATTCGGACCATTGATGAATACGACGGGTTCGTTGCTGGCATCGTGGTGGCACCGGCGGCCGCCGGCCGAACGCCGTACCGGTCCCATTGCAGGGGCGGGAACGGTCTTGCTCTGCATCTGCCTGTCGGCATCCGTGCTATCGGCGGGATGCGATGGTGCGCATCACCGTTATGACGGGAGTGTCGGCGCCGATTGGCCGGCATATGGAGGGAATACCGCGGGCAACCGTTATTCGCCGCTGGATCAGATCAATGCCGGCAATGTCGGCCGGCTGGGTGTGGCCTGGACCTTCGATACGAAAGAGGATGCCGAAGAAGGCGGGCAGGAGATCCAATGTCAACCGATAGTCGTGGATGGCGTGTTGTATGCGACGACTGCGGATCTCCATTTGTTTGCGATCCGGGCCGATGACGGCAAATTGCTATGGCGATTCGCCGCTCCCTATGTCCGCCAGCGTTTCAACACCAACAGGGGGGTGTTGTATTGGGAAGACGGGTCCGACAGGCGGATCCTTTATTCTTCCGGATCCGCCCTGTATGCCATCGATGCATCCACCGGCAAGCCGTTGGATGGTTTTGGTCATGCGGGGAGTGTCGACCTTCACGAAGGATTGGGAGAAGGATTAGGTCATGATGTACGCGGGCTTATGGTCACGGCGACCACGCCGGGTGTCATTTATAAGAATTCCTTGATCATCGGCAGCAGTGTCTCGGAAGATGGGGACGCGGCTCCCGGGCATGTCCGCGCATTCGATATCGTCACGGGCAAATTGAAATGGGTATTCCATACTCTACCATTGCCGGGTGATCCTGGTTATGACACCTGGCCAAAGGATGCCTACCGGAAGATCGGCGGGGCCAACTGCTGGGGCGGAATGGTGGTGGATGAGAAAAGGGGGCTGGTCTATTTCGGGACGGGCAGTCCGTCTGTGGATTTTTACGGCGGGGCCAGGACGGGAGAGAACCTCTTCGCGAATTGTATCGTGGCTGTGGAGGCGGAGACGGGCAAATTGCGATGGTATTATCAGATCGTGCGGCATGATCTCTGGGACCGGGATATCCCGTGTCCGCCCAACCTGCTAAGCGTGAAACACAATGGACACATGGTCGACGTGGTGGTCCAGGCCACCAAGGACGGGATGGTGTATGTGCTCGATCGGGACAGTGGCATCTCTTTGTTCCCGGTGGAGGAACGTGCGGTACCCGTGGACGGATTGCCCGGCGAGCATCCATGGCCGGTACAAAAATATCCGGAGAAGCCGGCGCCTTTGTCGCGCCAGACATTGGCGGATTCGGATCTGACCGAATTGTCGCCGGCGGCGCATGCATTTGCCGGGCAGCGTTTGCGGGAAATGAGACGACCGTATAATAAATTCTTGCCGCCGGATACGACCGGCACTTTGTTGCTGGGATATAGCGGAGGCGCGGAATGGGGTGGAAATGCCGGTGATCCCGATGGCATCCTGTACCAGAATGCCAATGAAGTGTTCTGGGACCTGCAGATGGTCTCGCGGGCCGAACGGGATAAGGAACTGGCCTCGTTGTCGCGCGGCCAGGGGTTGTATATGGTCAATTGCTCCGCGTGTCATGGGGCGGAACGGAAGGGTAGTCCCGGACAGTTTCCCGATCTCAGACGGGTGGGACTCCGGCGGTCGGCCGGAGACCTTGCGGGCATCATCAAAAGCGGAAGCGGAAAGATGCCTGCTTTTGCGCAGCTGACGGAGGAAGAGCGAAAGCAGATCGCGGAATATTTGTTGGAGCCCTGGGCGGTGTCGAAGGAGCATAAAGAGGCGACGAAACCGGTGGCGCAGGCGGCGGATTTTCCCTATCAGCCCGATTATTGGATCAAAGTCTGGCGGCCATTCACGGATGAGGAAGGCTATCCGGCGGTGAAACCGCCATGGGGGACTTTGAATGCGATCGATCTGAATACGGGGGAATACGTTTGGAGGGTGCCGCTGGGGGAATATCCCGAACTGACGAAGAAAGGAGTGCCGGTAACGGGCGCGGAGTCGTATGGAGGTCCATTGGTGACGGCCGGCGGCCTGGTATTCATCGCGGGAACGAGGGACGGTAAATTGCGTGCCTTCGACTGCAAAACGGGGAAGATCGTGTGGGATTATCAGTTGCCGGCGGCGGCTTATGCGACTCCGGTGACGTATTCGGTGGATGGGAGGCAATATATTGCGATTGCCGATGGGGGAGGAAGGGGAGGGCCGACGGGTGGAAAATACTTTGCGTTCGCGTTGAAATAAAGAAGCTGCGCCCCCGTAAGGGGGCGCAGCGATGTAGGGGACGCAACGATGTAGAATCGTGCAGTGCCGGTTATTTTTTCAGCTTGATCCTGTCGGCGACCAGCTTGCCGATCTGTATGCCCATTTCGTGGCTGACGATCGTGGAATATTCATAGTGGATGCCACCGTAAAACCTGCTTCTCGCCGTCTCATCGGCTGCTGCGCGGATGCTGGGGAAGGACCGGCTCCTGATGCCGAACTCCAGCTCGGTGCTGTCGGTGTAGGCCACGCTGTCGCCGTAAATGCTGGACAGCGCCTCTGCCGCCGACGCGGAGATCGTGCAATGTCCACAGGTATATTCGGGGAAAGGGGGTGTCTGGAGATGGGGACGCCAGTTTGCGTCGATATATTTATTGATGGCGGTCTCCGGCCTCAGTGTATTGTAGAGGTATTTAATGTTCCAGCATTGGATGAAGGCGTCGAAAAGCGCTACGGATGTTTTCGCATATGCGGAAACGGTAGTCGGGAAATCGGCACCCGCCTTTTGGGAGACGATGCCAACGATGCCCATCCAGTGTCCCGCGGGGGAAAATTTCTTTGTGCCGAACATCAGGTGGCCGGATACGTTCAATTTGAAGGGGTTGTCATCCCAAAAGTCGGCGATCCAGGTCTCTTCCTCGGTGAGGCTGTCCACCTTGTCCTGTATCTTCTTCACCTCCTGGTAATAAGGCGATTTTTTATCCGTCATATTGAAGGTGTAGGGGGGATGCGGCATGAATTGCTGAACGCTGTCCATGGCGATATACCGGATCTCGCGCCAGTGGGGTTCCATGGCCGGCGTATAGGCAGGCGGGGTGGGCACCCATCTGCCGGGAGAATCGTTGACATTATACTCCGGGGCGCCCCTGGTCTGCAGGTAGTGGTCTTTTTTGGACCAGGCCATGATGGCGGATGCGACAGTGTCCGAGTAGGCTACGGAATTGTCGAACATATCGGAGGGCATGCCATGATCTTTGGCGAGTTGCTTGAGGCTGTCGACATAGACGTGCATGCTCCCTTCGGGGAAGGTTACGGCCTCACCCAGTTTGCAAAAGGCGAGCAGGGAAGCCAGTTCGAAATCGATCTTTTCACCCGCCGCAGGTCGCGGTACGGGATTCAGGCCATGCAGCTGTCCGGCCAGCGAAAGGAAGCGGTCAGGGTAGCCGCCTGCGATAACTTCATAGCCGGCCACTGCGGCGTAGAGATAGTTGCGTGAAGCCACGATCGGCCCGAAATTATTGCCCATCACGACGGTGTTCAGCTCGTGCACGGTGGCGCAATAGAGATTGGGATTCTTGAATATCTTGTCGTAATCGTTAGCAAAGTGACATGCGGAAAAACCGATCGCCAGACAGGCGAAAAGGGCAAAACGTGTCTTCATGTATCGAAGAGGTTGAATATTGTTTATGTGTCAGACAATTTGGGAAACCGGGGTATGGAAGAACGGCCTCATTTTGGGAGGTTGCTTGCCGACACGCGTGTGGCCCGGACAAACGGCCGCCTCGCTGCCGGATCCTGCACTCGTCGCCCGGAGGGTCCGGTGGGAGACATCGAAAGACGGGCTGTCCTCCCAGTATGCTTTGAGCAGGAGTTGTACCGTCTTCCCCCTGGCGGGAGATTTGCCGTGACCTCCGGTATCCGGAATATCCGTCACCAGCCGGAGGAGATCGTTTTTGGCGGTACGCAACCGGCTGTTTTCCCGGTCGGGGACGCACAAAAATTCCAGGGAATCGTTATACAACCTTTTCCGGACATATCTGTAATGGATGGTGCCTATTTCGATCTCTCCATCCGCGCGTTCGAATGTCGTCGATGGGTTGGAGTAGGGGATGCCTTCCGCCGAAACCTTGAGCACGATAAGCTGATCGGCATTGTACTGGTCGCTGTCCAGTCTTGCGACCCAATGAGCTGTCTCCCGGCTTTCGAACCAAGAGATGAAGAGCCAGTAACCTACCCAATTGAAAAACAGAAAAGTTAATAATAATATGGTTGCAATCTTTCTAAACAACGGTACAAGGTAGCTAACTTTAGCTAAAATAATGCATCCGGGAAACAAAAATATTCTGGCCGTCAACGGCGGATCATCAAGCATCAAATTTTCCCTGTATTCCGAGGGGGAGCCTTTGACGAAATGGCTATCAGGAAAGATCGAACGCATCGGTCTGGACGGCACTGAACTAACGTACATCAATAATCGAAAAAAAGACGGGGGTGCGACTGCGGGGCAAGACGGCGAGGTATCGGCGAAACAGGACGGAAGCAGCCGGGTGAAGGTAGATGCATCGGATCTTCCCGGAGCCGCCGCCTTTTTGCTCGACTGGCTTCACCGGCAGGAAGGTGCCGCTCCCCTGGCGGCGGTAGGGCACCGCATAGTATATGGATTGCAGCACACCCGGGCGTGCCGCATCGACGATTCGCTGCTGAAGGAACTGGAACAGGTCGGTGCCTTTGACCCCGAGCACCTCCCCGGCGAATTGGCGCTCGTCCGGCTGATCGGCAGGCAGGCCCCGGAGTTGACCCAGATAGCCTGTTTCGACACTGCATTTCATGCGACATTGCCCAGGCTGGCGAGGCTGCTTCCGGTGCCCCGCCGGTATGAAGAGGCAGGTCTCCGGCGATATGGCTTTCACGGGTTGTCTTATTCCTATATCCTTGAGCAGCTGACCCGTATCGGCGGGGCTGCTACAGCGGACGGGCTGGTCATTCTTGCGCACCTGGGAAATGGCGCCAGCCTCGCAGCAGTCAGGGAAGGGGTCAGTATAGACACGACGATGGGGTTTACGCCTGCGGGCGGCATCGTCATGGGCACCAGGCCGGGGGACATCGATCCCGGCGTGTTGTGGTATTTGTTGGAGAAAGAGAAATTCAGCGCAGCCGACCTCAACCGTTTTATCAATCACCAGTGTGGTCTGCTGGGTGTTTCCGAAACGACTCCGGACATGCAGGATTTGTTGGCAAGGGAGAGCGGTGATGAGCGGGCGGCGGAGGCGGTGGGTCTTTTTTGTTACCAGGTCAGGAAGGCGATCGGTTCATTTTCCGCGGTGCTTGGCGGGTTAGATACGCTGGTGTTTACCGGCGGCATCGGGGAAAAATCGGCCATGATCAGGAGCCGCGTCTGCAGCGGTCTCGGCTACCTGGGTATCATGCTCGATCAGCGCGCCAACGGCGCCAATGAACTTTATCTTTCCGCAGAAGGCGCGCGTGTAGGCGTCTATGCCATTCCGACGGATGAGGAATGGATGATAGCCCGAGAAACTTTTAAACTCATCTTATGACAGTACTCACAAAAGTGCAGCAACAGCGCCCTCTTTCACCGGAGCTCCTGCAACGGATGGATGCCTATTGGCGGGCCGCCAATTATCTTTCGGTCGGTCAGATCTATCTCTGCGGCAACCCCTTGCTCAGGCAACCGCTGGCTCCGGAGCATATCAAGCATATGCTGCTCGGGCATTGGGGGACCACTCCGGGTCAAAACTTCATTTATGTGCATTTGAACCGGCTGATCAGGGAGCATGATCTCAACATGATCTATATATCCGGTCCCGGTCATGGCGGGCCTGCGCTGGTCGGCAATACGTATCTCGAAGGCTCGTATACGGAGTTTTATCCGAACATCACGAAGGATGAAGCGGGATTGCAACGGCTGTTCAAGCAGTTTTCTTTTCCGGGCGGTATTCCGAGCCATGTCTCTCCGGAGTGTCCCGGGTCCATACATGAGGGAGGGGAGCTCGGTTATTCGTTGAGTCATGCCTTCGGAGCCGTATTCGATAACCCGAGTCTGATCGCGGCTTGCATCATCGGCGATGGAGAGGCGGAAACAGGTCCACTTGCCACTGCCTGGCATGGCAACAAATTCCTCAACCCAACCACCGACGGCACGGTATTACCGATACTGCATCTCAACGGCTTCAAGATCGCCAATCCCACCATACTGGCGCGCATCGGCAGGCGGGAATTGGAGCAATTGCTCATTGGATATGGATGGGAGCCTTATTTTGTCGAAGGCGACGAGCCGGAGATCATGCACCAGGCGATGGCAGCCACGCTGGATGCGATATTGGAGAATATCCGCATCATCCGTGAAGCGGCTACGGGAGGCGGAGATACGGACAGACCGCGCTGGCCTGTACTGGTATTGCGGACGCCGAAAGGTTGGACGGGACCGAAGCAAATAGACGGGCTGCAGGTGGAAGGCTCCTTCCGGTCCCACCAAGTGCCGATACAGGACCCGGCCACGAACCCAAAGCATTTGCGGCTGCTGGAAGAATGGATGAGGAGCTATCGGCCGGAGGAGTTATTCGATGAAAACGGCGCTTTGCGTCCCGAGTTGGCCGGGCTGGCCCCGACGGGGGAGAGGAGGATGGGCGCCAATCCGAATGCCAATGGGGGATTGTTGTTAAAGGATCTTCGGATGCCGGATTTCAGGCAGTATGCGGTCAAGATGAAAGGTCATGGTGAAACCAGCGCGTCGGATACCGGGGTATTGGGAGAATTCCTGGCAGAGGTAATCCGTCTCAACCAGGATCACCGCAATTTCCGCATCTTCGGACCCGACGAGACCCTGTCCAACAAACTGGACGCCGTATTCAAGGCCACGAACCGGCAATGGGAGGCAGAGACATTCGACGAGGATCAATACCTGGCCCGTGATGGGCGTGTGATGGAAGTATTGAGCGAACATCAGTGCGAAGGCTGGCTCGAAGGTTATCTTTTGACGGGGCGACATGGCGTTTTCAACAGTTATGAAGCCTTTATCCATATCGTCGATTCGATGTTCAACCAGCATGCGAAATGGCTGAAGGTGACCAATGATATCCCGTGGCGGCGGAAGATCGCATCGTTGAACTATCTGCTGTCTTCTCATGTGTGGCGGCAGGACCATAACGGCTTTACGCACCAGGACCCGGGGTTCATCGATCATGTCGTCAATAAGAAGGCGGAGATCGTGCGTGTTTATCTGCCTCCGGATGCGAACTGTCTCTTGTCGACGATGGATCACTGTCTGCGCAGCAGGCATTATGTCAACGTGATCGTTGCCGGGAAGCATCCTGCCCCGCAATGGCTGACGATGGAACAGGCGGTACTGCATTGCACCAAGGGCGTCGGTATCTGGGATTGGGCCAGTAATGACCAGGGTGCCGAGCCGGACGTGGTCATGGCAGCTGCGGGGGACGTCCCCACGCTGGAAATATTGGGGGCTATCTCCATCCTGCGGAAACATTTGCCGGCGTTGAAGATCCGCATGGTCAATGTGGTCGATCTGATGAAGCTGCAGCCCCGCAGCGAACACCCGCATGGGTTGGATGATTACGATTTTGACCTGTTGTTCACCAGTAACAAGCCCATCATATTCGCCTATCACGGTTATCCCTGGTTGATCCACCGGTTGACTTATCGGCGTACCGATCATGACAACCTGCATGTCCGCGGTTATAAAGAGGAAGGAACCATCACCACACCCTTCGACATGACGGTGCTCAATGACATGGACCGTTTTCATCTCGTCATGGACGTTATAGCCCGTCTTCCCCAGCTGGGCCAGAAGGCGGCTTATCTGAAGCAGGAGATGGAGGACATGCTGATCCGTCATCGGCAATATATCCGCGAGCAAGGCATGGATATGCCGGAGATCCTGAACTGGAAATGGGAATCAGGGGCTTAGCACCAGGATCGGCTGTCGGGTCATTCGTTTTCCATTGGTCCAACTCAGGATATAGGTTCCGTTGGGCAGACCCGGCACATCGATCCGGACTCTCGGGAGGCCGGCCGGTGCGCTAACGGATTGCAGGACTTTGCCCGACATATCCGACAGCAGGAATTGCGAAGTGCTGGAAGAAGTAGGCAGGTCCACATAGAAGAAGCCGTATTTTACCGGATTGGGATGGACGGGTAAGGGTGTCAGCTGAATGGCAATGGTATAACTATAGGTGTATGTCGCCGTGGTATCCTGCATCCTGAGCCGGTAATAATTGATGCCTTTCGCAGAATTGGCATCTGTGAGCGAATAGGCATGGTTTGCGCCATTGGACCGGACGGAGGGTACGGTACCGATGATAAAGAATTGCATGCTGTCAATGCTTCGTTCGACCGCATAGTACGCGATTCCCGCATCATCCTGAACCGTCCATTGCAATTGCGGCTCATTGTTGTTCAGCGTTCCGCTGAAATTCAGCAACTGGAAGGCATTAGAGGACTCTTTCGTCGTATCTAGCTTGTAAATGAAGCCGGTGAGCGAATCGATGGAAGTAGGGCTGGCGACCTTCACCGACCCCGAAGCGCCGGCGCCCACGATGGCTACGATCTGGCTGTCGGAGCTCACGCTGAAGGCAAGTGCCGGGACAGTACCGAAACTGACACCCGTGACGCCCGAAAGGTGGCTGCCGGTGATGGTCACCGAAGTGCCCGGGCCGCCGGTGGCAGGCGTAAAGGAGGTCAGGACAATATCGGCAGGCGGGGGCGGAGGAGCTGAGGCCGTATAGGTAAATCCTGGCAGCGAATCGACGAGGTTGCTGCTGTTGGTAAGGATGACAGTACCGCTGGCGCCTGTGCCGACGGTAGCGATGATCATCGTGTCGGAGATGACCGCAATGTTGGAAGCGGAGACGCCTCCGAATGTGATGCTGCTGATGTTCAACAGACCGGTTCCCCTGATAATGACATTGGCCCCCTTGCCGCCCGTTGTTGGTGAAAAGGAGGAAAAGTTAAATGGCGGGGGTGGAGGTGCGATATAGGTGAAGCCGGACAGCGAAGCGGGGCCTCCCGGCGCCGTGACGACGACACTGCCGGATGCTCCATTTCCTACGATAGCCGAGATCAGGGTATCCGCGATAATGGAAAAATTTGCCGCGGAGCCTCCGAAGGTAACGGTGCTGACGGTGCTGAGATTGGTGCCTTTGATCAGGACCGTCGTTCCGGTGGTGCCCGAATCCGGGGTGAAACCCGTGATCACCGGCTGGGGCACGCCAAAGGTGAATCCGCCGAGGCTGGCCGTGTCGGTGAGTGTTGCTACCGAAACGATCCCAGTCGCGCCGCTGCCTACCGTAGCCGTGATGGTAGTGGAGGAGACCACGGTAAACCCGCTGGCGGCCGTCCCGCCAAAACTGACGGCTGTGGCGCCGCCGAGGTTAACGCCGGTGATGGTCACGATCGTGCCTGAGGCGCCCGTGGTTGGCGTAAAGGACGTAATTACCGGTACCGTGGAGGACGTATTCAGCAACACAGAGATGGTAGCGACGGAATTGTTGATCGTTGCGAGATCGGGAATCCCATCCCCATCATAATCGGCGTTGGTGATGAAGTAGGGCAGGAACCCGACCGGGTAATCAACATGCGTTGCCATAGCCACTGTACCGGTCGTACTGATATTGCGAAACACCGATATGGTGTTGTCCGATTGATTGACACCCGCCAGATCGGGTTTTCCGTCACCATCGAGGTCGGCCATCGTCAGGGACCAGGCGCCGTTGCCGCCGGTGATATCCGGTTCCCGGAAAAAGGAAAGAATGCCGCCGCTGGTGGTATTCCGAAGCAAAGAGATCGTATTGTCACTGACATTGGCGCTGGCGAGATCGGGTTTGTTATCACCATCCAAATCTCCAACGACCAACTGGTTCGGTCCGTTGCCCACGGCGAAATCTGCATTGGCTGCAAAGGAGATCGGGCCTCCGGGGGTGCCTGTATTGCGGAACACGGAAATATTGGCTGTCGTTGTATTGACCGTGGCCAGGTCGGGCATGCCATCTCCATCGAGATCGGCTACGATGATGCCGTTCGGAAAGCCACTGTAGGGCAGCGTGAGGTCCTTCCTGGTTGGAAAAGAGAGATTGCCAGGTGTGCTATTGTTGACGAAGATCGAAACCATGCTGTCCGATGAGCTGGTGACAATGATATCCGGTTTGCCATCAACGTTACAGTCTCCGATGGTGACATTCAGGGTAAAGTTGCCTGTCGTTAGCGTGATGGGCGCTGCGAAAGAGATGGAGCCGGGCGTGCTGGTATTTTTATAGACGAACAGCAGGTTGGACCCGTAATTGGTGACGACGATCTCGGGCTTGCCGTCGCCGTCGAGGTCACCCGCCGTGATCCCTACCGGGTAGTTGCCATCGGGGAGAATGGAATCCATCGCAAGCGTGAAAGCCGCCGATCCCCGCGTACTCGTATTGCGGTAGACTTCGACGGTATTCGAATCGCCGTCGGCCACCATGAGGTCGGGTTTGCCGTCGCCGTCGAGGTCCATCGAAAAAATGCTTTGCGGACCATTACCCGTACCGTAATCCGTTCTTTTTGCAAAAGCTTGTGTATTGAATTGACCCGAATCGGAAAATGTCGTTACGAACGGCGGATAAGAAAAGGACGTAAATCCGCCGGTGGTCACTGTTACGGGCTGGTAACTGTTGCCCGAAGGCGCCTGTACCGTAAGCGAATTGGGAGCGGCCGCAATGACCTGCGCCCTTGCCGAACCGAAATAAACTACATTGGAGGAAGGAGTGGAGTTGAAGTTGCTACCGGTGATGGTCACACTGGAACCAACGGGTCCCGACAGCGGGGTGACCGAACTGATCACTGGTTGTGCATGAACAATAAAGGGAAGAATTGCGACGAGACAGAGACATGCCAGCCTTTGTCCACTGGAGAATAGCGGTTTGATGCCAGGGTAGAGGTTCGGCATTAGGTATTGAATTTGGGATGAAGATAATAGAAAGATATCGAACGGCAAAATACATATGAAAAATACATATACGAGTGCGGGAACTGCCATCCCCGAACACCCGATGTATCGATTCCGGACATGGATCGGGTCAGGGACTATATTAATGAACTGATTAACAGTTTGCTGGAAAAAAGGCATCAAACTGGTGCCATACCGGGAAAATCCCGGTATGCTTAAGAACTATTGGAAGATCGCCTGGCGCAACCTTTTAAAGGACCGGCAATTCTCGATCCTGAACTTTATCGGTCTTTCTGTCGGGCTGGCCTGTTCGCTTTTCATCGGTCTCTGGATCGCCGACGAATATGGAATGGAGAAATACAATTCCAACGACAACCGCCTCTACCAGGTGATGGCCAATAACAAAACCTCTAATGGTCTCCAAACGGGTATGTATACGCCGGGCATCCTGGCAAAATCGATAAAGGCCGAGTTCCCCGAAATCGAGGATGCTACTACGGTATTGCCTGCTTCCTGGTTCAACGACCCGAGTACTCCTGGCGGAGTAGTGACCTTCGGTGATAAGAAGGTGAACGCCACGCCCCAGTTTGTCGACAGCAATTACTTTCACATGTTCAGCTGCCCCATCCTGGAAGGCGACCGGAGCCGGCTTTTCGCAGATAAGCAGGGGATATTTATATCCTCCTCCCTTGCAGATCGGCTCTTCGGCACTACGCGCGATCTTATCGGGCGGGTCATCCATTTCGATCAGTATGATTTTACCGGCAACTATGAGATCCGGGGCATCTTTCAACCCAATCCCCCCAATGCTACCGAACGCCCCGACCTGTTGTTCAATTTCGATATCGCGCTGGAGAAACGCCCCGGGCTTCAAAAATGGTATAATGCCGATCCGCACACGTTCGTATTATTGAGACCGGACGCAAAAATTGCGGCGTTGAATGGGAAGCTCTCTCATTATATCCTGGCGAAACAAGGCGGCAAGGGCTGGGACCCGCAGCTTTTCCTCGCCAGATTTTCCGATCGTTACCTGTACAATCATTATGAGGACGGAGTGTGCAGCGGGGGCCGCATCGTCTATGTCCGGCTTTTCACGATCATCGCCGTCTTTATCCTGATCATCGCCTGTATCAATTTTATGAACCTGTCCACCGCGAGGGCCGCACACCGGGCGAAAGAAGTAGGGATAAAAAAAGTAGTTGGCGCCAGCCGTGCGACGTTGATCCTTCAATTTCTCGGAGAATCCGTCCTGCTAAGCCTGTTCTCGCTGCTTGCGGCTCTGGTCATTTGCGAGCTGCTGCTGCCCGTCTTCAACGGGATCACCGGAAAACAATTGACTCTCCATTTCGATCCATTCCACTTCCTCGTGCTGGCCGGTATCACCCTGCTGACCGGTCTTTTTGCCGGCAGTTATCCGGCACTTTATCTTTCCGGATTCCGGCCGGTGGCCGTTCTTAAAAGTACGCTGAAGACTTCCCGGGGCGAAATGTGGGCACGGAAAGGGTTGGTCGTTTTTCAATTTACCCTGTCTATCCTTTTCATAGCAGCCGTATTGATCATCTACCGGCAGGTGTCCTATATTCAATCGCGCGACCTGGGCTATAACCGGGATCATGTGATCGATTTCAATATACCCATCCAAATGGATTCGATCTACCTCGTCCACGCGGCCAGCTTTGTAAAAGAGCTGAACAATATTCCCGGCGTCGTCAGCGCCGGAAGCCATGCGCATAACCTGACGGGCGATCATGGCGAGATCAGCGGCGTTCAATGGCCGGGGAAGGATCCCGGCCTGGATATCGCATTCGCCAATATTGAAATAGGCGATCATTTTTTGGAGACGATCGGGATAAGGTTGAAAGCGGGGCGTTATTTCTCTCCCAACGGGAATACGGCGCACGAGATCATTATGAATGAAACGGCTATCAAGGCGATGGGTTTGAAAGACCCGATCGGTAAAGTTGTCCGATTCTGGGATGAGCAGCGGGAGATCGTCGGGGTGGCCGCCGATTTCAATTTCGAATCGCTGTATCAGGCGGTAAAACCTGCCTTTTTCCGCTGCTATCCGGTCGGCAACCAGGTAATAGTCCGGGTAAAAGCAGGCTCCGAAGACCGGACGATAGCCGGTATCCGGAAGGCCTATATGCAGTTCAACCCCGGAATGACATTCGAATACCGGTATCTTGACGAAGCATACCAGAAGCTATATGCATCCGAGATCAGGATCGGCATCCTCTCCCGGTATTTTGCCGGTCTGGCTATCCTGATCTCCTGTCTGGGGCTCTTCGGTCTTGCGGCGTTTACTGCACACCGGAGGAAAAAGGAGATCGGCATCCGCAAGGTCGTAGGGGCGTCGGTTGGCCAGGTAGCCTATTTGTTATCCCGCGAATTCCTGCTCCTGGTGCTGGTGGCCATAGGCATCGCTTTTCCGCTGGTATGGATCGGCATGAATCGTTGGCTAAACGAATTCGTTTACCGGGTGCCGGTGCAATTCGACATTTTTTTGTGGACGGCGGGGATGGCTATGGCAATTACCTTACTGACGATCAGTTTTCAGTCCATCAGGGCGGCGACGGCCAACCCGGCAGAGTCTTTGCGTAGCGAATAGACGCGCATCTTTGGCCCCTGGGATTGCACAGGGCACATATTTTGCATAACTTTAGGGGAATATCTTACCATTTGGTTCGAAGTGCCCTGATATTATTCTTCAGCCTTTGGCACTTTTGTGCCTCTGCCCAATACTATTTTACCGGGGAAGTCCAAGGGTTCCACGGTGATAAGCTCCAGCATGTTACCATTACCATAAAGTCTACCGGGTCGGCCTTTCTCACTGGTGTGGATGGGGATTTTTCAATCGTTTCCAGACAAGCCGAGGACACGGTGACCTTTACCTATGACGGGTATGAACCGTATACCACCGCGATCAGGTCGACCGATTTCCTCCAGGTACTGATGAAAGTGCTGCCTTCGGCTGCCACTCCTGCCAGCGACCGCCTGATATCGACGATCACGGGACCGGTCATCCCTACCAATCCGGGGGGCAATGAAGCAGACATGCGCAGCGGCCTGGTAGAAAATCCCTTTGTGGCTCAGCCGGCGACGATGTCGTTCACGGGTCATTGCGGGGGCATATCCCACAGCCTGATCCGGAGATTCCTGGAGATGGGTGCATCGGTCCCTGCGGATGCCGTGAAGATCGAGGAAATGCTGGACTATTTCAATTGGAAAGAAGAGGAGCCCCATCCGGGTGAACTTTTTCATTGCAGCTCCGCCATGCTGTCCTGTCCCTGGAACAGCGGGCACCGCTTGTTATTGCTGAATATCCGGGCCGGAAAGGCGGACATGACGCAACGGCCTGCCGCCAATATCGTCCTGGTGATCGATGCGTCGGGCTCCATGGACCTGCCCAACAAATTACCGTTGATAAAGTCTGCCATCCGACCGTTGGTACACAACCTGCGTGATATCGATACCATAAGTCTTGTCGTGTATGGATCCGGTTTGAATGTCATGGCGGGCATCCCGGGCTCGCAGAAGAACCGGATCATCGAGGCGATAGAACAGCTTCGGCCCGGCGGCCCGTCCCCGGGCGGGGATGGGCTCAGGCTGGCTTATAGAGTCGCGCGGCATCAGTGGATACCCGGAGGCAACAACCGGATCATCCTGATGACGGATGGCGACATCTGCAACACGGCCACAGTAGAAACCGAAATGGCGGAATATATAGGGCAGCAAACCAGGGAAGGCATCTATCTTTCGTGTATGGGTGTCGGAATGGAGGACAGCACGCATTCAGAATTGCCGGCATTTGCGCGGCTGGGCAAGGGAAATTTTGCGAGTATCCGGGAAGAAGAAGAGGGAGAGGAGCGGTTGTTGAATGAGCTGACAGGAAGAGGAAGCATTGCCGACCGGGTATCGGTCACGGCTGAATTCGATACCACGCTGGTCGGAGGGTACCGGCTCATCGGCTGGGATAATAAGAGAAGCGCCTTGCTGGATACGGGATTGAAGTTCGAAGGTTGCAGCGTTTGCCCGGCCCATTCGATGACTGCCCTTTTCGAGATCGTGCCGAAAAAGGATTCGGCGGAGATCGGGACGATGGCGCGCATGAAGATCGGGTACTGCCTGCCGGCGGAACATACCGGAAGATCCATCAGTTATGCATGCCCGAACAGGTTCATTGCTTTTGAAAGGGCCGATCTTGCACTGAAAAGGGCGGTCTGTATCGCCTTGTTCGGGATGAAGCTGCGGCATTCGGGTTATGTCGGTCAGGTAGGGTGGGCGGAAGTCGAGCGGATGACGAAAGAATCCTTCTCCGGGAAAGATTATATCGACAAGGACTACCTGAATTTGGTAGCGCGGGCGAGGAAGATCTATGAGAACAAGGCCGGAGAAATTGCCATACATGAATAATCAATTGCTAAAGAAGGGAGAAACACTTGGGGAACTGCATCGCCGGGCAGGTATATTCGTTATTCCCAACCCATGGGATGCGGGCTCGGCGAAGATACTCGCGCACCTGGGATTCGAAGCATTGGCCACCACAAGCGCGGGGCTGGCCTTCTCGTTGGGCAAACCCGACGGGCAGGGGCTGGTTACTCGCGAAGAGGCGCTTGCCAATGCCAGGACCATCGTCGAAGCCTCGCCGTTACCCGTATCGGCCGACCTGGAGAACGGGTATGGAGACGACCCGGAGGTCTGTGCGGAGACGATTCGTCTGGCAGCGGAGGCGGGGCTGGCCGGTGGGTCGATAGAAGACGCTACCGGAAAACCATCCGACCCGATCTATCCGTTTGAGCGCGCTGTTGAGCGGGTGAAGGCCGCCGTAGCCGCGGCGCGCGCACTTTCGTTCCCTTTTACGCTGACGGCCAGGGCTGAGAACCTGATTTATGGGCGTCCCGATCTCAAGGATACGATCCGGCGTCTGGTCGCCTTTGCGGAGGCGGGGGCCGACGTATTGTTTGCACCGGGGCTGACGACGAAAGAAGAGATCGGCGCCGTTGTCCGCGCAGTAGCGCCAAAGCCCGTCAACGTGGTCATGGGTTTGGGAAAGGGAAATTTTTCGCTCGACGATCTGAAGGCGCTGGGTGTCCGGCGTGTTAGCCTGGGTTCAGCACTTACACGTGCGGCGTACGGATCTTTTTGGCGGGCCGCGGAAGAGATCCGTCAGCATGGCACCTTCGAATTCGCAAAGGGTATGGTATCGTATTCGGAATTCAATGGATTATTCGCTACGCAGAGCTAAAGACGCGGAGCGGCTCATTCGCTTCGCAGAGATTGTGAGGGGTTCGCCAGCGCGGCCCGAATCGTATGGAAGATCACCGTCATCAGCGTGATCAGCAACACAGTCAGTGCCGCCAGCAGGTAAGGCGAAGGCGAGAACCCGATATTGTAGGGGAATAAATTCAGCCAACTATGCATGAATAAATATGCGACCGGGAAGGCGAAGATACAGGAGATACCTACCAGCGCCACGAAGTTGCGGGTGAGCAGCGTGACCAGCTGGCCCATACCTGCGCCCAATATCTTACGCATGGAAATCTCTTTTTGACGTTGCTGGGTCGTGAAGGCGATGAGCCCCAGCAGACCCAGACAGGTGATCAGGATAGTGAGCACCGAGAAAGCCGAGAAGATCTGTCCCCGTCGCTGGTCGGCCTCGTATTGCGAGTTGAGTTTCTGGTCGAGGAACTGGTATTCGAAGGGCAGATCGGGGAAATCGTTATGCCAGGCCTTTTGCATTGCCGCGATCCCGCCCGGGATATCCTTCCGATCGAGCTTGAGCTGGATGATGCCTGAATTCGGCCGGTAGAAGAACATCAGCGGGGCGATGGGATTGTACAGCGATTTCTGGTTGAAATCCTTCACCACGCCGACCACTTCGAAATAAACGGTGGAGGAAGTGTCGCCGGGGAATTTCACCCGTTTGCCGATGGGATTGGCCTCCCAGCCGAAGAACTTCACCATATTCTCGTTGACGATGATGCTATGAAGCGTGTCGGGAAGCCCATTGAAGTCCCTCCCTTTTTTCAATTGTATGCCGAGCGTCTTGAAATAGTGCTCATCGACAGCATAATTGTTGACGCCCTGATCGATAAAGCCTTTATCCGTCTGTACGGAAAACAGATTTAAGCCGATGTCCTGACCCGGCACTGCCTGTGCTGTGCTGGCACTCAGGATCCGCGGATCCTTCCGGATCTCATTCGTAAACGCCAGTATCTGGCCCCTGGTGTCGCGATTGGAGTTTACCGTCAGCGTCGCCACGAAGTTGCGGTCGAAACCGAGATCGATGCGGCGAAGAAAGTTGAGCTGTCCATAGACCACAAGCGTGCAGATGAGCATGATCATGGCGATGCTGAACTGGGTGACGACGAGTACCCGGCGCAGCACGACATTGCTGGAAGCCTTGGAAAGGTTGCCTTTCAGGATATGGATGGGGTCGAACTTCGAGAGATACAGGGCGGGATAGCTGCCGCCGAGCAGGCCGACGAAAAGGACGATGCCGATCAGGATGACGAAGATGCCGGGCTGTATAAGCGCGTTGAACGTGATGGATTTGCCCGACAGCGTATTGAAGGTCGGCAAGAGCAATGCGACCAGACCCATACTGAGCAGCAGGGCAAACACCGTCAGGGCGGTGGATTCGATCAGGAATTGCGCGACCAGTTGTCCCCTGGTGGATCCCGTCACTTTGCGGACGCCGATCTCCTTGCCCCTTCTCGCAGAACGGGCGGTCGTGAGGTTCATATAATTTATGCAGGCGATGAGTAGCATGAACAGGGCTACCGCCGAAAAGATATAGATATAGGACATGCTGCCTACGTCTTCCGGCTCGCCATCGAAATTGGAATGCAGGTGGATGGACGTGATGGGCTGGACTTCGTAATGTATCTTGACATTGAATTTGGCGAAAATGGCGGCCATGTGTTTATCATACATCTCCAGCAGCTTTTTCTCGAATGCGGCCGCATTGGTATGGGGGTGTAATAGTACGTATGTGGACATGAAGAAACCGCCCCAGTTGTTGGCGAAATTCTTAGGGAGGGTCGAATTCGAGATCAGGATGTTGAACCGGAAATGCGAATTGGCGGGGATGTCCCTGATGACCCCGGTGATCTTGTAAATATCTCCATTCGCCTCCTGGAGGGTTTGGCCCACGATATCGTGTTTGTTGCCGAAGAATTGCTGGGCTATGGATTGCGTGATCACCATGGATTTGGGCTCGACGAGCGCCGTATTCGGGTTGCCTTCGATGAAGGGGTAGGTAAAGACGCGGAACACGTTGCTGTCGGCGACGAAGATCTTTTCTTCATAGAAACTGAGCTCTCCGCGTTTGTACATCCTTTTTCCGTTGTCGACGAACCGGACCGCCTCTTCCACCTCCGGATAATCGTTTTTCAGCGTGGGTCCCAGCGGGTATTGCGTAGAGGTCCAGTTCATCATCGGCTTGTTAGCCTCTTTGATATGGGAGCCGATGCGGTAGATGCGGTCGGCTTTCTGATTATACCGGTCGTAGCTGAGCTCATCCCGGATATAGAAGATGAGAAAGAGACTGAAGGTAATCCCGATGGTGAGGCCCAGGATATTGAGGATAGTATACCACTTGTCTCTCCAGAAATTCCGGAGCGCGATGATGAGTTGGTTCTTGAACATATGTCTTAAAGATAAAAAATCTTATCTTCCCGGCGAAAGACTATTATATGAGTATCAAACGGAGACAGTTTATACGGTTATCTTCCGGGACCGCCGCGATGCTGTGCGGATTACCGGCAGCGTTGGCAGGCGGGAAGACCGGGGAGGCCTTGCAACGGCTGCAGCCCATGACGGGCGACGTGACACCCATCACCGGGGAGGAGCGTCAGTCGCGGATCGAAAAAGCCCGCCGGCTGATGATGGAGAATAAGATCGAAGCCATTGTGCTGGATTCCGGCACCTCCCTGCAATATTTTACGGGCATCAGCTGGTGGCCCAGCGAAAGGACGATGGTCGCCATTATCCCGGCTCGCGGAGAGGTCAAATATGTGTGTCCAGCCTTTGAAGCCGAGCGGTTGCGTCAGCTGATCACGATAGGGACGGAAGTGCGGACCTGGGAAGAAGACGAGAGCCCTTATCGTCAGATAGCGGGCGTCCTTCGGGATTATGGCATCCGGACGGGCAATATCGGCATGGAAGAGCGGTTGCGCTTTTTTATATTCGATGGGGTCAGGAAGGAGGCGCCGGAGTTGACTTATGTGAGCGCCGACCCGGTGACCATGAATTGCCGGCTGATCAAATCGCCGGCCGAGATCGCGCTGATGAAAAAGGCCAGCGATATTACCATCGCCGCATACAAGGCAAGCGTGGCCTTGCTGCACGAGGGCATGACGCCGGGGGATTTTTCCGCGATAGCCGAGGACGCGCATGCGAGACTGGGCGTCAGGGGAGAGCTCAGCGCCAATTTCGGGGAAGCTTCCGCCTATCCGCATGGCAGCATCCTGCCGCAGCACCTGAAGAAGGGCGATGTCGTCATCATGGATGGAGGTTGTAAAGTAGAAGGGTACCAGTCAGATATCAGCCGGACCGTGGTTTTTGGGGCCGGGCCCACCGGGCGGCAGCGGGAGATATGGGACCTCGAAAAGAAGGCGCAGTCGGCGGCATTTGCCGCCGCCAGACCGGGCGCGCCTTGCGAAAATGTCGATGCCGCCGCCCGGAAAGTACTGACGGACGCGGGCTTCGGACCGGAATATAAGATACCTGGTCTTCCGCACCGTACGGGACATGGGATCGGGATGGACATGCATGAATGGGGGAATATGGTGAAGGGTAACCGGACGCTTTTGCAGCCGGGAATGTGTTTCAGCATCGAGCCGATGATCGCCATCTATGGGGAATTCGGGGTGAGGCTGGAAGATTGCGCTTATATGACGGAGGACGGCCCGAGATGGTTCTCCGAACCGAGCCCGGCTGTCGACCGGCCATTTGCATCCTAAAACCACTTACCTTGTATCTTTACCATATGCAATATAAGCTCCTTCTCCTGGTGGCAGGTTTGACATACCTGGGCTCCGCCGAAGCCCAGATCGTGTTTGAAAAGATAGATACGACGATGAAAATAGGCAAGACGGGTTATAAGCTCAATTGCCGTAACCAAAAGGGCAGTCAGAACCAGCTGGCGATCAGACCTATTGGTTTTGAGAGTCCTGCCAGCGAAGGCATGAATTTTCCCGTCAGGGGCCGGATCTCGATGGCCCAGGTGGATGATCTCAACGGTGACGGAGTAGCCGATCTGATCTTATTCCTTTATACCGACACGGCCGCCATACACGGGACGGTGCTGGCTTTCATCTCGGATGGCACCAAATCCATCCAACCGGCCGCATTGCCCGACCTTTCTTTGGATGGAAAGTTAAACGGCGGCTATAAAGGCCACGATCAATTCACGATGCTCGAAGGCACCCTGTTGCAGAAATTTCCGGTATACAAGCCGGACGATAAGGAGGAGCCCACGGGAGGCAACCGGGTGGTCCAATATCAACTGCGCAAGGGCGAAAGCGGCGGCTACAAATTTGCCGTCGTTCGCTCTTACGACACGCATTAGATTGCCATAATTTTTGAGCGGAGGTTAAGGTCAAAACCGGTAATTTCGCCGCCTATGAGTGTCAAACTGATGGTCAGGCTGCTCCTGTTGTGCTGCATCGGGGTCACGCATTGCGCGGCTGCCGGACCGATCACTCCTGGAAAAATAATCGATACCGTCTACTGCGAGGCCGATCCTTCGCAATCTTACGCTTTATATATTCCACTGAAAGGAGACAGGGAGCCGCTGCCGGTCGTTTATTTTTTCGACTCGCATGGTGCGGGCGCGTTGCCGTTGCGCAAATACAAGGCGTTGGCGGATGCCTATGGATTTATTTTCATCGGCAGCAACAATTCGAAGAATGGGAACGACTGGGGCACCAGCGAAACCATCTGGCGTCGTCTTTCGGAGGACACACGGAGGCGGCTAAAGATCAATGGGGCACGTATCTATACGATCGGTTTCTCGGGCGGAGCCAAGGTTGCGAGTTATGTCGCCATACAACATTCCGAAGTGAAAGGTGTCGTCGCCAATGGCGCGGGGCTGCCTGATGGCGTTTCCGCCGGTGATTTCGCATTCAGTTTTACTGCCGTCGCCGGTGAAGGCGACATGAACAGGACGGACCTGGTGGAGCTCGATGGGGCGTTGGACCGGACGCGGACCAGGCACCGGATGCTCCTGTTTGACGGCAAGCATGAATGGGCACCGGAGAATACGATGCGGACGGCATTTACCGGATGGCAGCTCGACGCCATGGTAGCCCGGCTGATCCCGCGGGATGAAGTCTTTATCAATACCTGGATCGGAAAGAGCAAGGAGAGGGTGGAAACGAATTCACGGGAGAACCGGTTGATCAGGGCCCGGCAGGAATGCCGGTTGTCCATGCAGTTGCTGGATGGCCTTGCCGATGCCGGGTGGTTCAAACAAAAAGCGGCTTCGCTGGAGGCGAATGCGGAGTACCGGAAACAGCAGCAACAGGAGGAGGGACTACTGGTGACCGAGCAGAACACGAAGGCGGAATACATGCAGCATTTTCAGCAGGGCGATATCGCATACTGGTCGAAGACGATCGATGGACTGCGGGTGAAAGCCGGGGCGAAAACTGCGGAAACCGGGATGTACCAGCGGTTGCTCGCCTATCTTTCGCTGGCTTTTTATTCCATCAGCAACCAAATGATCAATGCGGGCGAAAACGGCGCGGCCCGGCATTTTACCGGGCTTTATAAAATGGCCGATCCTACGAATAGCGAAGCCTGGTATTTCTCCGCGATACTGGATGTGCGCGAGGGAAATGGGCGCGCGGCCGAGAACGATCTGCTCACCGCGGTCAGCTACGGATTCAACGACAAACGGCGTCTAAGGCAGCAGCCGGAATTCAACCATTCGTCCCCCGGGATCGATCTGGCGGGTATCGAACGAAAAATGCACGAATGATGACCAGGAACAAGGAAGACCTTGAAAGGGAGCTACTGACCATCCTGCCTGCCAGTCGGATCAGGACACGTTTTATCGATCTGGTGACTTACGGCTCGGATGCAGGTTTTTATTATCTCCTGCCCCGGGCGGTGGTTCAACCCGTATCGGAAACGGAGATCATCGCGTTGTTCGGCGTCTCGCAGCGCCACGGGGTGCCGCTGGTATTCAGGGCGGGAGGCACGAGTCTTTCGGGGCAGTCGATCACGGATGGAATATTAGTGGACATAGGCCGGCATTGGCATCGGATACAGGTAACGGATAATGGCCGATATGTCGCCGTCGGTCCCGGGATCACCGGCGCGATGGTAAATGCCCGGCTGAAGCCTTATGGCCGGAAGATCGGACCGGACCCGTCGTCCATCGACTCGGCGATGATGGGCGGTATCCTTTCCAACAATTCCAGCGGCATGTGTTGCGGGGTCGCTAACAATTCTTATCATACTACGAGGTCGGTGCGGTTCATCCTGCCGGACGGAAAAACCTTCGATACCTCGGCTGCCGGGGAGCACGAAAGATTCGGGCGGGAATGTCCGGGGCTATTTCAGGAACTCGCTGCCATGCGCACCGACATCCTGGCCGATAAGGGGCTGCGGGAAAAGATACGTCTTAAATATGCGATCAAGAATACGACGGGATATTCGCTCAATGCCTTTATCGACTTCGTGCATCCCCTGGATATCCTGGCGCATTTGCTGATCGGTGGGGAAGGTACGCTGGGATTTATCGCGGGGGCAGTACTGGAGACGATCCCGCAGTATCGCTTCCGGTCGACGGCGTTGCTGTATTTCACCGATATCCATTCGGCCTGCGGAGCCATCAATCCATTGCGGGATACCGGCGCCGAGGCAGTGGAATTGATGGACAGAGCCTCGCTGTCGGCCATCGAAAATATACCGGGCATGCCCGCCATCATCCGTGAACTTCCTTCTTCCGCTGCTGCATTGCTCGTGGAATTCCAGGATGACGAAGCCGCTGCGCTGCAGTCGAAGATCGGCAGCTTCATGACCTATGCACCCGGCCTGTCGTTGTTGCAGACCCCCGAATTCACCATCGATGCGAAGCAGCAGGACCTGTTGTGGAAAGTAAGGAAAGGATTGTTCCCATCCGTTGGCGCTGTAAGGAAGAGCGGTACGACCGTCATCCTGGAGGATATCGCCTTTCCTGTCGACCGGCTGGGCGACGCACTGATGGAGCTGAGAGGACTGTTCGAAAAACATGGCTATGGAAATGCGATCGTATTCGGGCATGCGAAAGACGGTAATATCCATTTCGTGATCACCCAATCCTTTCATACCGATGCAGACATCAGCCGCTATGACGGTTTCATCCGGGAGATGGTCGGACTGGTCGTCGACCGGTATGGAGGGGCGCTGAAGGCGGAACACGGAACGGGCAGGAATATGGCGCCCTTTGTCGAAACGGAATGGGGGAGTGAAGCCTATGCGATCATGCAGCGGTTGAAAAAGAGCGTCGATCCCGACAACCTGCTGAACCCTGGTGTGATCATCTCAGGGGATGAGAAAGCGCATATCCGCGACTTGAAGGCTCTGCCAACGGTGGAGGCGGAGGTGGATAAATGCATCGAATGCGGTTATTGCGAGCACGTATGCCCCAGTCGCGATATTACCCTGACGCCCAGGAGAAGGATCGTAGCCAGGCGGGTCTTGAAAATGCTGGAGATGAGCGGCGAAAAGCAGCAACATGCGTTATTGCTCGATCAATACCGGTATGACGGCCTGGACACCTGCGCAGTGGATGGCCTTTGTTCGACGGCCTGCCCCGTGGATATCAATACCGGCGACCTCGTGAAGCGGCTGCGAAAGGAGAATCACAGCGCATGGGGGAACAGGATGGCCTTGTTCGTCGCCCGGAAATTCCGGGCAGCGGAATGGGCAGTCGGCACGGGCTTGCGGATAGGTGCCGGGATCAATCGCGTATTTGGAAAGAGGACGATGAACCGGCTCACGAAGACCATGCGGAAGATGATCCCGTTGATGCCGCTGTGGCCTGAAGAGCTGGGGGCTCCTCCTCATCTGCCGCCGACGGGAAAAGGAGGCCGGTCGGTGGTGTATTTCCCCGCCTGTGTATCGAGGGTCATGAGCGTGGGCGGCCGCTCCGTCATGGAGGCCATGATCAGGGTATCCCGCAAGGCAGGAATAGACGTGCTCCTGCCCGAAAATATCAGGGGCGCCTGTTGCGGCCAGATATTCTCTTCGAAGGGATACGGTGCGGCATTCGGTTTTACGGCCAACCGGATCATCCCTTATCTATGGGAGGTATCGGGACAGGGGGCATTGCCCATCGTCACCGACGTCAGCTCTTGCGCGTATACGCTGCTGCATATCCGGGAGTCGCTGGATGAGGAGAACAAAAAGCGGTACGACAGGATGACCATCATGGACTCCGTGGATTTCCTGTATGAGCTGGTACTGCCGCGTGCGCGGGCAGTGTCGCGGAAGGAAGAAGTGGTGCTCCATCCCGTCTGTTCGCTGCATAAAATGAAGAGCTATGAAAAACTCCTTGCCGTCGCCAGCCATTTTGCCGCGACGGTCACGGTGCCGTTGTCGGCGGGTTGCTGCGGAATGGCAGGTGACCGGGGGTTCTTGTTTCCTGAGCTAACGGAGTCGGCGACGCGAAGTGAAGCGTTCGAAGCGGGGCAGCGGGAATACGATGGCTATTATTCATCGGCTGTCACCTGCGAACTCGCATTGACCCAGGCGGTCGGCAAGGATTATGTGTCTGTTCTTTTCCTTGCCGACCGCGCGATGGGTGAGGGTGGCGCGGGGGCTTAGCGCCTTCGATTCTATTTCATAATAAGTATCGTCTTCGTGATGATGGTGCCGTCGGCCGACTGGAATTTCAGGATATAGACGCCATTATTAAAGTGCGTCGTCAGCCTGGTGGTCCCGCCTTGTACTGCCGCCATCTGTTGCAACATCAGGTGTCCACCGAGATCGAACCATTCGACATTGACCATCGACTGGCCGCCTTTGAGCCCATCGATGTAGACTATACCCGAAGAAGGGTTGGGATAGACGTTGATCGCATTGGTTTTCGAGAAATCGACGGAAACGATATTCGAATAGGTGGAATTCCCATCCAGGTCGGTTTGTTTCAGCCGGTAGAAATTCGTGCCGCTATAGGGGCTCGGGTCGATGGCAGAATAGTACAGCGGCAGGCTGCTCGTGCCGTTGGGCGCCGCCGAATTGACCCTTGTCAGGTCTTCAAAATTGATCCCGTCCTGACTTTTTTCAACCGTGAAATAATCGTTGTTCGATTCTGTAGCAGTGGCCCAGGTCAGGTCCACCTGGCTATTGTCCGGCTTCGCATTGAAATACAGCAGCTTCATCGGCAGCACATTGATGCCGCCGATTTTGTTGGCGATAGCGAAGGTAGAGAACGAATTGAAGGCCGTCGGCGCCGAAGTGGACGTGACGCTGCCGATGAGGTCGGCCCCGCCGGCGTAAGCCGGCGCTCCATTGCCGCCGATATCGATCCATTTTGTCGGCGTCAGGTAGGTATTCTTGACGATGGTCAGCGTGCTTCCGTCAGTGACGAAATCATCCGTGCCGAAGAAGATCTGGATGGTCTGGTTGCCACTGAGGCCGGCGGTAGGCTGGTTAGTACCGGAGGCATCGGCTCTGCCGATGGTATAGTAATGCACGCCCGACACGTTCTTGACGGTGGGGGGCAGCGTGTATCCGAGAGCATAGGCGCTGGCGTTATAGAGCTGTGCCGTATAGGTATACAGCGTACCATTGGTATGGCTGACGGTCAGGACGACAGGGCGGCAGTCCGGTGCATTTCCGATCGGGAAATTCAGGGCTGTGGCGCCCGCGGACGATTTCTGGTAGCGCATCGGCCCGTTGACATAGCTGGTAGACAGGGCCGTGCCGGCTGCCGTCGTCGAGCCGTTGAGCATGGTCAGGATATTGGTGGCGGACGTATTGAGCAGACCCGAAATCAGGGTCATAGTCGAAGACACACTGATGGGAGTGGTGTTCAACGTCACACCGCTGCCGGTATTGTTGATCACGAGCCGCGCGAAGATCGGGATGGCCGTGCCGGCAGTAGCGTTGATATTCTGCCCGCCGGAGCCATTAAAAGTGGCGACACCATTGCCCGCGCCGAACGTAATCGCGGCGGCGGCGGAAGACGTGACGGAAACATTCCCGGAATAGGTGCTGTTGTTGTTATAATTCGGGTAGACGGCGCCCGATCCTGTCTTTACAAAAGTGACATCACTGTTATAGGCATCCGGAAAATTATTCGTCATCATCAGATAGCCCGTGCCGGTATTGGTAAACGTACTGCCGCTGTTGAAAATATTGTTTCCCGGGCTCTGGTCATTCGTGCCTCCGGTTTTCGTACTGTTCACGGGGCCATTGAAAGTACTGGTGGTGAAGAGCAACGTCGGGCTGGACGTGGTAAGGGTGCCATTGAAGGTCGAAGTCGGGCCGAATGTCAGGTTACCTGTACCGGTGAGGGTGATGTTTTGGGCGGTTCCGCCGGATTGAATGAACTGCCGGAGAAGCAAGGTTCCGGCGGTGAAACCGCTTCCGCCAACGGAGATCGTACTGCCGGCGTTAAGGGTTGCATTTGCCGAGGTGTTGCCTGTGCAGAACTGGACGCCCTGTCCGAAAGTGCTGGTGACGGATATATTGCTGGTAAAGATAGTACCGGCGGAATAAGAACTCACATAAATGCCTGTATTGGCAGTGGGTGCATTGTA